>Ga0315320_10003759_pt1 | contig 12431 bp, 8 predicted proteins | sample M140m21515metaG_FD_203458 | JGI IMG/M metagenome (GOLD analysis project Ga0315320, IMG submission 203458) | Ammonia-oxidizing marine archaeal communities from Monterey Bay, California, United States - M1 40m 21515 | ecosystem: Environmental > Aquatic > Marine > Coastal | place: USA: California...
CGTTCGTGGCGATTGCCTCGGCAAAAAGACGAGGGCTCGGGGACAGGCCGAACGGCAGGGCGTGGCCGTCGGCGATGACTGATCGCATCACACTTGCCGATGGGCCTTGAAGGGCAAAGCCGACCGCGAAGTTGGTCATCTGAGGGAGGTATCCGCAGCATCGACACTCGGATACGTAGTCGCCCAGCTTGACCGGTGGGCAGGTCGTGCATGCGGCGAAGCGCTCATTGGGGAGGCGCAGCCACTGGGCGTCTTCGGGGAGGAGGTGCGCCCAAGCCCCAGGCACGCCGTGGGCTCCGAGCTGGATAATGTCGTGGAAGTGGTCAGCCATTCTTAGAGAGGGTAGGGGATAGAGCGTCTCAGTAGCCGGAGGTACCATTCGGTTTGGAGGTCACATGCGAGAAAAGTTGAGCGAGGCGAGAGTGGGTGTGGAGCTGGCGCAGTTGGAAGGTTGGTCGCACGAGGGCGACGGAATCGAGAAGACCTTCGTGTTTGCCGACTTTGTCGCCGCGTTCGGCTGGATGACCGCAGTGGCCCTCGTCGCGGAGCGCATGAACCATCATCCGGAGTGGTTTAATGTCTATAAAACCGTGCGGGTGCGTCTGTCGACGCACGACGCGGGCGGACTGACGTCTCTCGACTTCGAGCTGGCTAAGTGCATGGACCAGATGTCTACGTAGAGGTTTGGCGAGGTCACAGCGACATCCGTTGACGTTCAATGAGGCTCGAGGACCGTGAAGCGGACATCCAAATGGCTTCTCTACCTTGTCGTTTGTGGGGCTCTGGTCTGGCTAGCGATCCGAAACGTCGTCCCCAGCGGCCGGCCATCTCCGGAGAAGGCGCCCCCGCCGCTTTCGCTTTCCTCGTCCGACCCACCGTCACCCTGCAAGGTGATCTCTTCAGTCATCGATGACGTCAGTTTGCTGAACCCGGCTGAGGTTTCCGTGTTCTGCCCCATCCAGGGTGGCGGTGATTGGGGGCGGGCCGAGGCACAGATTCGGTCTGCGCTCGCCTTCGCAGAGGCGCACGAACTCCCAGTATCGATCGCGGCTCAGCGTCACTCACAGGGGGGACACGTGAGCCATCCGGGTGCGCTTCTTCTGGACCTCTCAGAGTACCGAGGGGTCGAGTTCACGGAGGTCCACCGTGCGGCGCGCACCATCCGGGTGCTGAGCGGGACCACCTGGGCTGAGGTCCAGGAGGCTGCGAACGGGGAGGGCCTTCGCCCTGAGTCGTACCCCGCTTCATTTGCGCAGCGGGATGCAGACCTGGAGTCCTACCGGCCGTCCTCGTTGGCGGTGAAGGTCCAGCAGTCCTCCACCATCTTCTCCGTGGGCGGGTCCTTGTCGGTGAACTGTCACGGGCGGGATAAGGAGTTTGGGGACATCATCAGCACGGTGCGGAGCTTCCGGATCATGTTGGCCGACGGACGAGTCGTTGCCGCTTCTCGAGTCGCTCCTGAGGGGTCGGAGGAGGCCCGTCTCTTTCGCGCGGCGATTGGCGGGTACGGCCTCTTTGGGGTGATCCTCGACGTGGAACTCGAACTTCAGGACAACCTGATGGTGGAGAAGCACACAACACAACTCGACTACTCGAAATACGTCGATGTCTTGCAGCGCGATGTGCTCCCGAACCCGCAGATTGCGTTGCATTTCGGTCGACTCAACGTCGATGACCTCGACGGCGAGAACTACTTGCGCGAGATGTACACGGTCGATTACCGCACAACGAGGCGGATCGAAGAGTATGTCCCTCTCTCTACGGAGGAGGACGCGTTGGTGGTGGGGAGTTTCATGGAACTGGGCGAGTGGAGCGAGTTGGCGAAAAAGCTCCGCTGGGAAGCCTTGACGACAAGCATCGATGTCCCCGGCCGAGTGGAGCTCGGCACCTTGAACAACGCGATGCGTCCCCCGGTGCAGTTTTTGCTGGAGAGAAAGGGCATTCGAAAGGTGAACATTCTGCAGGAGTACTTCATCCCACTTGAGTCCTTCGTTGCCTTTGCAGATGCGCTTCGCGCCACCGTGCTGTCAAGAGACGTGGACCTGCAGAACGTCACGACTCGGTTTGTTGCTGGGAACGACGAAGCTCTCCTCTCCTATGCACCGGATGATCGCATCGCGGTGGTGCTTTACATCAACATTTGGCTGACCGAAGCCGGCATCGAAGCGGCCGGTGCCTGGACCCGCGACCTTGTCGACCAGGCTCAGTCCCATGGAGGCAGCTACTACCTGGCCTATCAGCGATGGCCTACCCGGGCGCAGCTCGACTTGAGCTATCCCCGTTTTGGTCTGTTCCTTACGGAGAAAAAACACTTCGATCCTGCGGGCAGGTTCACCAACCAGTTCTACGCCCACTATGCAAAGGCGAACTAGAAGGCTGACCATGGTGCATGAGGCCTCTCTTTTTCGGCGGGTGATCCCTCGATGACTCTGCTCTTTCCGCTCTGATGGGCGGAGCGCGACCCTGACTTGGACCCTGTTCGGTATCCTCCGCGCCCGCGCGTCGCACAGCGCGCGCCCGGAGGCCCCTCGATGTCTGATAGCACCTACGACGTCCTCGTAATCGGAGCTGGCCCTGGCGGCTACCCGGCCGCCATCCGCGCCTCTCAACTGGGCCTCAAGGTCCTGATCGTTGAGAAGAGCATGTGGGGTGGTACCTGCCTCAACATCGGCTGCATCCCGAGCAAAGCTCTCATCGAGGCAGGCAAGACCTACGAGAAGATCAGCAAGGCCTCCGCCATGGGCATCACTGTGGAGGGGAAAGCCCTCGACATGGGGAAGCTTCAGGAGTGGAAGGGCGGCATTGTCGACAAGATGACGAGCGGGATTCGAGGGCTCTGCAAAGGCAACGGTGCGGAGCTAGCCAATGGGACGGCACGCTTCACTTCGGCGACCACTGCAGAGATCACCCCTGCCGACGGCTCGACTCCCTACACGGTGACCTTCACGAACGCGGTCATCGCGACAGGCTCGGTCCCCATTGAACTGCCGATGTTCCCTTTTGACGAGGAGACCATCCTCAGCAGCACTGGCGTTCTCGATCTGTCTGAGGTCCCCGATCACGTCGTGGTCGTAGGCGGCGGCTACATCGGACTCGAGTGTGGGCAGATGCTCCGTAAGCTCGGAGCCGAGGTGACGGTTGTCGAGTTGGCTGACCAGATCTTGCCCGGCTTCGACAAAGAGATCGTGCGTTTTGTCTCTCGATCGATGAAGAAGAGCGGTATTCGAACCATCCTAAAGGGCAAGGCTGGGGCGGCTCGAAAGGATGGTGATGGGCTCATCGTCTCAGTCGAGACGAGCAAGGGTCCCGAAGAGATCGCTTGTGACAAACTCGTGGTCACCGTCGGTCGCCGGCCCTACACCCACGGGGTAGGGCTCGAGGCGGCGGGGGTGGTGGCTACCGAACGTGGCTTCATCGAAGTGGACAGCCAACTGAGGACGAACGTCCCGCATATTTTCGCCGTCGGAGACGTGACTGGGAACCCGATGCTCGCCCACCGAGCGACGATGCAGGGCGAGATTCTTGGGGAAGTTCTGGCCGGAAAAGACGTCGCGTGTGACTACAAGACCGTCCCCGCGGTGGTGTTCACGGACCCTGAGATCGCGACCGCTGGACTGATGGAGAATGAGGCGCGCGAAGCAGGCTTTGACGTGAAGGTCGGCAAGTTCCCCTGGGGAGCCAACGGTCGCGCCCTGACGCTCCAGAGCACGGATGGCTTTGTGAAGGTCATCGCGGACGCGAAGGACAACCAGGTACTGGGTGTCGCCATCTGCGGTCCCCATGCCAGTGACCTCATTTCGGAGTGTGCGCTCGCAGTGGAGATGGATGCATTTGTTGAGGATCTAGGCTTGACCATCCACCCCCATCCGACGTTGGGCGAGGCGGTGATGGAGGCAGCCAACAAGACCCTTGGGCATGCGATTCACGTCATGAATTGAGGGGCTGTTGCCCTAGCGATCCGTGATCCTCGTGGCGCCACGACCTTCGACGCCTTTCTTTGGTCCCCTGCCTGACCTCGCCGCTTGTTTCTCTTTGGAGACTGGCATGGACGCTGCGGCTGCGACCTGAACCTGCTTCCGGTACGGTCCGCCCGATCATGCGCACTCTTTTTCTTTTTTCTGTCGCCCTCCTTGTTCCGCTGCTCATGGGTCAGGCGAAGACCTGCCCTGAGGGCAAGGTCCTTGGCTGGGACCAGGCTACCTGTTGCTGGCCGGGCCAGAACGTAGGGCCGTTTGGGTGTACGGGGAAAGCGAGTTCGTGTCCCGACGGCCTCGTGCCCACTGGCGAGGGGTGCTCAAAGCCAGACTCCCCTGAGGCGGCGCGCAACGCATATCACCCTGGGATGCTCGACCCATCCAAGGCGGTGGAGCAGGCCCCAGAGACGTTTGCTGTGTTGTTTGAGACCAGCAAGGGCGACATCACGATCGACATTACCCGTGCCTGGGCGCCCCACGGCGCGGACAGGATCTACAACCTTGTCACCATCGGTTACTACGACAATGTCGCGTTCTTCAGGGTCATTGAGGGGTTCATGGCCCAGTTTGGGCTTCATGGGGACCCAAAGGTAAACGCAATCTGGCGTATCTCCACCATTCCGGACGACCCGGCCGATGTGCAGTCCAACTTGCCCGGCTTCGTCAGCTTTGCCATGGCTGGGCCAGGATCGCGAACCACGCAACTCTTCATGAATCTTGGGGACAATCACCGTCTGGACCGCATGGGGTTCGCCCCCGTGGGCAAGTTGCGTGACATGGAGGTCCTGAAGTCTCTCTACGACGGGTATGGCGAAGGGGCGCCATCAGGCGCGGGACCCGACCAGGGACGCATCCAGGATGAGGGTGCGCCGTACCTGAGCACGCGCTTTCCCCTACTCGACTACATCGAGACCGCGAGCATCGTGAGGTGGCAGCCCCCGCCGCCGGAGATGCCGCAAGCTCCCTAGATCGAGGGCGCTCTACCGCTCAGCGTATTGACCACGACGCTCGCGCATGCGAGCCCAAAGGCTCCGGTCACGAACCCGAGCGTGCCTTCGATCTGGAGTCGGTCGTCGCAGCTGTGACCCCGGTCTTCCTTCGGGGGGCATACACACTGGAATCCGCCAGTGGCCTGGTCGTAATAGAGGGCTGTCGGTTTGACCGGGCGCTCCATGGAGAAGACGACGGGTACGCCGGTGCCATTGGTCATCTCCCACCCGTACTTCTTGCGGAGGATGGAGCGGATATCTCGGGCGAAGGGGTCGTTGTACGAGTCCTTCAGGTCGCTGACGCGGATCTTGGTGGGGTCCGTCTTCGCGGCCGCTCCCATGGAGCTCACGCAGGCAATCCCTCGCTCCTTGAGCCGATGGAGCAAGTGGGTCTTGGCCGTGATGTTGTCGATCGCGTCGACCACGAAGTCTGGTCTGAGGTCCTCTGGCAGCAGGTCATCCGCGGTCTCGGCTCCGTAGAACACCTCTCGAGTCTCGATGACTACGCGGGGGTTGATGAGCCTGGCGCGCTCGGCCATCGCTTCCACCTTCGGGCGACCCACCGTGTTCTTGAGTGCGTGGAGCTGTCGGTTCGTGTTTGTGACGCAGACGTCATCGAAGTCGACCAGGGTCAGCTTTCCTATCCCACTTCGAACCAGCGCCTCCACGCAAAACGAGCCCACGCCCCCGATACCGAAGACCACCACGTGGGCACGGAGCAAACGGGCCATCGCCTCGTCACCGACGAGCCTGGCGGTGCGGTCGAAGCGACGTTGCTGCCTCGGCAGGGTGTCGTCCGGGTCGAGGCCCTCAGGTACCGGGTTGGGTTCTTGTCCCTTCCGGGTCTTTCCGGTGTCGCCGGGAAGAGAGCTGCGGGCGATCCGTGGGTTCGGTGGCTGGTTGGTGGCCGTGCTCATTGCGGGAAAGTGCTCGATCGAAGGCGCGCTGTCTACACCTTGTGTCCGCCCTCGCCTTCTTCCGGTGTTCAAATCCTGAAAAGTTGTCGGGCGTTGCGCTCCGTGCGCTCCGCAACTCGATTCATGTCGGTGTTCCGGGCGGCTGCGACCCAGCGGACGACGTCGAGGAGCCGCTCTGGTCCAAAGTCGTCGCTCTCCACCAGCAAGTGGTCCTCGGGAATGCGTGAAATCCAGACCGCGCGATCCTCGCGACCGACAGAACGCGGTGAAATCGAGAGTTTGAACCCGGCATCAATCCACTCGGAAATGACCTCGGCTGGACCGCCGAAGTCATGAACCATCCCCCCAAGATCCTTGGGGAAGGACTGTTCACGGAGCATCTTGAGACAGGCGCCATGGCGCCGCACTACGTGGAGGATCAAGGGAAGCCGATGTTCCATCGCGAGGGCGATTTGATGGCGAAACGCGCGCTCTTGGATTGCACGGGGTCCTGCCCGGCGCATGGCATCCAGGCCAGTCTCACCGATGGCGACGATGTCTTCGCTCTTCGCTCGCTTGGTGAGGGCGTCCAGCTCTCCTTCGAGTCCATCGAGGTGCCAGGGGTGGAGTCCGGCCGCTCGCCAGATCCTCTCCGATCTCGGGGCGTTTTCGTCTTCCACCGCGTTGACCCCCGGTACGATCCATCCGGCGCCCGCTTTGGGTACCTCGCGTAGGTGGGCGTGGGCGTCAAACAGGTCAGGAGCCATGAGCTCAGTGGGCAGAGCGACTTGCGCCTGGAGTCACCGAGAACGTGCCGGTTTGGAGAGCGACGTTGTCTTTGTGATCGAAGTTCTCGTTCCACCAGGCGTGCGCTTGAGAGGGGCCCCAAGGCTTGTGAAACAGGGCTTCAATGGCCCCCAGTTCTTCCCACAAGACGAGAGCGCTCTGTGGTCTGTCCTCCGGGTTCTTCGCGAGGCAGCGCAGGACGAGAGCGTCCAGACCCTCTGGAAGGGGGCCTGGGGCCTTGCTTGATGGCGGGGCTGGCTCCTCTTGAATGTGGTGCATCAATTGACGGATGGGAGAGAGACCCCCGAAGACCAGCTTGCCCGTCAGCAGGGTCCAGGCTGTGGCCCCGAGGGAGTAAATGTCGGCGCGTCCGTCGATTTTCCCTTCACCCAGCGCGAGCTCCGGGGCGATGAACGCTGGTGTGCCGGTGGGAGTGCCGCCCCCTGTGATCTGTGCATCGTCCGCCATGGCTTTCACCACGCCGAAGTCCACAACCTTCAGGTAGTCATGCTCGACACCCAGGCGGCATGAGATGAGGTTTGACGGCTTGATGTCGCGGTGGACCAGGCCCATTTCATGGGCTTCCGCCAACGATCGACAGGCTTGCCGCAGGAGGTAGACCACCCGCTCTGGACGAAGCGGACCTACTCGCTCGAGCATCGAGCTCAGATCCATTCCGGTCAGCAGCTCCATGACGAAGTACAGCTCCCCACCATCACCGACGCCAAAATCGTAGAGCTCGACCGTGTGTGGAGAGCGAAGTTTCGAGGTGGCCTGAGCTTCGCGGTGAAAACGTCGCCAGGCCTGACTCCCCTCCTGAAGCTCCCCCATGCGCTCTGGCCGGATCAGCTTGACCGCTGCCGGGCGAGCCAGGAGTTCGTGTCTCGCAAGCCACACTTCTCCCATTCCCCCCTCACCAATGCGGCGAACCAGCCGGTAGTGGGTGTCCCCCAGCGGAGTGGTGTCATCGAGCATCCCGTCCTCGATGTGCGCCATGGTTCCTTCGGTCTGGAGCACGACGCGCTCAAGGACGTTCTGAAGTTCGCGCAAGTTGCCAGGCCAGCGATGACGTTGGAGCCGCTTCAAGGAGTCTTCGCTGAATCGTTCGACCCGCCGCCCCATGCGCTCTCCGTGTTGTCGGAGGAAGTGCTCGGCGATGGCTGGGATGTCGCGACAACGTTCGCGAAGGAGCGGAGTTCGGATGAGGTCCCCGCGGAGCGCGTTCCAGAGGTCGACCCGAAAGAGACCCCGGGTCACGAGAGCTTCGAGGTCTTTTGACGAAGAGGCGACGAAGCGCACATCGGGATGAGGCTTGCGGCCTTCGGAACGAATGCGGTCCATCATGCTGATCATCTCAGCCATCGCTTCTTGGGTCGGGTCAGCCAGTTTGTCGATGTCCCGGAGAAACAACGTGCCGCCGTGTGCCATTTCGACGCGGCCGACCTTCAGGCCACCGGTGCGCTCGAGCATCATTCGGTCGGCCCCGGTGTTTTCCCAGCGGGGCTCGGGACTATAGAAACGACGGTCGTTCGTCGTATGGAGCAGCGCCCCGCAGTCCACGGTCATGAACGTCTCGTCCGTGCGCGACGACATCGTGTGAACGGCGCTGGCGACGACCGCCTTGCCGGTGTTGGGTGCGCCCACGACCACGACGGGGGTCATGCGTGTCGAGGCGTTCTTGATCTGCTTTCTCAGGGCCTGGACTCCGGGACTCTCACCCAGCAGTGGACCCGACTCCCGCACATGCTGGGCGGCGAAGAGGTCTCGAGCGATTTGCCTACTGTTTGCCGCGGCACCCTCCAGGGCGGCGATGAGGTCAGCGGTCCGCATCGACGCCGCGGCCAGAGCGGCGTATAGCGAGATGGTCTCGTCGTCGACGTTGTCGAACACTCGCGCGTTGCTCGAACTGAAGGTCAAGAGCCCGACGGGCTCGCCCTCGACCCGCAGCGCGATGCCGACAAGCGTCGCCAGGGGTTTCCCTGCGCCTGGTGAGTCAGAGGAGTAGGCGATCTCCGAGATGATCCCCTCAGGATCGGTGATTCGGTAGGGGCCCTTGGACTCGAAGATACGTCGCAACACAGGGTACGCATCGATATGGAAGCGCCGACCTGCCATCCCTGGTGCCAGACCCTCCGTGACGATGGATGCGAGGATGCGCCCCTCAAGGCGGAGGAGGTTCGCCGCGTCTGCCTGGACGTGCTCCCGGAGCGTACTCAAAATACGCCGATAGCGATCCTCCTCCTGAAGGCCGCCGGTGAGGTCGAGTGCAAGTTCGACGAGTCTGTGTGTCATGTCGGCTGCACCCTACCCGGGGCACTGCTTGAGAGTTCTGCTCAGGGCTGGATGTCTCGTAAGGAAACCTCGAGCCAGGATCGGAGGATCGCGTCTCCCTGCCGCTTTGCTTGACATGGGATTTCGACGACCGCGACCGCCTTGCGCCTCGCGCGGGCTGGCAGCTTGCCTCCAGGGGGGGCGTCGACGGAGCCTTTGCTTACGTAGAGCCTCTCTCCGGGGTCGAGAGCGCCGATCAGCTCGACGCCCGCGGGGATGATGTAGTCCTCCGCGCTGTAGTAGCTCCCGTAGTCGGCTTCGGCGTAGCAGACCGTGCCTGCCATCGACCACACGACCTCTCCTCCCGCGGGAGGGGCAGAGGGGGTCACCCGCTGCAGTTCGGCCCCTGTGGAGTCTTTGGCGACGAGCTCCCCGAGAGTCCGAAGGCCATCCACTCGGACTCGCTCGCCGGCGGCGACGGTCAGCTTTTCCCCGACACCTTCGATGGTGACGGCTCCTTCGGTGTCGTTGTGCACGGTCAGTCCGATGGAACCACAACCGGCACTCAGAGCAGCACAGATGAAGAGGAGGGCGAAGCGCACGGTGGAATCGTAGCCCACTCGGTCGTGAGAGTTACGCTCTCAGCGCCGTCTTCGGGCTCGATCTGTGGGGACAGCGTCGCTCGGGTCTTCCGGCCAGGCGTGCTTTGGGTAGCGTCCACGGAGGTCCTTGCGGACCTCTGGCCAGGTGTTGCTCCAGAAGCTTGCGAGGTCCTGAGTGACCTGAGCTGGGCGGCCGTTGGGCGCGAGAAGGTGGACGACCATCTTGACGCGGCCGTCCACGAGGTGGGGAGTCTGCATCATCCCGAAGAGTTGCTGGATGCGGGCTGCGAGGACGGGAGGAGAGCCGTCGGACGAGTAGGCGATGCGGACCGTCGATCCGCTCGGGATCTTGATTCGCTCAGGAACGTCACGGTCTAAAGCCTGTCGCTGTTGCCAGGACAGACTGGAGAGCACCGCTGCCGCCACGGGTGCTTTGCGTAGCTCGGCGAAGGAGCGGCGGCCCATGCACAAGGCGGGGAGGAGAGAGTCGAGATCCGAGACGTCGGGGAGTTCGAGTTCTGGCCGGGCCGCTCCGAGCGTCGCAATGCGACCAACGAGCGACTGGGCATCTTTGTCGAGCTTCAGCACGGCCGAGGCTCCCGCCGCTCGGGCTGCCTCTTCCAATATGGCGGCCACCCTGAAGGGGTCCGCCTTCCCACGCCCTGGCCGTTCGTCAAGGACCAGAGCGCCGAAGCGCGTGACCCTTCTCGCGACGACTCCCTCCCGGTCTGCATCGAAGGCGACATCGTCAGCGTCCACCGTGTCGAGCCACTCCCGTTGGATTGCGACCGCCAGCCGAATCCAGGACTCGCTTCTGGCCCCCCGCCGCCCTCCGTCGAGGCCCAACGCGAGAATCAGTCGCTCCCCCTGCGCGGCAGACTCACGACCGAGCCGCGCGCCTTGCCCAGAAGCCAGTTGATAGCGGTCGCCGGTATCCCCGCGTCGTAGTCCAACGCGGTCGGGGAAGCCTGCCAGGAGAGCTCGGACCAATCGAGGGGCCTCAGGCGAGCCGGGGAGCTCGTCGTCCCCGGGAGGAGTGCGTTCCACGGTGCGGATGAGTTGGTCGCGCACCCTGCGGATTTCGCCCATCGCTCCGCCTCGACCTCGTCTCCCGCGCTCGGCGTCGGCGACGAGCCGCAAACGCAGAGAGAGGTCGTCGTCGTCCGGTGCGGCGTGTGGGTCCCGTCCGACGATGTCTCGCCCCTCGCTGAGCGCTGCAGCCGTCGCAGCGGAAGAGAGGACCCCCAGCTGAGCCCCTGCCAGGAGGACTCTGCCCAGGCGGGGGTGCAGAGGGAGGTTGGCGAGTCGACGACCGAGAGAGGTGAGGCCCCCGCGATCGAGCGCCCCGAGGGATTCGAGGAGCAGACCAGCCTGGTGAAGCGACCCTGGTGGTGGGGCTTCGAACCAGCCAAATGTGGAGGGGTGAGAGCCCCATGCGAGGAGCTGGAGGAAGGCTGGGGTCAAGTCGGAGCGGCGGACTGCGGGGGTGCTCGCAGCGGAGAGCTGTCGGTCGTCACTTGCGGTCCATAGCCGTAGGCACCGGCCGGGGCCCGTACGTCCGGCGCGACCGGTCCGCTGATCGGCGGAGTCGCGAGCGATTCGCTCCCGTTCGAGTCTCGATGTTCCGCTTGCTGCATCGAATCGGGGAACGATGGCTAAACCCGAGTCGATGACCACTCGAACGCCATCGAAGGTGACTGAAGTCTCTGCGACGTTTGTGGCGAGCACCACTTTTCGGGTTCGTGCGGGAGCGAGAGCTGCGTCCTGTCTCTCTGGTGGAAGGCTCCCATGGAGAGGAAAGATCTCGACGCCTGGAGCGAGAGCATCGCTCTCGAGCGCCCGTCGTGTGCGTTCAATGGTTCCGACGGAGGGGAGAAAGACCAGGATATGACCGCTCGGCTCATCGGCGAGGAGGCGTCGCACTGCCGAGGCTGTCTGGTCTTCGATGCGTCGTTCTGACGTGCGCGGTAGGAACTCCAATTGCACGGGGAAGGTGCGCCCTTCGGCGCGGATCAGGGCGCACTCCTTTTCGCCTCCTAGAAACGCGCGCACTGGACCGGGGTCTAGGGTCGCGGACATCGCGATGAGTCGGAGATCCTCGCGCCCGGCGAGCTGTACCTCTCGGAGAAGAGCCAACGCGAGGTCCAGATCGAGCGATCGCTCGTGCAGTTCATCGAGTACGACGGCTCCGACGCCTTCGAGGAAGGGGTCAGACTGGAGCCGGCGGAGCAAGAGCCCCTCCGTGACGAGCTCGATTCTGGTCGATGAACTGACTTTGCGTTCAAAGCGGGTCCGGTATCCGACCTCCTCTCCCAGGCGGCAGCCTCGTTCTTCGGCGATGCGTTTTGCGGCCATACGCGCAGCCACTCGTCGGGGCTGAAGAACGATCACCTTCCCTCTGCCGAGCAGCCCACTATCGAGCAAGGCGGGGGGGACCCGCGTGGTCTTGCCGGAGCCTGGTGGCGCTACGACGACCGCGTTAGGGCCGCGTCGTAGCGCGGCCAACAGGTCAGGAAGAACCGAGTCGACGGGGAGTTGGAGTAGGGACTGGGAGCTGCGTGCGATGTTGGTATTGTGCCGGCCTCGGGCTCTTCTGCTCGTCTGGGAGTCATCATGCTTCATCGTTTCTTTGTGCTGCTGGTCCTCGTTTTGTTCTCGACCACCCTTGCCGGCTGCCCTACGAGAGGCGGAGGTGGGGACGATGATGACGCCGCGAATGACGACGATTCGGCGGCCAGTGACGACGACGACGCCACCAGTGATGACGACGACGTCACCAGTGATGACGACGACTCCAGTGGAGACGACGACGACGACGACGCGACTGGAGATGATGACGACTCCACTTTTGTGGAGGGAAACTCCAGTCTGAGCGGGATCTGGTACATCTCCTACTGGCAGGACGCCGCGCAG
>Ga0315320_10003760_pt1 | contig 12427 bp, 12 predicted proteins | sample M140m21515metaG_FD_203458 | JGI IMG/M metagenome (GOLD analysis project Ga0315320, IMG submission 203458) | Ammonia-oxidizing marine archaeal communities from Monterey Bay, California, United States - M1 40m 21515 | ecosystem: Environmental > Aquatic > Marine > Coastal | place: USA: California...
ATGGGACTCTAAGAAACATTAGTGCAAACACATTGAAAATATGGAGTGCATTTACTTGGGAGGATGGGGGCAACTTTGCAGGCAGAGTTATATTCCCTATTCGAGACATAACAGGAAAGACAGTTGGATTAATAGGTAGATTACTAAGAGACGATCCAACAAGGCCAAAGTATCATCTTTATCCACCAGGATTAAAGTTACCATTATGTCCTGCAAAACCTGAAATGATACAAAACAGAATTATATTGGTTGAGGGTATATTTGATGCTCTTAACTTATGGGACAAAGGATTAAAAAATGCAGTTTGTTGCTTCGGCACACAGTCTGTAGATTGGGTTAAACTATCTATTCTTAAAATGCAAGGAGCAACAGGAGTAGATATTATGTTCGATGGCGATGAAGCAGGTCAAGTCGCAGCTACCAAAGTAGAAGGTATATGTGAAACGCTAGGTCTAGGACACCAAACAATTAAATTAAAACAAGGAAACGATCCTGGCAACTTTACAAGAGAAGGAGTTGTCAGACTAAAAAGGAGATTATATGGCTAAGGTAGCATTAGTAGAAGCAAAACCATCGAGGACTGACTTTGTAGGTCACTTCGATAATTCATTTGAGTTCGATAGATACTCATTATCTTCTGACCCAAGCTTGAAGAAAGTATTAAAGAAAGACGTTGATATAGAAATGGATATAGATAGCTATGACTGGATTATTCTAGTTGGCTCAGAGTGTCTAAAGTTCTATACAAACGTAACTTCTATTATGGAATATAGTGGTAAAGTAGTAGACAAAAAGTTTATTCCTGTTATCAACCCAGCCATGATAGCGTTCAAGCCTGAAGTTAAGAAGTTATGGGATGACTCTAAGAGTAATATACAGCAGTATATCTCTGGACAACTCAAAGTAGTAGAGATAGACGAAAGCATGGCATTCGGTATAACAGATAGTAGAGAAGCAAGTAAATTTATTATAGAAGCAAGAGATTGTGAAAGTGAATATGTTGCACTTGACTCAGAGACTACTGGACTATACCCTAGAGATGGACACATGATTGGCATTAGCTTGAGTTATGATGGAGAGAAGGGAGCCTACATAAATTGTGACTGTATTGACGCAACTTGTGAAGCTCTTTTACAGCAAGTATTTGATAAGAAGATAGTAGTATTTCATAATGGTAAATTTGATATATCATGGTTTGAGTATCATTTCAAGTTCAAATTCCCTAGGTTTGAAGATACAATGCTTCAACATTATTTACTTGATGAGAACCCAGGAACTCATGGACTAAAACAATTGTCTCTCAAACATACTAAGTATGGAGACTACGAGAAGCCAATGTATGACTGGATAGATAACTTTAGAAGGTCTAACGGCATACTAAAAGCAGACTTCACATGGGATATGATTCCTTTTGATGTGATGAAAACATACGCAGCAATGGATGCAGTCTGTACATTTATTCTACATGGAAAATTCAAGAAAGCTCTAGACACCAATAAAAAACTTACATGGGTCTATGAGAATATATTGAAGCCTGGATGTAGATTTCTTATTGATGCTGAGAACAATGGAGTACCGTTTGACAGACAGAGATTAGTAAGTTCACAAACTCTTATGGCTGATGTCATAGAGGATGCTGCTCAGAAGTTAGATGAATACAAAGAAGTTCAAGCTTACAAACAAGCTACAGGTGACTTCAACCCTAACTCAACAAAACAATTAAGAGAGTTGCTATTTGATTATATCGGATTAGCACCTACAGGCAAAAAGACAGGAACTGGTGCAGAAAGTACAGATGCAGAGAGCTTAGGTAATCTTGCAGAAGAACACCCAGTTCCCCAACTCATTCTGAATGTTAGACAGAATGTAAAAATAAAAACAACTTATATTGATAAAATTATACCCGCACTAGATAGAGATGGAAGATTAAGGACAAACTTTAATATTCATGGGACTACATCTGGTCGCCTATCATCTAGCGGTAAACTGAACATGCAGCAGTTGCCTCGTGACAATCCTATTGTTAAGGGTTGTATGAAAGCTAAGCCCGGCAACAAAATAGTTGCAATGGACTTAACAACTGCAGAAGTATATTGTGCTGCTGTGCTAGCCAAGGACGAGAATCTAAAAGACGTATTTAGAAGTGGAGGAAACTTCCATAGTAATATTGCTAAGTTAGTATTCGGATTGCCTTGTGAAGCAGATAAAGTAGCAGAACTATACCCTATGGAGAGACAAGCTGCGAAAGCTGTTACCTTCGGTATAATGTATGGTGCTGGTCCTCAGAAGATCAGTTGGCAAGTAACAAAAGACAGTGGTACAGAATTCACTGTTCGAGAAGCAAAAGAGGTTATAGATGACTACTTTAAACAGTTTTCAGCACTACGTAAGTGGATTGATAACTCTCAAAACTTTATTCGTGATAATGGCTTTATTTATAGTTTCTTTGGAAGAAAAAGAAGACTACCAAATGTTGCCTCGAAAGACAAAGGAGTTGCATCACATGAGGTAAGGTCAGGACTAAATTTCTTAGTCCAGTCTGTAGCTTCAGACGTAAACTTGCTAGGAGCGATTGACGCCCACAACGAAGTGTTAGAAAAGAAAATACCTGCGAAGATATTTGCGTTAGTACATGACTCAATATTAGCGGAAGTACAAGAAGATGCAGTAGAAGAATACTGTGAGATTCTTATAAGAAATGTACAAAAAGATAGAGGATTAAGTATTGCTGACTGTCCAATCGGTTGCGATTTTGATATTGGTGATGACTACTCCTTTGGTAAGTTTGAAGCTAAGTATGGTCTATGATAATATTCAGTTTCCTGTCTATGTTTTAAACACAGACAACGTAGAGCTGATAGATGGCCTTTTAATAGCAGAAGACCAAATTATAGATGATAAGAATATGCGTGGTGAGAATCTTGCCATGCGTAGGCTTCAGACCCCTATGAAAAGTATATACCCACTAAAGTATATGATTGATAACATACCCGATCTTATAAGACATAGGGGTAGCAATTATATTGATAGCAATGGTAAATACTTCTTCTTAGAAAAAACAAAAACAAGTCCTATTAAATATCATAAAATAGGCAGAATTGATGGCAAAGGAAACGCCGCACTAGTATGGTGTTTAAATATTCCTTTTCCATTTGTATGTAAAAGACCGCCCAGACTAGAAGATACCTGGGCAGGAATACTATATCGAAACGGACTCCCTTGGGAACTGTGGGAGTTTAGTACAAAAAGGAAAAAAGACACATGGCGAAAGATTTAATAGAAGATTTAAAAAAGGGCTTATGCTTGGTAACTTATCGTAGTTTGAATTCTAATAAAGAAAACGAATTCGAGGCTACATTGATGCCAGAACATATACATAATAACACAACCCTTAATCAGAGAGACGATACAGATAAGATTCTCATGTACAACTGTACTTTTGAAAAATGGGAAGATATAGATGCAGATACTATAGTTAGATGGATTAAACTATGAAAAGTGTTATAGAAACCCCTTATTGGTGGTGGGACTCTGCTATTTCTCCTGAGATGTGTAGAGCAATCATTGCACAAGGAAATAAATTGGAGCTAAGTACTGCAGGAATCAAAGACGATAAAACTGTAAATCCAAAGTATAGAACAACAGAAGTGGGTTTCTTTGAGGAAGGCCCAATACATGCTATTACTAGTCACTATATCCATAAAGCAAACTCTTTTGCCGAATGGAACTTCGATTTGGCGAGTACTGAATTGGTACAATTCGGGAAGTATATGCCAGGCGCATTTTATAAAGAGCATTGTGATTCAGATGTACTTAACTTTGCTAATAGAAAATTATCTATTAGTGTACAACTTAGCGCCCCTGACGAGTATAGTGGAGGCGATCTTAGACTTAAAGGATGGGATAAATCCCCCTGTATAATGCCTGAAGAACTAAGAAATCAAGGTACGGTAATTGTATTTCCTTCTATGCTTTTGCATGAGGTTACAAAAGTACGTGCAGGAATTCGATATTCTTTGGTACAATGGCATAGTAGCTCAGAGTCAGCATAATGAAAGCAATAATAGGTAACAGAATATTTATGGAAGTTCCTGCAGATCTTAAACAGAAGATAGATGAAGAGCTAACATATAGTATTCCTCCTAGAAATCCTCAAGACCCTCCTTTCGTAATCAAGAATATGGGCTTAATCAAAGGAGGATTGATTTCTATACCGAGCGGTAGAATGGATCTAATCCCAAATGATTATACTGTAATCGATAGACGAGTTAATACGGAAATAGATTTTCCTGAGTTTACGTTTACCTTACGTCCTTCCCAACAGAAGGTATATGATGAGGTAGAAGACAATGCTATAATAAACGCATGGGTCAGCTGGGGAAAGACTTTTACAGGTTTAGCTATTGCCTCAAAACTAAAGAGGAAAACATTAGTAGTTGTCCACACAATTGCATTAAGAAATCAGTGGGCAAAAGAAGTAGAGAAAGTCTTTGGAATAACGCCAGGCATTATTGGAAGTGGAAAGTTTGAAACTGATAGTCCGATAGTGATTGGAAACATACAAAGCCTTTATCGAAAAATAGATGAGATAAAAAAGGAGTTCGGGACAGTTATATTAGATGAGATGCATCACATATCTAGTCCGACTTTTAGTAGAATTATCGACAAAATGCATAGTCGATACAAAATTGGATTATCAGGAACATTAGAAAGAAAAGATGGTAAGCATGTGGTATTTAGAGATTATTTTGGAAACCATGTAATGAAACCACCTAGAGAAAACTATATGCCTCCAATAATCCATATAATAAAATCTGAGGTACGTTTTCTTGATGGAAGTCGTACACCTTGGGCAAATAGAATTAATCACTTAGTCTCTCAAGAGGAGTATATACATAGTGTTGCAATGATTGCATCTGGCTATGCAGCAAAAGGTCATAAGGTTCTGGTAGTAAGCGATCGAGTGTCTCTGCTAAAGACTTGTGCGAGATTGAGTGGTGATTCAGCTGTATGCATAACTGGTGAGCTAGAACAGGAGCAGAGAGAGGAGTATTTGGAAAGTGTAAAAACATCTAAAAACATTCTCTATGGTACACAGGCTATATTCTCAGAAGGAATATCTTTAGATGTACTGAGTTGCTTAGTTTTGGCCACCCCGATAAATAACGACCCTTTACTTACACAGCTAATTGGTAGAGTCATTCGCAAAAAAGAAGGCAAGAGACAGCCCGTAGTTGTAGATATACATTTACGAGGAAAGACTGCTAGCAAACAAGCTAATGCTCGTTATGGATTTTACATGAAACAGGGATATGAGGTTCGAATTTTATAATTCGTAACCGAAGTAGATCAGAAAAATAGTGCTTGACACAAGTTTAAAATTTTGTTATAATATATGATATTGTATAATTGGAAAAAGATTCTAAAAGAGACAAACGGTAGTACCAAAGACATCATGGTTATTCTTGATATCTTAACGTACAGAATACCGCCATCAAACTATTACGACCCCAAGTTCAAGTTTTGGACTAAAAAATGGGGTGGGCATAGCTACCTCTTAAATCCTGAAGCACTATTTATACAGCGGAGATTTTTCTCCGACAGAGAGATTGCGGAATATGCAGGTGTCGCTTCCTTCCGTAGTTACAATCACTATGTGACAACAAAAGACACCACACTGGACCTCATAAGGTACCCACTGAGTGAGGATATTATAAAAAACAATAGATTACTAGAAATTAAAGGTGACAAAATACACTTTAAATTTGAAGAAATCAGAGACTTAAAGGAATTAAAATGGCAATAAAATTTAATCAAACAAAAGGCGAGGCAAAGAAAGACAAACTTGACTCATACACATACACAGGAAAAGAAGATCATCACGTAAGACTAGTGGGTGATTTACTACCAAGATATGTATATTGGGTAAAAGGAGAAAATGGGAAGAACATCCCTATGGAATGCTTAGCTTTCGACAGAAATACAGAGACTTTCAACAGAAAGGAAAAAGATCATGTACAGGACTACTTTACCGACCTTAAATGCGGTTGGTCTTATGCAATACAGTGCATAGACTATGGTGATAACAAAGTAAAAATCTTTAACTTGAAGAAGAAATTATTTGAACAACTAACTGTGGCAATGGAAGACCTAGGCGATCCTACAGACCCAGAAACAGGATGGGATGTATTCTTTAAAAGAAAGAAAACAGGACCAAATGCTTATAACGTTGAATATCAACTACAAGCATTAAAATGCAAACCAAGACCTCTTACTGAAGCAGAACAAGAGCTTGTAGCAGACTTAAAATCAATGGATGAAGTCTTACCAAGACCAACTCCAGAACTACAACATGACTTATTAAAGAAAATAACACAGGCTGATGGCGACATCGATAGTGATATTTCTGATGAGTTTGACGTATCGTAATATGATTTTATTCACAGCAGACTGGCATATAAAGCTTGGACAAAAGAATGTACCAACATCATGGGCTTGTAGTAGATACAAGTTATTCTTTGAGCAAATTGAGGAAGCTGTAGTGGAACATAATATTACAACACATATCATTGGTGGGGACTTGTTTGATCGAGTCCCTTCAATGGATGAGCTAACATTGTACTTTGACTTTGTAAAGAGTACTAAAGTTAGAACGATAATTTATGACGGTAATCATGAAGCTACAAAGAAAAATAAGACTTTCTTTGATAATTTAATTAAAGTTACTAATCAATTAAACCCTTTAGTAACTGTGATTACAGAAATATACTACGAAGGAGACTGGGCAATTCTGCCGTATGCAGACTTACACAGAAAGAATAGTATAGAAGGTGTAGATGCCGACTATTTATTCACTCATGTAAGAGGAGAGATTCCTCCACATGTAACACCTGAAGTAGATTTAACAAGGTTTGAGAAGTATAAAACTGTCTTTGCTGGAGACTTACATGCTCATGAGAATACTCAAAGAAACATTGTATATCCAGGAAGTCCCATGTCTACATCTTTCCATAGGAACAAGATAAAGGCAGGCTTCATAGTAATTGACACTGATTGGTGTTGGACATGGTATGAATTTAAACTACCACAACTTTACCGAAAGACTGTAACAGACCCAAATGACATGATAGCAACTGACTTTGACCATACAATCTATGAGATCGAAGGAGATGTAACTGAATTAGCAAATATTAAAAATTCAGAATTACTAGACAAGAAGCTATTGAGAAAGTCTACAGAGTCTACGTTAGCTCTAGAGAAAGAGATGACAGTAGAAGATGAATTGAGTCTATATTTCAAAGAAGTAATGAAATTAGACGTAGGAAAAATAGGAAAAATATTAGGAGTATTTAGTGATTATTCTAAAGAAGTTGAAATGGAGTAATTGCTTCTCGTATGGTGAGAATGTAGAGCTTGACTTAACTGATTCCACTCTTACTCAATTAGTAGGAACGAATGGTGTTGGCAAGTCTTCTATACCCCTCATCTTAGAAGAAGTATTATTCAACAAGAACAGTAAGGGTGTTAAGAAAGCGGACATTCCAAATAGGTATGCAAATGCTGGTTATAAGATTAACCTAACCTTTTCTGTAGATGGTGTAGAGTACGAAATTGATGTTGTAAGAAAGAATGGTATAAAGTGTAAGCTGTATAAAGAAGGAGAAGATATATCCTCTCATACTGCTACAAATACATATAAAACAGTAGAAGAGCTGATCAAAATTGATTTCAAAACTTTTACCCAGTTAGTGTATCAAAATACCAATGCTAGTTTACAATTCTTAACTGCTACTGATACTAATAGAAAGAAGTTCTTAATTGACTTGTTAAACTTAGACCAGTATGTAGAGTTCTTTGAATTATTTAAAGAAGAGTCTAGATTATCTAGTCAGCAGCTTGCAACCCTAACAGGTAAGCAAGATCAGATCGTATATTGGCTTAAGGAGAATGAAGATCTCGTGAATATGGAAGTACTTCCGAGAATAACATTACCAATAATATCAGAAAGTGACGAAGAAGAATTACGTTCACTTATGATAGAAGTAGCAAATATCTCTGAAAATAACAAAAAAATCTCTAGAAATAATCATTGGAAAGAAGAATTAAAGACCATAGATATTTCTAAGTATCAGGATATTATATCTAACGGAGCGAAAGTAGAAATCTCCAAACATAGAGAAGCAATAGGAACTTGGAAATCAGAACTTGCCCATGAAGTAAGAATGAGAGAAAAGTACGAAAACTTAAAAAATAGTGAGAATATGGAGTGTCCAACTTGTGACCAAGATATAGATAAAGCATTTGTACAAACAAAGTATGACGAACATCATGATAGAGCCATGTACTGCTCAGAAGAAATAAAGAAAGTACAACAAAAAATAGATGAAGGAGAGGAGAATAATGCTAGACTTCATCATGCAGATAATATGGTGGATGAGTGGGAGATGATTTACAAAAGTATTAATCAGAGACTACCTTCACAAGTTATAGACCAAGATAAGTTAGAAGATAAAATAACTATTCTTAAAACAAAGATTCAAGTAGAGAGAGTAACGTTGCAAGATGCAATCGACGAGAATACTAGAATTGACAAACATAATACTAGAATAAGTATTATAACAGAACAGAGAGAAGACTTTAACCAACAACTCGAAGAAGTACTAGAGAAGTGTATTGTAGAAGAAGAACGAAATACATACTTAGAAGTATTAAAGAAAGCATTTAGTACAAATGGACTTTTAGCGTATAAGATTGAGAGCTTAGTTAAAGACTTAGAAGAGTTGGCAAACAGATATTTAGCAGAACTTTCTGACGGCAGATTTAATTTACAATTTGTAATCAATAACGATAAGTTAAACGTCGAAATAGATGATAATGGTAAACCAGTAGACATTCTAGCGCTTTCCAGTGGAGAGTTAGCCAGAGTTAATATTGCTACCCTTATTGCGATTAGAAAATTAATGGCAAGTATCTCCAAGTCAAGAATAAACATATTGTTCTTAGACGAGGTAACACAGGCTTTAGATGAGCAAGGAAAAGAGAAAGTAGTAGAAGTATTATTGGGAGAAGATAATCTAAATACTTTCATGGTGTCACATGGATGGACACACCCACTGCTCTCTAAAATAGAAGTAATTAAGAAAAACAATATGAGTTATTTATATGACGGATAGTAGAGCAAAGGGAGCAAGAGGTGAATACCTCGTAAGAGACATGCTCCGTAGACATACGAATTTAGAATTTGAAAGAATCCCAGCGAGTGGTGCATTGCACTACTTGAAGGGAGACATATATGTTCCACACAAACACAATATTTTTTGCATAGAAGTAAAGAATTACAAAGAGTCTCACTTTAACGATAAGATGTTTACTAGTAGAAGTAATGAATTTATCAAGTGGTGGAGTAAGATAATTAAACAGGCATACGGAGGAGAACAAGAACCATTATTATTTTTTAAGTATAATCGTTCTAAGATATTTGTTGCCACAACTCGCAAACCAAAAGTTTGCAAACAATATATTAACGTAAACTGGGTGGGAGCATATGTGCTTCTCGCCGAGGAATGGCTAGAAAAGGAAAAGGTGGTATTTACAAATGGCGATACAATTTACAGACCATGGGAGCCCGATCCCGAATGGGAACTTACTGATAGTTGATGGATTCAACATCATATGGAGATGGGTACATGCAAAAAAATATGACTTCCAGTTCGATTTTATTAGAACTGTGGAATCATTAGCAAAGTCCTATAATTGCGGTGGAATAGTAGTTTTGGGAGATGGCGGAAGTCATTACCGAAAAGACCTATACCCTCAATATAAGGCAAATAGAACAGAAAAACTAGTGGATCAAACGGAAGAAGAAAGACAAACATTCCAGGAGATACTAGAAGAATTTGATTTAAGCCTAAAAGGCTTTCAAGAAAGAGGAATACCAACACTTCGCTTTGGTGGAGTAGAAGCAGATGACATTGCTGCTTATATAGTTCAAAAGAAAGAGGACTATAATATAAATGAAATTTGGTTAATCTCCTCTGACAAAGACTGGGACTTATTAGTCCAAGACGATGTCTCACGTTTCTCAACTGTTACTAGAAAGGAAACAACATCACTTAATTGGGACGAACACTACGAAGTTGAGCCTAAGATGTATTTAACTTTCAAATGTCTAACAGGAGATAAAGGAGATAATATTCCAGGGATTAAAGGAATAGGCCCTAAGAGAGCCGCCCAGATTATACAGCAGTATGGCGATGTTTATGACATATATAATTCGTGTCCTATAGAGAGTCGTTATAAATTTGTACAAGAATTAAATAATAACAAAGAACTTTTATTACTAAATGCAGAATTAATGGACTTAGAAACATATTCTGAAACTGCATTAGGTAAGCATACACAAGTTGTAGACGATATAATAGGAAATTACATATGAAGTTAGATTATAGTAGAGATAGTTTGCTGACAGAGTTCAGTAAAACTACATTAAAAGATAGGTACATGCTTCCGGGTGAAGAAAGCCCTCAAGAAGCCTTTGCACGAGCTGCAGAAGCTTTTTCAGATGATGAAGCACATGCCCAGCGTATTTATGATTACGCAAGTAACTTATGGTTCATGTTTGCTACTCCTGTTCTCTCTAATGGAGGAACAAGAAGAGGCTTACCCATAAGTTGTTTTCTCAACTATGTTGAGGATAGCAGAGAAGGAATTACAGACCATTTTACTGAAAATGCTTTTTTAAGTAGCTTTGGTGGTGGTATTGGTGGATATTGGGGGGATGTACGTTCTGCAGGAACAAAAACATCTAAAGGCTCAGAATCTACTGGAGTAGTTCCATTTCTAAAGGTAGTGGACGCAGAAATGTTAGCGTTCAGTCAAGGCATAACTCGAAGGGGTAGTTACGCTGGATATATGAATATAAATCACCCCGAAATAGAGGAATTTTTAGATGTTAGAAAACCTACTGGTGGGGATAGCAACCGTAAGTGCCTTAACTTGCATCATGGTGTTATTGTCAGCGACGAATTTATGGAAAAAATCCATCTTGCAACCAAAGAAGAAGGGTACGACGACTCGTGGGAGTTAGTTGATCCGCACAGTAAAGAAGTTAAAAAGACTGTATCTGCGAGAGCATTGTGGGTTAAAATTCTGCAAAATAGAATGGAGTCAGGAGAACCTTACATTATGTTTGAAGACGCTGTAAATAATAATTTACCAGAGTTTCAAAGGAAAAAGGGTCTGAGAGTACATCAGAGTAACTTATGTTCAGAGATTACACTTGCAACAAATGAAGAGAGAACAGCAGTATGTTGTCTTTCTAGTGTAAATCTAGAGTACTATGATGAGTGGAAAGATATTCCTGCTTTTATTCCAGACTTAGTAAGATTTCTTGATAACGTATTAACTTATTTTATTGAGAATGCTCCTGAAGCTCTTCATAAGGCTAGATATAGTGCTATGAGAGAAAGAAGTATTGGGTTAGGTGCAATGGGCTTCCATGCCTATTTACAGAAAAATATGGTGCCGTTTGAGAGTGCTATTGCTTCTGCATTTAACGAAGAAATATTTTCACATATAAAAAGTGAAGCAGACACTACAACTAGAAAACTTGCAGTAGAGAGAGGAGCATGTCCTGATGATGATACTGCTTCAGTAAGAAATGCACATTTACTTGCTATTGCTCCTAATGCTTCTTCTAGTATATTATGTGGGAACACAAGTCCAAGTATAGAACCTTTTAGAGCCAATGCTTTTAATCAAAAGACTAAATCAGGTTCTAATTTATTAAAGAATAAATACTTAGACCAATTGCTTATGCATAAAATTGGGCATGCTGCAACTTATGATGAAACTTGGAGAAGTATCGTTATGAACAAAGGTAGTGTGCAGCATTTAGAGCTACTTACAGATGACGAGAAAGAGATATTTAAGACTGCTGTTGAGATAAACCAAGCTTGGGTTATTGAACATGCAGCTGAGAGACAAAAATATGTTTGTCAAGCTCAGAGTTTAAATCTATTCTTTCCACCTGATGTAAACAAAGGAGACCTACATAATGCTCATATGTTAGCATGGGCAAAAAATTTAAAAACGCTTTATTATCTACGTTCAGAAGCTATTTCAAGAGCAGATGATGTATCTAATCAAGCAAAGAGAGAAATAATATTTGAGCAATCTGATTGCTTAAGTTGTGAGGGATAAATTATGAGTTTATTAAAAGAAAGAGAATACTATAAACCTTTTCAATATCCTTGGGCATTTGAGAACTATAAAAAACAACAACAAATGCATTGGTTGCCAGAAGAAGTAACCTTACAAGACGATATAAAAGACTATAAAGAAAAATTAACTGAAGGTGAGAGGACATTGCTAGACAATATCTTTAAATTTTTCACCCAAGCAGATGTAGACGTATGTGGAGGTTATG
>Ga0315320_10003763_pt1 | contig 12425 bp, 11 predicted proteins | sample M140m21515metaG_FD_203458 | JGI IMG/M metagenome (GOLD analysis project Ga0315320, IMG submission 203458) | Ammonia-oxidizing marine archaeal communities from Monterey Bay, California, United States - M1 40m 21515 | ecosystem: Environmental > Aquatic > Marine > Coastal | place: USA: California...
TTTTGCATCTGGTTTAAAAGATAAGAGAGCAATTACTACGCAACTTCTAGTTATTGATGCTCCAAGAAAAAAAGTTGAATCAGTAGTTATTCCAGATACAACAATAGAAATTTTAGGTAGAACACATCAGAAAATTGGCATGTCTGATCATGATGGTAATCGTTTTTCAATAACTGTAAGGGGTTGTTGCTATGAGAATGGAGATCCCATGGACGGTAAAGAGGCAATGAGGAGAGTATTAGTATTGGTTTCTAAGATGTCTGAGAAACTTGGTGAGAATGTTTTTCCTAATTGGATAGGGCCTCAACGATTTGGTTCTACTCGGCCCGTAACTCCAGAAGTCGGACGTGCTGTTGTTTCAGAAAATTTCCAAGAAGCAGTCAATCTATATCTTGGTATGAAAGGATTGAATGATGGCGAAGAAACAGAACATTTCAGAGAAATGTGGAGAGAAACAGAGAATCCTGAAAAGTGCCTTGAAATTATTCCTAAACACTTAGGGTTTGAAAGAAATATGTTAGAGAGTTTACAGAAACAACCTGAAAATTGGGTCAAGGCATACAAAACTCTCCCACCTTCATTACAACTACTTACAGTTCATTCTCTTCAATCATTAGCATTTAACCATTCATTAGCTGGCAGACTTAACTCAAATATTGGCATTGTCGAACCAGAAATAGGTGACTTAGTGGCTCCAGTTCAACCAAGTGGTAGAATTGATGTAGGGAAAATGTCCGAAGTGAGTGAAACAAATTTAGAAAGATGCCGTAGGAATTGTAGGCTAGGTCGTTTAGCTGTAACAGGTCCTCTACCCGGTAATGATGCACCAATTGCTACAGGAATTCCAGGTGAAGTAGAGAAAAAAGCACTTGAAATAACTAATTTAGATTCAATTGACTGGAAGGTATCTGCAATCCCACGTCTTTCTACTAACGGTACAAGAAGGCCATTGTCAGTTATGTTCAGAGATTTTTCAATTGAAGAAGTTCCTGAAATTCATGAATCTTCAATTTCGAAACGGTGGGAAGAAGGCCCTAAAGAAAATGATTTATGGACTCCAGAGGGTTGTAGCATGAGGATGAAATTTATTCTACCACCAGGGACTTATGCAACAGTACTGATGAGGGAATTAATGCGTTCCCCATTGGATCACTATTGATTAATGCTAGAATTATTCAAAGTCTTCCCATTTCTAGAGCTTCTATCTGGCCAACTAGGGGGTTGATTGCTCTGACTCTCTCTTCAAATTCATCTACTATTCCTTCGCCTTCTCCTAGGACTACTTGGACTTCAATAAACATCATTCCAAACGCAAGAGGTTTAATGTCTACCGCTTGAACTTCATCGAAAGAATCTATTACATCTGCAATAGCCTGGTAATCTGGAGTACCATCTTCAGGATTGTTTATAGTTACCTTATATTTTACAACGACATGACCCATAATTAACACCTCAATTCAAGGACCCTGAAAGCCACAAGTTGGGCATATGTAAGGGACTGCTTGTGTTCTGCACTGTGCACTTCTACCTATTGATGTGCCACATTCTGGGCACGGAAATGCTGTACTTTTATTATCTACTAGAGGCACTCCTGATGATGTGCAAACTTCTGCTCTACTTCCCATTTGTATTCCTCGGTTGAGTTGGGCGAGCCACCACCCCTTTTTAGGCTTGATTGAAGAGATAGAATAGAATATCTCCCACAATAGCCAGTATTGCCATCTATACGGATATTTTGTAAGTAAAATCTTATCCCACAGTTTAGTGATAAAATGGGCGAAGATGAATTGACTTTGGAAGGCGAACAAAGTGACCTTAGCAAATATGTTGAAGATGCAGGTGGAATACATGGTCTAAGAGAGGTCCACAAAGTAAGGGGCTGGAACAATATCCAATATGGTGCTGGTTTATCTGGTAAAAATACCCCTGCTACGAAACTTTCTATGAATAAAGCATTCATTCCACCCGGAGGAATCGCTAAGGCACATATTCATGTTGATTTTGATGTAATGGTATTTCTTCTAAAGGGTAGTGTTAGGCATGAGTTCGGGCCTGGATGTCGCAATTCTGTAACTCATAGTGCAGGTGATATGTTCTACATTGAGCCAGGCTTACCTCATGAAGTTTTCAATTGCTCAGATACTGATTGGGTTGAAGCAATTGTTTCGAGATCGGATGCTTCTGAATGGCAGAACATTATACCTTATGATAGAAGTTCTGAATGAGCTGAATTAAGTTTAGGGAAAGGCTGAGGATTAAATCCCCAGCCCTTCCTTTACGTTTATCTGTCTAGTTATTTGCTCTTAATTTAAGACATCATTGCGGATGCTTTCTTAGCACCCATCCATGCTACAACACCGAAACCGATCTTGTTAATCATGTCAGCTATATTGTATAAGATAGCCATAATTTCTTGACCATCTGTCCAATCTTCGCCGATTAAACCTGTACCGACTAAGTAGCCGATAGGATAGATAATCCATCCAACTAAAATGAATGTTCTTAGCGCGTTAGCACTCCATAGTAATTCATCTTTGATTTTGCTATTGTCTACTCCCTTACCGTCATACAAACCGAATGGAAGACCAGTTGCTACCATAATCATAGCCCAACCTACTCCGCCAAGAACTAATCCAAGCCATGCATCAATTTCTCCGATCTCACCTAAGTAACCAAATGCAATCATGATAATAGCACCTACGAAACAAACTCCTGTGAATCCTAAACCTAGTACCTTGTTATCTGTAATCGCATCTTTTCCAACTAGAGAAGGGAACTTTAAAGCCATTAGTGGTACAGTAATAATCCAATCCATGTATCTGTAATCAGTACTTACTGCGCCAGTGTCGATGTAGACTCCACGCATGTAGTAGTAGTGGAAAGCTGCGATACCAACGATCAATGCAGAAATTGTCATTGTTGTTCTGTATTCTGGAGCAACATTGTTTCTTTCACTCATGAAGAAAACAAAAGCAGCACCCATTGAAATATATCCAATGAAGAACATGAAGAAAGTAGCTCTTCCTAATGCATCTCCTGCATAATATGTCTCTGGGTCTATTGTTGCAGCGGAAACATTCTGTGTAACCATTAGTGCTAGCATGGTAGCACCTGCAATTATGGCATTCGTTCTTGGGCTAAATTTAGATAACTTACTATTCATCTCAAGTTCCTCTAGCGTGGGCGTACAGTATTGATTATTTAAGTAAATGTTTCCTTAAATTACTTTGCATATCAAAAAATACTAATCTTCATTTTTCCGACGATCATATTTTCTGTAACCAATTTTTGTATCAATATCATCTTTTTCCTCTTCATAATCTACTACAATATCAAGCTTTTTAAGATGGTCTTTTAGGTGTTCATATGCAGTTCTCCCTTCGGCTTCCTTTCTGATTTTAGGTAATTTATTTCTACACACCAAGTAAGTTTCCGATGATGAACTTCTAGAGGCAGTCGGAGCGAATCTTTGTACGCTGGAAAATCTCATCTTAGCCGCTTCAATTAATCCTTCAATACCGACTCCTTGGAAAATTTTTGTTACAAAAGAACCCCCAGGATTCAATATTGGCATTGCGGCATCTAGCACCATCGTAGATAATTCTAATGAAATTGCCTGATCTGTATCGTAGCGTCCAGTCAATCTCGGAGAAATATCACTGATGACACAGTTGAGATAATAACCTTCTAGTTCTTTATTTATCTGATCTATAGTTTTTGGATTTCTTATATCCCCTATTAAAATTGTAGCACCTTCTACAGGAGATGTTGACAGTAAGTCAACGCCTATGACATATCCATCTTCCCCTACTTCTTCAACTGCAACTTGTGTCCATCCTCCAGGGTGGCATCCAATGTCTAGAACGTAATCTCCTTTTCGAATAATATCAAATCTTTCTTGTATCTGTTTTAATTTATACGCAGAACGAGCTCTATATCCTTTAGATTTAGCTTGTCTTCTCCAAGGGTCGCGACGGTTTTCTTGGTACCACCGCTTACTCATCAGTGAGCCTCGTCTAGCCTCTTGGTTATGAAGTGAAGACGTTTAGGCAGTCTCATATGAGGGGAAACATTGGGTTCTGTGGTTTTACAGTTTTACTATTATTAGTAATGACATCATCTCACATTGTTGCAGAAGACAAATCAGATAATTGGTATGTAGAGGGTGGAAATTCTGTATTGATGGAACAATTTACTGCTACTTGGTGTGATGTATGCGCACAAATAGATCCTTGGATATCTAATTTTGCAGATGAACGCGGTTCCCGTTTAGTTAGAATTGCTTTACATGACCCTGTAGCCGATCCATTGGGTAATACAATTTCTTCCGAGAGGTTGTCTATTCACTCCAACAGTATGGAACTAGCTCCCTCTTTTTGGTTTGATAGTAATAATGAAATCAAAGGAATGGTTGATCCAGTAGACTTAGATAGAGCCTTACTAAATTCAGAAGGAATTAGAGATTCAGGGACTACAATCTCAATATTAGGGACTGAGAGTATTGATAGTAATTCACTGGGTTTGAGAATAAATTTATTTAATGTAGATAATTCAAGTAATTCTCAAGTTAGTATTTTCTTATTAGCTAAAATTAATATCGATAAATCTCAAGCAACTAATGGTATTTTGACTCACGAAGATGTAGCTGTAGGATACTTAAATATGGAAATTGATACAAATTTTTCCACAGATGATATAACTTCAGAAACGAACTTCAACTCACGGTTTACCAATATTTCAATGACTAGAAATACTGATGGTTTTGAGATTAATCTAGATTTCCCACTAGAAAATGAGGATTTCGAAGATATTTCGATAGTTGTGGCGCATGAAAAAATAGTTGATAGTCAAAGATCTACTTTAGGTGCAGTATCTCTAAATTTGGATAATAGTAAGATTTCGAACGGAATTAATGTGATATTTCCTTTACTTACAATATGTATAATTTCAACTGCCATTCTATTCAAAGACCGATTTCTTTAATTAATTCTTTCACAGTATATCTAATTGCATCTTCTGATTGCATTGTAGGTTCAAAATTTGTTTCGAATAATCTTTCAACATTTAACGAGGTCTTGGGAACGTCTCCAGCCCAACCCCTATCTCCTCCAGTATATTCTATCGAAACATTTTTCAGACCGCTTTCTTCAACTACAATTTCTGCAATTCTCCTTACAGAACAAGTGTCTCCAGTACCTAAATTATAAAGACTCACACTCTCTTTAGAATTGTCAATTAGATGGATCATTGCTCTAACACAATCTCCTGCAGACATATATGATTTTTCTTGTAAACCATTACCCAACACTTCCAACCTATTCGGATCATTTTTTAGTTTGTGAATGAAATCAAAAATCACTCCGTGAGTACCTCTCGGCCCTACTATATTAGCAAATCTGTGTATCCAAGCCTCTCCTCCGAAAGTTCCACACCATGAACTGATTAATGCTTCAGATGCTAGCTTTGATGCGCCGTATAATGAGATGGGCAATATGGGTCCATAAGTTTCTGGAGTAGGCATAATTTTTGCTTCACCATAAATGGCACTTGAAGATGAAAAAGAAATTCTTTTTACATTGTTAAGTCGCATTGCCTCTAATACATTATAAGTTGCCATCGTTCCTTGTTTAAGGTCAGTATCAGTTATTTCAGTCCCCAATCTTATATCAGGATTTGCCGCTAAATGATGAACAGTTTCAATTCCTTTCATAGCTTCCTTAACTGATTCCATGTCCAATAAATCCGCCTTAAATATCTCTACTTTCCGATTTCCTTTATGATGCTCCAAGAACTCTTTTCTACCACTACTGAAATTATCTAATACTCTTACACTATTTCCCGCGGCTACTAAAGAATCTACTAAATGAGATCCAATGAAACCTGCTCCTCCTGTGACTAAATGCATTTTCATCCCTCATTTTCCGACCATTTTCCAGTATTTCTTCTATTTCTCAAGAAGTAAATTGAAGCAACGTAACCAATTATTGAGATGTGTGCTATTGTACAAAACGGACAAATGTGCGGAGCATTTTCAACTTGAGTTAATTCAATAATGACCAATAGTGCTACGAATGGCAATCCAGCGATTCCAGCCCACCAAGCATAATCTAAATAATTCTCTGACCATTTAGCATGTCTATCGAGATACAAACACAAACTTAAGAATATTAAAAGCGAAAAAGATAAAATTCCGAAAATTCCCCACGGGATTCCGAACAAGTTATTCCATTGTGGGTCACCAATTACTGAACCACATTGTACAATTCCCTCTGACGAACAAAATGCGGTACTTCCTTGGACTACCATTTTATTATGAATAATGTAAGTATATGCGGACGAAGTGATCCCAACCATAGCGAAACTCAGAGAGGAAATTAGTAGCATAGATGTTTTCTTCTCATTATTCGCAAACATTAGATAACTGCTGAAAGCCAATCCTAAAATGAAAATTATCAGAACTGGATCTGTCAATGTTTCATTCATTGTGAATCACCTATGAGCCTTTGCATAGCAGATTCAATATCTTCTCCTTGATTTTCATATTGATTCCATGCCACATAACCGTCTGGCTTTAATATCGCAAGAAATGGTGTTCCAGTAACTTCCCAATCTTTCATAATCCCGCTACTTCCCTCAATATAATTCCAATTATGAGTAGTTCCAGGGCGATTAGCACAATTATTTCTACCAGAGTTACAGCCATCGCCATCATTTTCTTCAGTTCCGTAACTTGTTTTATCACGGAATGCTTGTACCTCTGCTCTATCACTATCATGATTATTGATAGATAATTCTACAGTAACAGTGATAAATTCCACATTTTCTGACCATTGTGAGTACAATTCACTCATAGTTTCACCTTCACTCCAGCAATATGGGCAATCTGTGTCGATAAATTGTACTAGAATCCATTCTCCCTCATCTCCATCTTCCCATTCATAGTCGAATGTATCTGAAAGTTGAAAATTCTCCCAATTTACTCCATTATAAGAATCAGCACTGAAATCAGGAGCTAGTTCCCCCTCACTGGGCCCTATTGTTGCAGGTGGTGCAATAATTACTATTAATAGCATTAAAACTGTCAAAATTGACCCTAAAGCAAATCCCGCTATGATTCTGACATCATCATCTCTTCCTTTTTGTACCAAGGGTTTCCTACGTCTCGCCATATTATCAATCCTCCGACATACTCATTTACTTTCAGTAATTCGTATGGTTGCTCTGAATCAAATTAATTAATTTCCTTAAATCTAAATTTCACTTAATTCTTAATGTTTGTAATATTACTTGCGATTATTTCATTTGGTCTCTCTGATAGCAGGCCTATGTGGACGATGTGCGAGAGGCCTCAGTTTCGTTATCTGACCCCTCGCCTGAATACGATGATGAGGTGGTATTTTGGGAGCGTTTCTTTGAAAGGTTGGCACCATTTAGAGATTCAATCATTAATACTAAGAATTTAGCTATGGAAAGTCCATTAGGTGATCTATATCAAATCGGGGCAAAAGGGATTAATAATACAAGTGATTTGTTCAGTAGAAGGGCAATAAGAACTGCTGAACTATCATATTCGATGATTCTTAGAAGTCCCGGTTTGATTGTAGCCATATTGATTCTAATTTCTGCCTTAACTATAAAACCAGCAATGGATTTCCAAGATCAAATTAATGGTGATGTTGAAATTTATCTTCCTGATGGGGCTGATTCAACTGAATTACTATTAGATGTAAGAGAAGCGCCTTGGGCTACAGATATTTTCATTTTATACATACAAACCGATAATGCCGCTACTGGTAATGAAAGAGGTAATGAAAATATTACTGATGTCAATATTCTCAGTCAATTATCATGGTTGGAAGGAGATGATAATAATAGGCTTGCAAGTGGATATCAAGATGGTCTCGATACATATAAGGATGATAGAGGCCGTGATGATGGTATAATTTGGATTCTTTCTCCATCCCAAATAATCAAAGAAGCAAACTCTTCGAGCTACCGCTTTAGCTGCGCAGTGGAAAAATATGGTCTCCCGACCGGCCCAAATGACAATTGTGCTATTTCCAATTCAAATCCTAATGAGGGTTATTCAATCCCAGGAGATCAAGAAAGAGTAGATAATTTAGTAGATCAAGCAGGTTCTCTAATGGAATCTTTTGTTAGAGATACTAATGATGATGGTATTTGGGATACAGGTGTAATTGTAATGGGTATTTTATTCGATATGGAAGATACTGAAATTCCCCCTGATCCAACTACTGGTTTGAAGGACCATAAGGCATTTATTGCATATGCAAGTGAATTAATCTACAAGCAATCTGGAATTAATTGTGAACTCTGTCTAAGGACATACGAAAATCCTACTTCTACCATGGATAATCAAAGACTAGAAGATATCCCCCAGAGGAAGGCTGTCACTATTACGGGATTAACTCCTGTCCTACATGATGTCTCGGACTCAATATATGATGAGTTAGTTGATGTAATGCTTCCAATAAGTGGAGTCCTTGTATGCCTAGCAATGTTGATACTTCATCGAAATCCGAAAGTAATAATTGTTGGAGGTCTACCAATCGCTATGAGTTTAGCAATAACTTTTGGCATTACTGTAATTTTCGATATAATGTTGACTCCGATGATTATTTCGGCTGGTCCAATTCTCGTAGGCTTGGGCGTTGATTATGCATTACATTTAACGAATAGAATTGAAGAGAATAGAGTCGAATTAATAGAAGAAAAATTAGAAAAAGTTTGGTTGGCTAATCGCGATGGATTAGATGTTGAGACAATTGATCCTTGGGACCCCGTAATTAGCCTGACAGCGACTGTTAGAGCAGCCTTAACAACTGGAAATGCAATTATGCTATCTGCAATGACAACAATAATCGGGTTTAGTGTTCTAACTTGGGCTTTTTTGGTACCTATCCAACCTATGCGTACGGTGGGAGTCACACTTTTAATAGGAATTTTCGTTACATTTTTACTTTCTATGATTATGGTTCCAGCATTGGTGGAGTTAGTTAAATACCGCAAGGGTAAAACCCAATTATTTGATAAAATGTGGGATAGAATTGGTGAAATCCCTGTTAAAAACTATCTACTGGTGATACTTATCGCATTGTTCGTTACCGTTTCAGGAGTGGCGAAATTTACGGAAACAATGGGCCAACAAATCTCTGCAGGGCCTGATGAGGTACCTCCCAATCTTGAATCATACGAAACATTACGTGAATATAGCGCAGTTTTTGAAGGTGGACAAACAAATATGTTCATCATAAATGCGGAGGAAAGAGGGCAAGTAAATGGGACAGCACCGATTAGAGACTTACCAATCTTAGATTCAATAGAAAGTTTACAAATTCTAGTTGACAACGTTCCTGAAACAGATACAATAAGCCTTGTCAATGTTCTAAAGGCCATACATGTAGATGTAAATATTTCTGGCTTAGAGATTTATGACCAAAGTCTTTGGGAAATTTTACATGATGAGTGTTGGGATAAATCTACAGATCCTTTCAGCCCTCAATGTTGGGCTTATTCAGTATCTAGTAGAGAAGACATGGTTAACATTGCTTTTGACACATTATCTCCTGAAATCAGGTCCATGTTAATGAATGAGGATACGGGTAATGGAGAAACAAAAACCTTAGTTTATGCAAACCAGCCATATATTAATTTGGCAGATGCAACACTTTTACGCAATGCAATAGATGAAATTCTAGAGGGCGAAGAAGAATGTATTAGCGCACTGAGATGTACTGCAATCAATATCGATGACACCTATAATTCGATACTTACAGGAGGATTACCAGTTTCTATCGATATCAACGATGGAATTCACAAGGCACAGAGTCTGACTACAATTTGGACTATGTTCATCCTATTGATTGCCATGGCATTCCTGTTTAGATCACCAAGATTGGCTATCTTCACCATGGCTGCTGTTGGTGCAGTGGTTCTTTGGCAGCCATTACTAATGAGATTTGGAGGAGTAGGAGTTAATGTTTTTACAGCTATGATTGGTACTATTGTTTTCGGTATAGGTGTTGATGATTCTATCCATATTGTAGATCGTATCAAGGATGAAGGAGAGACTCCTGCAGGGATTGTTAAGTCAGTTTCGAAAACAGGGCAGACAATCTTCGAGACTACAGCCACTACATGTGCAGGCCTTTCCGCAGGTCTATTTGTTTCAATTCCAGGTTTGCAAAATTTCTTTGTTCTAATGATGGTATTATTAGTATTGGCCTTATTGACAAGTTCAATACTTCTTCCCTCGATTATAGTTCTACAAAAAGAGATTACTTCTAGGATATTGGGTAAAGGCCCTTGGTTGGATTTCGAAGAAAGTGGTTCATTAGAAAAAAGTTCAGTTATGGATGCAGTGATTGATTCCAATTGATAATTATTTTTCTTGCTATTTTTGGTAAGGGTATATTTTTTCTACTACAAGTCAGTGGATAATGTATGGGGCAGAGGGTTAGAGGATGGATATTAACTCTCATAATAGTCTCAATGACTCTTAGTGGATGTATGTCTTCTGAAGATTATAATTCAGAAAATGATGCAACTTTGGAAGAAGAACCTCCTTACACTGAAGACGGTATATTCACTTGTATTGAGCACGATAATCTCTCGAGATGTTGGCAAACTCATGTACCTGGAAATCTCGATATTAACGAGACAGTACCACTCATTATTGACATGCATGGATACGCCTCTGACTCGACATTCCATAGAGCACTTTCTTCTTTCAATGATATTGCCGATGAAGAAGGGGCAATTGTAATTTATCCAGATGGAGTATTGGGATTAAACCAAGAGTGGGATATGGAGGAAAATCAAGCCTGGAACTCTGGTTGGTGTTGTGCACACTCAGCGCGTGAAGATATTGATGATGTTGGTTTCATCGAAAGAATTGTCAATATCTCACTAGAGATGTATAATATTGACCCCACTCGAATTTATGCTTCTGGATGGTCAAATGGATGTGCAATGGCTCAAAGACTGGCTATTGAATCAAGTGATATTTTTGCTGCTGTAGGATGCATGGCGTTCTACCTCATCACTGAGCCCGTAGAGAATTACAGCCCTATACCAATTATGGAAGTTCATGGCTTTCTCGATCAAGTAGTTCTCTACTCGTCTACTGCACTTAGTGTGCCTTTCAATGAAGAGATGTGGACAAATCCTGAGGCCTATGATACAGGTGCGGTAGAGAATATGTATGAGTGGGCCGATCATAACGGATGCTCTGATTCACCAGAGACTTTCGAGATTAATGCTTTGTATTCTATTCAGGGTTTCGATGATTGCGAAAATGGGTCATCGGTTAGATTGATGACAATTTATGCAGCACAACATAATCCATATGAAAAGGATGTAGACGATGGAACTATTATTGGTAGTGTATTTGCCGGAACGCAGGGACTTGTTCAATCTAGCCACATAGTTTGGGAGTTCCTCAATCAGTATTCTAAGTTATCCGAATGAAAAAATAATTAATATTTATTTTTGTTTTTCAGGAACAATAATTTCAGATGGTTTAGGCCGATTCGCATTGAAAGAATTAATTTTTTTGTCGCTTGGATAACCTAAACAAATTCCACAAAGTAATGAGTAATTTTTACTTATTTCAAATTCTTTGCGCACTGCATCTTCCCAAACCGCAACAGCACCTTGTGGGCATGTTCCTAATCCTTTAGAATGTGCTGAAAGAATTAAATTTTGCATAAACAGTCCCGCATCGGAGGCAGAATATTTCCCTAGAGACTTGTGTGTAAATAGAAATAATTCAACAGGTGCTCCGAAAAAATCATAGTTCCTGGCCCACGCTTTATCACGAGTTTTTTTATCGTCTCTATCGATATCATTGTGAGATAAAAAATCTCTTCCTTGATTTTTAGATCTTTGAATCAAATCTTTATGATATGGTCTCGTAATAATCCAATTACTTGTAGGTAGCCCTTTTCTTTTCAATACAGCCTTTATTTTTCCAAAGATGCTACCTCTTGCTCCTTTAATGGCCTCCCATCTTGTAAGGAACTCGTTTGATAGCCTATCTCGAACATCTCCCTTAGCGACAGCTATTAGAATTGGTCTAGTATTACTCCAACTGGGTGATGTTAGCCCATCAGCAATTATTTGGTCAATAATTTCGTCAGGAACTGGAATTGAAAGGAAATCTCGTGTTGAGCGGCGTGATGACACAAAAGAGTGAAAATCTTCAGAGTCAAAATCCATACTATCAACCAATTACAAATTGTCCGTGAACATTGATACAAATAAATTACTGTATTGAAGAATCAATCTAATCCTTTGTTTATTTAGTGTGAGGGTGCAGGGAGTAAGCCCCTTTCTGTTCACCTTTCGGCTGGTCACATTCAACTTAGCATCCTACCTGTCCCTGTTGATGCCATACAGGACTG
>Ga0315320_10003764_pt1 | contig 12424 bp, 17 predicted proteins | sample M140m21515metaG_FD_203458 | JGI IMG/M metagenome (GOLD analysis project Ga0315320, IMG submission 203458) | Ammonia-oxidizing marine archaeal communities from Monterey Bay, California, United States - M1 40m 21515 | ecosystem: Environmental > Aquatic > Marine > Coastal | place: USA: California...
CTAGTCCTAACTCTGCTTTCAATGAAATGGGTTTCACCATTGAGAAAGCAACTGTATCAGCAAAAACACGTGCATTGAAAGCAGAATATTCGCTTGAACTCGCACAGGATCTGAAAGCAATCCACGGCCTAGACGCTGAAAGCGAACTGGCTAACATTCTTTCAACTGAAATCCTTGCTGAAATCAACCGGGAAGTAATCCGTACTATCAACAGCCAAGCTAAAACTGGTGCTGCTACTTCTCAGACAGCTGTCAATGGTATCTTCTCGTTGAAAGACGATGCTGATGGTCGTTGGAGTGTTGAAAAGTTCAAAGGTCTGATGGTTCAGATCGAACGTGAAGCCAACACAATTGCAAAAGAAACTCGTAGAGGTCGTGGTAACTTCATCATTACTTCTTCTGATGTTGCTTCCTGCTTGTCTGCTACTGGAATGTTGGACTATGCTCCAGCTCTGAAAGATAGTCTGACAGTCGATGATACTGGCAATACTTTTGCTGGTGTTCTTAATGGTCGCACCAAAGTTTATATTGATCCATATGCACAAGTGGATTATGTAAACGTTGGCTATAAAGGTACCAATGCTTATGATGCAGGTCTCTTCTATTGCCCATACGTACCGCTGACCATGGTCCGCGCCGTTGGTGAGAATGACTTCCAGCCACGTATCGGGTTCAAAACTCGTTATGGCATGGTGTCAAACCCATTTGTTGGACCCAATCCAGCAAACGGTCTTGCTGCTGTAAAAACCAACCAGTACTACAGAATCTTCCGCGTCGACCACATTCTTGACGCAGCGTAGAATTAATTAAAAATAAGGAGGGGATTAAACCCCTCCCAACTAAGCTCCACTTCGGTGGGGCTTTTTTTTATGTTTTTTTTGCTTTAAACCGCATTTAACTGTGTACATTGCTTTAGAACTGTGTTATAAAGGTATTAACAAAGGAGACTACCAAATGAAACAGATCATTTCAAACTTAGAAAATGTTTTTACCGATCTTGATAAAAAATTCACCGAAGGGCAAATCGAATGGGCCTTAGGACGGAAAGTAGCTCTTAAAGAATGGCGTATGGATAACATCCTCGGACATCATTATGGCGCAAAAGTAAATGAAGGTTACAAAAATTGGGGTAGAGATAGCTGGGGTTTCTACGAAGAAATGTTTCGGATTTGTGGTGGTAAAGGTCACTATAACACAATCACTCAAAATAACAATGCAGGAATTGCTCAGATATTTGAAAAGAATTGCAAAAGAACAATTGAAGCAAGAAATGCTAAAGTAGCTAAAAAGCTGGAAAAATTCGGTGTCACAGAAGTTAAAGACTCAAATATTTCTAAAACCTCAGATGGTTTTCACGGAGTATTTAATGTAGAAACAGACAAGGGAAACAAGCGGATTGAAATCGAAACAATCTTAGCGGGCGGATATAACATCCAATGTCTTCACCTTCGTACTCTGGTAAAAATGAAGAAATGAAAAGGATATAATTATGTGGACACTCAGGGGACAATTCAGCTCTAGACAGTTTGATGAAACTACAGGAAAACCTAGAACTGAAGGTCCTCTTGAGTGGTCTGCAATAACAGTTAACACTCAAGAAGAAGCGGAAGAGTGGTGGAAATGTAGAACTAGTACTGATTGCAAAGTAAATAGAGTTAGCACTATGTTTGATCCAAATGGTGTCGTTGTTAAAGTAGCGTTTAACTAATAAGATTAATATTTTACTAATATAATAAAGGGTCCTTTTTAGGATCCTTTTTTTCGTATAAATACTAGTAACAGGGAGTTTAACATGGCAAAATTAACATCTAATATAAATTTTCTACAAAGTAATCAATTTAAAATTATTATTGATAGAAAGCAATATGCAAATATAGAGTTCTTTGCTCAGTCTATTTCACATCCAGGTGTAGTATTTACTTCTCCTGCAATGGCATATAAACGAATTGCATCGGTTGGATTACCAGGTGATACGTTAACTCTTGATGAACTTCAATTTGAAATTATAGTAGACGAGGAAATGAATTCTTATATTGAAATGTATAATTGGATTAAACTTTTAACTGAAGATAGAAGTAATTTAACAACTGATATAATCCCAATACCAGTCGTTAGTCACGAAGCCGATATAAGTTTAATGATATTGAATAGTAGTAATCAAGTAGTAAAAACTATTCAGTACATAGATTGTGTTCCAACTGGAATAGGTAATATGCAATTTGCATCTACTACCGGAGAACCTAGTATGGTTACTTTTAATGCATCATTTAGAACGGAATATTTTAATATAAAATAGAGTATATATACAACTATATTATGGAGAATTGATTTGTTAACACTTGAAAATATACTTGAAGAATGGCAAGAAGACTGTCAAATAGATGAAAATAATTTAGATATAAGCTCGATCGAAATTGCAAAACTTCATGCAAAATATCTTGAGATGCTGTCTATTACAAAACTCAAGCTGAAAAAAACTGAGTTAAATCAAAAAATATTGTTAAAAGAAAAATGGCTTTACTATAATGGTAAGCTGACAGAAGATGAACTCATTGAAAAGGGATGGGAATTTGATCCATTCCGTGGAATGAAAATTATGAAAGGGGATATGAATCGCTATTATGATTCGGATATAGATATACAGCAGAGTGAAGAAAAGGTAATTTATTTTAAAACGACTGTAGAGACCTTAACTGAAATAGTAGATACATTACGTTGGAAGCACCAGACAATTAGTAATATTATAAAATGGAAGATGTTTCAAGCCGGTGGATAGAATTTTATTACAAAAGAAAAACGAAGCTATGTTACTTGTTGGCTGCGATAACGGAATTGCTATGGAGCTAAGTGAATTCTTTTCATTTTTTGTTCCAGGATACAAATATATGCCACTATTTCGTAATAAAGTATGGGATGGTAAAGTACGATTATTTAATCCTGCTAGCTATGAGTTGCCAGTTGGTTTGTTGTCTTATGTAAAAGAATTTGCTGAGAAGCGTGGATATACAGTTGAGTATGAAGATGGACCGTTTGGACCGCCTGAATCATTTAACAAAATTGATGCTAAAGACATTATGAGTTTTATAAAGTCTCTTAATATTCATAGTAAAGGTAAGGCTATTGAAGTGAGAGATTATCAGTTTAATGCTATTTGTGAAAGCATTAGGAAAAAACGAGCAATTTTGCTATCACCAACTGGATCTGGAAAATCATTAATAATTTATGTTTTAATGAGATGGTATATGGCAAATCATGATGATAAAGTTTTAGTTATTGTTCCTACAACATCTTTAGTACAACAGATGATGTCAGACTTTGGTGATTATTCATCTAATGATAGTGGATTTTCTGAAGAAGATTGTCATGCTATCTTTTCTGGTCAAGCTAAAATGAATATATCTGAAAACGTTTTTATTAGTACGTGGCAGTCAATTTACAAACTACCTATAACATGGTTTAGCCAATTTGGTGTTATATTTGGTGATGAAGTTCATGGATTTAAATCTAAATCTTTATCTAATATTATGAATAAGGCTAAAACAACAGTGTATCGCTTTGGTACAACTGGAACACTTGATGGAACTCAAACACATAAATTAGTACTTGAAGGATTGTTTGGAAAGGTAATGAAAGTTACCACAACTAAAGCATTACAAGATAAAGAGACCTTGGCAGCTCTTGATATCTTTATTTTAAGATTAGAACACGGCGAAGATGTAAGACAATTGATAAGCGGATCTACATATCAACAAGAAATAAATTTTATAATTGGAAACGAAAAACGAAATCATTTTATACGAAATCTTGCTCTTGATCAGAAAGGTAATTCATTAGTATTATTTCAATTTGTTGAAAAACACGGTAAAATATTATATGAATTAATACAGTCTAAGGCTGATATAAATAGAAAAGTATTCTTTGTTAGCGGAGCTACTGAAGCTACTGATAGAGAAGCTATAAGAAAAATAACAGAGAAACAAAAAGATGCGATTATCGTGGCTAGTTTAGGAACTTTTAGTACAGGGATTAATATACGTAATCTTCATAATATCATTTTTGCTAGCCCATCAAAGTCACAAATTAAAGTCCTACAAAGTATTGGACGAGGACTCAGAAAAAGCGACAATGGAGTAACTACTAAACTATATGATATATCAGACGATATACAACATAAATCGAAGAAAAATTATACGCTGTTACATTCCGAAGAAAGAATCAAAATATATAAAAGAGAGCAATTTAATTTCAAAATATATAAAATAAAGGTTTAGGTCAATGATTATAGAAAATGTCAAGCAGATCAAGATGGTAAATGGTGATGAAATTATATGCGAAATACTAGAAGAACTTGAAGATGATTTAGTTGTAAGATACTGCCTATTAGTTGATAAGTTTAGAGCTAAGAGTACTGAAGAATACACCACTACTTTATATGTGCTTAAGCCTTGGATGACATATGTTGAACAAAAAAATGAGGTAATTACTGTCAGTGCATATCATTGCATGGCTTTAGCTACCCCACATCCGGAGCTGATGAAACAATATGAAGTGGCTCTTTCCCGAATACTTGAAATGTCGCGAGAAGAAGAAAATGAAAAAGAAGACAAAAATAATGTCTTAGAGTTTGAAGCAGATAGCGGAGTTGAAAATGTTGTGACTTTATCATTTAATAATACACCAAAAAATAAGCTTCACTGAATACTACCCCCTGTTTAAAGAATACTCTTTATTATACCATGATTTTCATGGTATGTACACCGTTTATTTTTAAAACATTAAAGATAATATCTGTGTACAAATAACTAAAAATATAGTATAATTGTCAATATAAAGTGGAGACATGAGATATGGCCAAAAGTAAATCTAAAAATGTTCATTATGTAAACAATGCTGAATTTTCATTATCAGTTGTTGAATATGTTCGAACGGTTGCTGAAGCAAAAAAAAATAATAGCACACTACCAATTGTCCCAGATGATATTGCTATTTCATTTCTAAAAATAGCTGAAAATCTTTCACATAAATCAAATTTTATTCGATACACGTATCGTGAAGAAATGGTAATGGATGCAGTAGAAAATTGCCTAAAAGCTGTAGAAAATTATAATATTGATGCCAAAACTCGTTCAGGCAAACCAAATGCTTTTGCATATTTTACTCAAATTATTTGGTTCGCTTTTCTCCGAAGAATCACAAAGGAAAAGAAACAGCAAGAAATTAAAGAAAAATATATGCTTCAGTCTGGTGTAGAAGCATTTATTACGTCTTCTGGAGGCGAGGAATCCACTCAAGTAGCTACTCACTTTGTTGATACTTTAAAAGATAGAATCAATAAAGTTAAAGAGTACGATACGGAACTTAAGACTTATGCTAAGGCTAATAAGACACCAAAGAAAAGAGCTAGAAATGTTGACTCAGATTTACAGGACTTCTTAAAATGAGTCAGATTCAAGCAAGAATCAAACTTCATATGGATGCCATTCAAGACATTATGGAGTCTCCTGGACAGGATCATTTAATAGAAGGCAAAACTGATCTATTAAATCAAATGGCTAAAGTTAGTTTATTTGCTGCGCATATGAACGATGAAGACAAAGATTACTATCAAGCAGTACAATATACTCTTGAAGAAAAATCAGATTGGAATATTAAAAAATGAAAATAGCAGTCTTGAATGATACCCATTGTGGTATTAGAAATAGCTCGGACGTCTTTTTAAATAATGCAAATACCTTCTATGATAAAATATTCTTTCCATATTGTGAAGAACATAATATTAAACAAATAGTACACTTAGGCGATTACTATGATCATCGTAAGTTTGTTAACTTTAAAGCTCTTAATTCAAATAGGAAACATTTTCTTAATCGATTAAGAGATCTGGGTATTGCTATGGACATTATGCCAGGTAATCATGATACTTATTATAAAAATACAAATGATTTAAATTCATTAAAAGAATTACTTGGCCATTTTATGAACGAAATTCACATTGTAATGAAACCAACTGTAATGCAATATGGATCTTTGAAATTTGCAATGCTGCCATGGATTACTCCAGAAAATCATGATGAGTCTATGAACTTTATTAAAAACTGTAAAGCTGATTGGCTAGGCGGTCATTTAGAATTATCTGGTTTTAATTTGATGGCTGGTATTGTTAACCAACATGGCATGGATCATAATATTTTCAATCGATTTGAAAAAGTACTATCAGGTCATTTCCATACAAAATCACAACGAGACAACGTAATGTATCTTGGATCACAAATGGAATTCTTTTGGAATGACGCTCATGATAACAAATACTTTCATGTTATCGATACTGAAACACGCGAGATTGAGGCTGTTCGTAATCCATATACTTTATATGAACGTATTATATATGATGATAGTAATTACAATTATTTAGATATGAATCTTGATCATTTAGATCATAAGTTTGTCAAAATAGTCGTAAAAAATAAAAAAGATTTGTTTACATTTGATCGATTTGTTGATAGAATACAAAATAGGAAAATACACGAGCTAAAAATTGCTGAGAACTTTGACGAGTTTATCGGCGAAAACGTAGAAGATGAAAGCATTTCACTTGAAGATACTTCTACATTATTGGATAGCTATGTTGAATCTGTTGACACTGAACTAGATAAAGATCGGATAAAGGTTGATATGAGAAAACTTTTGACTGAAGCACAGGCACTTGAAATAGTATGATTATATTTAAAAACTTACGTTGGAAAAACTTCTTATCGACTGGTGATAAGTGGACAGAAATTAATTTAAATAAGATATCGTCAACGTTAATTGTCGGTCAGAATGGCTCTGGTAAATCGACTATGCTTGACGCCTTATCTTTTGCCTTATTTGGCAAGCCTCATCGTAACATTAATAAACCACAATTAGTTAATAGTATTAACAATCGTGATTGCATTGTAGAGGTAAATTTTACTATAGGAAAGTATGAATATAAGGTCATACGTGGGATCAAGCCACAAATCTTTGAGATCTGGAGGAATGATTCTTTATTAAATCAATCATCTCATGCAAAGGAATATCAAAAAATACTTGAGCAGAATCTTCTTAAATTAAATCATAAATCTTTTCATCAGATTGTTGTATTAGGAAGTAGCTCGTTTATTCCATTCATGCAACTACCGGCTCAACATCGTAGAGATGTAATTGAAGACCTGCTTGATATTAATATATTTTCAAAGATGAATATACTTATCAAAGAAAAAAATAGTATTGTAAAAGAAAAACTAAAAGATCTTAATTATAACTTGGACATCGTAAAAAATAAAATAGAGTCTCAAAAAAAATATATTAGAGATATAACTCAAATTAATACGGATGAGATCAATGATAAAAAAGAAAAAATTACAGAAGTACAAGAGATCATCAAAGACCTACAATTATCTAATTCCGAACTTTCATCTTTTATTCAAGAGTATGCCGAAAAATGTTCCACGGCGCTTAAAACAGCAAATGATAAAAAACAGATCGTTTTGTCAGATAAGGCTACAACATCATCTTCCATTAAAAACGTCGTCGTCGCTTCGAAATTTTACAAAGAGAATGACACATGTCCTACCTGTACGCAGGCTATCGAACCGAACTTTAAGCAGGGGAAGGTTGATAGTCTCAAAACCGAAGCAATCGAGCTTAAGCAAACGATGGATACATTACAGAAACAAGCCGAAGAGATAACAGAGAATTTAGATAAGTGGACAAAAGCACACGAAGAAATAAGAAAAAAACAATCTGATGTTCATTCTAATAATAAAAACATTGAAATATATCAAGATCAAATTAGCGAATATAATAATGATATTTCTAGACTAACATCTAGAGAAGGTGATCTTTCTACTGCTAATTCCGATTTACTTGATATGCGTACTCAGCACGATCAATACATGGAATCACGTTTTGAATTAAATGAACAATATTCCTATAATAGTGTTATGAGTGAAATGCTTAAAGATACTGGGATTAAGACAAAGGTCATCAAACAATATATTCCTGTTATCAACAAACTGGTTAATCAGTATCTTCAGGTTCTAGATTTCTTTGTTCATTTTAATCTAGATGAAAGCTTTCAAGAAACCATTAGATCACGTCATCGTGACGCCTTTTCATATGATTCGTTTTCTGAAGGTGAGAAACAGCGTATTGATCTGGCATTATTGTTTACTTGGAGAATGATTGCTAAGATGAAGAACTCAGTTGCTACTAATCTTTTGATTCTCGATGAAACATTTGACAGCTCACTTGATCATGATGGCGTAGATAACCTGATGAAAATATTACATACCTTAGATGATGATACAAACGTGTTTGTTATCTCTCATAAGGGAGAGATCCTTGATGGAAAATTCAAAGAAAAACTTGAATTCTATAAAGACAAAAACTTTAGCAAAGTAAAATAAATTGTGTACAATACTAATAAATCGTGATATAATATACTTAATTGAAACATGGAGAAATATATAATGGAACTGACTGAAAATACTCTGCAAATTCTTAAGAATTTTTCAGCAATTAATTCTAATATTGTTATTAAAGAGGGCCATACCCTTCAGACAATTGCTGAAGCTAAAAATCTTTTGGCTAAAGCCGAGGTAGTAGAAAACTTTCCGCAGGATTTTGGCATTTATGATTTAAGTGAATTTTTAGGTGTACTTAATTTAGTCGATTCACCTCAGCTAGAATTTCACGAAGAGTATGTAACAATTGCAGACTCAAGTGGCCGATCTAAAATTAAATATCGATTTGCTGATCCAGAAATGCTTACTACAGTATCTAAAGATGTAAAAATGCCAGCGCATGATATTAGCTTTAATTTAGATAATACTACGCTAGGTCGTATTAAAAGAGCTGCTTCAGCACTAGGTCATAATGAACTAGTTATTGAGCCTGATGGCGATGGATTAGCAAGTTTAACGGTTACTACTGTTGAAAACTCAACTGCAAATACGTATTCTATTACTGTACCAGTTGAGTCTAATCAGAGTATATATAAGCTTGTATTTAATATTTCTAATATTAAAGTTTTAGCCGGAGATTATAATGTCGAAATTTCGTCAAAACTAATTTCTAAATTTACTAACTCAGCAAATTCAATAAATTATTGGATTGCACTTGAAAAAACATCAACTTACGGAGAATAAAATAATATGGCCGACCATAAAAAAGCTTACGATCTAATGAACCAAGTGTCACGATCGTCTATTGCAATTATCGATACTATCACTCAACGTGGTGGTTTTCGAGGTGAAGAACTTTCAACGATTGGTCAATTGAGGGATCAATGTGCTCAAGCAGTACAAGTAGTTGAATCATTTAAACAAGAAGAAGCTGAAGAAGAAGAGTAAACACCTATAAGGATAGACTATATAATGAATCTTGATAATGAATTTCTGTGGGTCGAAAAATATCGCCCACAAACTATTGAACAAACTATCCTACCTTCTGAACTAAAATCAACATTTTTAGAAATTGTCAAGACCGGTGAACTCCCAAATATGTTATTTACGGGGTCTGCCGGTCTAGGCAAAACTACAGTTGCAAAAGCATTATGTAATTCTCTTGACTTAGATTACATTTTAGTGAATGGCTCTGAAGAAGGTAACATTGATACCCTTCGTGGTAAAATAAAACAATTTGCTTCATCATTATCTTTACAGGGCGGCTACAAAGTAGTCATCCTTGATGAAGCTGATTACTTAAACGCTCAATCAACTCAACCGGCTTTAAGGGCCTTTATTGAAGAGTTTTCTAACAATTGTCGGTTTATCTTAACCTGTAATTTCAAGAATCGTATTATTGAACCACTTCATTCTCGATGTGGTGTATATGAATTTAATACTTCAAAGAAAGATCTAAGCGAATTGGCTAAAGATTTTTTTAGGCATGCTCGTAATATTCTTGAACAAGAAAATATTACATATGATCCAAAAGATCTTGTTAATATAATTATGAAACATGCTCCAGATTGGAGGAGAGTTTTAAATGAACTTCAAAGACGATCAGTGGGTGGTAGTTTTAGTAGTAGTGGTTCTTCTAGTTCTACTAATAATGAAATTGATGCACTTATAAAATACATTAAAGAAAAAGATTTTAAACAAATGAGAAGCTGGGTTGTTAATAATATTGATACCGATGCCTCGGCTATTTTTCGCGGAATATATGACCGTATGAATAGTCATATGAAACCAGCCTCTGTACCACAGGTCGTTCTTATTCTTGCAGACTATCAATATAAACATGCTTTTGTTGCTGATCATGAATTAAATGTGGTAGCATGTATGACAGAGCTAATGGCTAATGTGGAGTTCCAATAATGGATAATGCAGTTGTATACGATTTTGAAACCTTATCACAAGATCCTGTCAAAGGTGTAGTTATTTCTTTCGCTATGCTTTCATTTGACGAATCTCGTTTTATTGATAAACCATATTCGTATGAAGAATTATTAAAGAATTGTCGTATGATTAAATTTCTGGTAGATGAACAAGTAAAGGAATATGGCAGGTCAGTTCAACAAAGCACCATTGATTGGTGGAAAGATCAACCAAAAGAGGCTCAGTACCAATTAAAACCATCTGAAGATGATGTATCTATTACTGAGCTATATGACTTCTTTGTAGAAAATAGGCCAGATGATCTTAAAAAAGTATATACCCGAGGTAATACATTTGATCCAGTTTTCTTTGACTTTTTAATGGCTGATACCGATCAAGTTACTCCATATCCATGGTGGATTGTTCGTGATACACGATCTCTTATAGACGGTATGGCCTGGGGATCCAGCTTAAATAATAAATTTATGCCGCCTTCTGTAGCTGATAAATTTATTCACCACGATCCTAAGCACGATATTGCCGTAGATGTTATGAGAATTCAAACAGTGGCACAATCTCTATGAGTCCCTTTGATTATTTAAATAGCATAAACACATCAAAGAAAGACATAATGTCTGATGATCTAGATGAAAAAGACTATGCTCCCTTTGTAATTAATAGAAGCCTGTCATATTTTAATGACACTGTTTTGATGGCAAATGAAATGAATTTAAATGCTCATCTGGATAATAGACTTCAATATGATTTTTATCGGCAAATCGTCAGACAGCGTAAACGATTTTCTAAATGGACAAAGGAAGATAAGTCAAAAGACATTGATGCTATTAAAGAATACTATGGATATTCAAAAGAAAAAGCTTACCAAGTGCTCTCACTTATTAATAAAGAGCATCTTGACAAAATTCATTCAGCAATTAATAAAGGCGGTAAAAGACGCTAAAAATTTAATTAGTATAAATATAGCTATCATGAGTACATTATCGTGAATAGAATATATTAGAAGTGAGTTGAAAAAATGAATGAAGAAGCTACTTTAGTAGACTGGTCTCCCGATTCAATGTTGGAGATTACTCTTAACGATCCAGATGATTTTCTAAAAGTTAGAGAAACTCTTACACGCATTGGCGTGGCATCCCGAAAAGAAAAGAAATTATTTCAATCTTGCCATATTTTACATAAGCAAGGTCGTTATTTTATTGTACATTTTAAAGAATTATTTTTACTTGATGGTAAAAAATCCACATTAGAAGAAAGCGATGTTGCTAGACGAAATACTATTGCAACATTAATTTCTGATTGGGGACTAATAACCATTGATAAACCTGATTGCGCTATACCGGCTGCTCCTTTAAGACAAATTAAAATAATTTCTTTTAAAGATAAAAATCAATGGGAATTATGTCCAAAGTATAATATTGGTCGAAAATAATTTTTTACCTATGTACTTTTGTAATTAAGACACTATATATACTATAGAGGCAATTCGTAGGAATTGTCCAAAGACGGAGGGATGCAGAATAATCTGGTCCCAGAACATTCTTGCTTGGAAGAGGAGAACACCAAAATGACAGGCATACAAACACTATTTCCGCGATCATCTTTTGTAGGATTCGATCATCTGTTTAATGAAATGGAACATACCGTTCGTCACGCAGCTGATCATTATCCACCCCATAATATTATTAGAGCATCTGAACACGAGTATCTTATTGAACTTGCAGTTGCTGGTTTTTCAAAAGATGAATTATCAATTGAAGTTAAAGATAGAACTTTAATGATAACAGGAGAACACGTAAGCAAAGGAAGAGACTTTATTCATCGTGGTATTAGTACCAAGAAGTTTAAACGTACTTTTCGATTGTCTGAACACGTTCAAGTAAACGGAGCAGATATTCAAGATGGCATACTTGCTGTAGAACTGAAGTATGAAATCCCAGAAGAAATGCGTCCTCGTAAAATCAATATTGGTCAAACGAGGAAAACAAATGACACAAGTAATATTAATAGCACACAACTACTCAACGAAAGCAATTGAGCTAATTATTGAATCACTATCTTCA
>Ga0315320_10003768_pt1 | contig 12421 bp, 11 predicted proteins | sample M140m21515metaG_FD_203458 | JGI IMG/M metagenome (GOLD analysis project Ga0315320, IMG submission 203458) | Ammonia-oxidizing marine archaeal communities from Monterey Bay, California, United States - M1 40m 21515 | ecosystem: Environmental > Aquatic > Marine > Coastal | place: USA: California...
TTTGGGTAACTATATTAAAAACTGGTTAGAAGATAATTTACCAGCAAAACTATATGAAGAAATGGAAAAGACTGTTGCTCCTTATAAAGAAGAGGATGAACGTAATGCGGTAGTTTCTTATTTTGAGAACTTATTTAATGAAAAAACGGAAGAGTTTAAAAATTCCATAAACAAATTATCCCCTGTGGGTGCAAACGCTTAAAAAGATATGAATAATAAAGATGTAACAGTTATATTACCGATACATAGTGTAGATGGTAAATTCGATGAATGGTTTTCTAAAGCCATAAAAAGTTTAGAACAAACACAAGTAAAACCAGGACATTTATACTTGGTGTGTGCTGACGATAAAAAGATTAAAGATTATATGGAGTCTTGGACCTCACCTGAAGGTATTACAACTAAGATTTTATATAATGATGGTGACACAGCTTTCTGTGGTCAAATAAACTTTGGTGTGGAAGCTTGTGAAACCGAATTTTTCTCTATCTTAGAATATGATGATGAGTATTCTAATATTTGGTTTAAACAATTTAATGAGTATGTCGAGTCTTATGACGAAGTAGATGTATTTTTTCCTCTAGTAGTCGATACTGATGAAAATGGTCAGTTTATTGGTTTTACCAACGAAGCTTTATGGGCTATGGGATTCTCTGAAGATTTAGGATACTTAGATAATAATACCCTATTAAAATACCAAAATTTCCAAGTAAGTGGTATGATTATGAGAAAAGATAAGTTTGAGGAGATTGGTGGTTTAAAATCTTCTATGAAGCTAACCTTTAATTATGAGTTTTTATTACGTGCGACTTACAACGATACTGTCATTATGACAATACCTAAGGTTGGTTACAAACACACAAACCAAAGAGTAGATTCATTATTTTGGGACTATAAATTTAATAAGGATAAACAACTTACACCAGATGAGGCTAAATTTTGGATTGAGTTGGCTAAAAAAGAATATTTTTTTACTAAAGATAGGAAGGTAGAATACTCAGTATAGATGGGACGTAAACCACTAACTAAACAATACTTTGGGCCTGAACAGGAATTAGCTGTCCGTATATTTTTGACGGCTACTACCTGGGAGGAAAAAAATACTGTTTACAATACATTTCTTCGTGACCCTTTAACTAAAATGATTGATAGTATCATTAGACGTTATAGACTCTATAGACCTAATATGGAGTTTAGAGATATACATGTAGATACTTTGTCTTTTTTAGTTACTAAAATGGAAAAATTTAAACCGGCGAAGGGTAAAAAAGCTTATTCTTACTTTGGTACTATTTGTAAGAATTATTTGATGGGTCAAATAATGAAAGACAATAGAGATAGAAATAGAAAAATTTCTTATGAGGACATATCCTATAGTTTGGAGCAAGATGTTAAATATTCGTATGAAATACTGGAGGATGATGAATTGCCTCTAGAAAAAATAATTCATTCACTAGTTGTGGAAATAAAACAATTTATAGCTGAAAATAGATTAAATATAAATGAAGAAAAGATAGGTTATTGTCTTATCGATGTATTTGAAAATTATAAAACTATATTTATAGCCGGTAAAGGAAATAAATTCAATAAAAACGTGATACTTTACCAATTGCGTGAAATGAGTGGTCTTACAACAAAAGAGATTAGAGCTTCTTTAAAACCTTATAAAAATATATATAAAGATATACTAGGGTCTTTAGTAAACCAGTAATAAGATATTTATAGGTATGCCTAGACCTAAAAGAAAAGAAATAAAGTTAACTCATGAAAGTGCGGTATCTCTAATGCAAGAGATTTACAATGAGTCTGTGGAACAGCGTAGTACAGCTATCAGAATCCAAAATAAAATGATAGGATTTATGAAGGAGGCTGCTGACATGGCTTTAATTGGTCCGGTTCTTAAAGAACAACAAAAAATCATTGATTCCTCGATAGATAAAAAATTACAATTATCTAAATTATTAGCTACCATAGTTTCTAAAAGTATGGAAGATGCTCAAAGTCCACATTCTTTAGGTGAAGATATTAAAGAATCCATTAACCAATTACTAACCCAATCAAAAGATGGTGATGGTGATAATACTATTAAATATAATATGTAATGGCCAATGATTCTATACAAACCCAAAAAGATATATTCGCAGGAATTCAAGGTTTATTAGCTTTTTTAGATACAACTGATGAAAAAAAGAATAGGGAAAATTTAGAAGCTTGGAAAAATACTCTAGAGTCCTTAAGAAATATTACTAGTAACCCACTCCCATTTCTTCTAGAGTTACTCAAAGTCTTAAAGCAAAAAAAGTCTAATGAAAAAGCTGGACAAAAGGCTAAAAAAATGCGTGCAGCTAAACGTAAAAAAAGGAAAGGTCAAAAAAATAAAACTGAAGACGGTAAATTTAAAGAAACTAAAAAATCTTTTGCTGAAAAATTTGGTCTGGATGTTTCTGCGGACGTATGGTTAAGAATACTTAATCAAATAGTAAGAGAATCTATTATAGAAACACTACCAAAAGTAGACGATATCTTATATGAAGAAATAATTAAAGCTTTTAATTGTGACCTATCTATGTTAGTTCCTGTAGATGGTGATGGTTTAAATGGCCCTATTGTTATTAATATTAGTGCGGTAGACCAGTTAAAACAATTATTTAATGACCCAAATAGTGACGTTGGTAAATATATGTATGAACAAGACCAACTTAATTCTGGTGTTTATTCCCCTGGACAATCCCCATACCCAGTTAATAGATTTTTAAGAGATATAATTTTTAATAACGGTGCTTTAGTTTCAGGGGTACCTGGTACTAGACAAACTATATATGGTAGAAGTGGTAGAGCTCTTTTTGATATTGAGTCCTTAAATGGTCAATTCCTTATTTGGCCTTACTATAAATTTGAACCTGGTAATGCTCAGTATAATTCTGCTCCTTCAGTAGCTGGTCCAGTACCTGGAGCAACAAAATTTACCTTTGTAGAGTTTCTAAAGGATTATTTTGGTAATATAAAACTTATTGAATTACAGAACTTTTTAGGGGCTTTGATGGAAATCCTAACAGGATTTATGAGTGTAAGAAATAAAAACTTTAGTATCGAAAACCTACTTGGTTTACAAAAATTCATGGCATCCATTAATAAGATGTTAGAATCTTGTGACGGGATGGAAATGCATACATCTACTGATTCATTAAATGCTTTATCTGAGTTACATCAGGACGATAGTTTTTTTGAGTTTACTGCTGAAGAAATTAAAAATATAGAAATAGAGACAGAAAAAAAATCACAAAATGTAATTAGTCTATTAAGTTGTGGGGTTGTTGATGTCCCTGTTGATAACACTATCATAGATGAGGGTGTTGATTCTATATTAGCAACTTTTAATAAAGACGAACAAATGAAGGAATTTGATTTGGTTTTACAAAAATTTGCAAGTACTTCAGCTAAAAAATATGGTTTTGAAATAGACCTTGGTTCTTTGTCTTTACCAGCAGAAATAGACTTTAAAGAGAACCTAATTAAAAAATTACCACAAATATTAATATATTGTGTCCTTAACCCTAAAGGGGTTCTACCAATTGTATTAACGGCACAGATGTTAAATCAAAATGGTACCATACCGACAGGTATTGACCTTTTTGCAAAAATATTTAAAAGAGTCATAATAAGAGTTATTAAAGAATTTTTAGCCGCAGTAGCTCGAAGAATATTAGCTTTAGTTAAAGAAATACTTTTACGTTATATAAGAGATTTAATAAAAAGAAAATTATCAGAAATGAATAAGAAGAAAATTAGAATGATTAAAAAATTATTAGATATTTTACTACCTCTTATTATAGCTTTACAAGAAGCTAAAACTTGTAAAGAAATATATGATATTTTACTAGCGACTTTAATGGCGAACATGCCGGACATTCCTTTTGGTGTCCCACCGTTCTTAGTTTCAGCTGCAAGTCTACGTCCAGGTACTAGTGCTTTGGGGACATTTGAAAAACTTATAGGTAAATTACAAGAACAGGGGATACCTATTGGTGATATGCCTGACGGTTCACCTAATCTATTTATGTTATCCCAATTCTCGTTAATTCAGGCTCAAGAAGAAGAAAAAACAGATAATGGTTCCGCACAAGGAGTTATAATGAATGGACAAGTTATACACCCCTTAGGTCCTGGTATAATAAAACCTTTTACAAGAACTGATGGTATATTAAAATAATTATGGCTGAATTTTTTAAAGAATATAAAGAAAAATCTAATGATGAAATATTAGAGATAATGCAAAAACTTAAAAATGAGTTTGAGAGGAGTAAGGATGTAATGATACAGTTAACTTACCATATAGATGATGTTGAAAAAAAGTTTAATCTATTAAATGAAGAAATTAAAAAAAGAAAAGGGTAGTAAATGGCTTTAGGATATCAAAATAGAAATAATGCAGAGAATTCCGTAGTTAGAAACAAATTAATTACATTTGCTACGTGTGTGAATAATTCAGACCCAAAAAGGGCTGGGAGAATTCGTGCTATACCATCAGAAGGAGAAAATGTCACAATCACAAAATGTGACGACCCAATACAATGTATAAAGATATATGATGAGTTAGCAGCAAAAGGTGACCTTATAATTGGTGGTTCGAAACTTAAGTATATTCCGTGGGGTGTAAATGACCCCTATACTTTTCCTTCTTTTTTACCCCTACCAATTAATGTAATACCTAAAGTAGGGGAAGGCGTGAAATTGATTTCTTGGGAAACTGAAAAAAACCTTAACCAAGAATATATTGGTCCGATGATTTCACAACCTGGAAGTATAGAGTTAGAAAATTATAAAAGTGGTAAAGAGAATACGGCGGCGGGGGTAAATAACGCCCCTCTAATGCCTTATGCTGTACCAGTAGGTGACTCCAAAATAAATCCTATAAGTTTACCATTACCGCAAAGTAAAGGTAGTTTTGTAAACCCTGACGATATAGGTATTTATGGTAGAAACAATACGGATATTATTCTGGGCATGTCAGAAAATGCAACAGAAGACGAGACACCTGATGATGTAGAAGCATCTTACCCACAAATACTATTACGTTCTGGTAAATTAATTAAAAATACTTCTGTTAGTTCCAGACCTACAACTAATTATAAACCTACTTTTATACAAATAAGTACCTTTCCACAAACTCTAACTAGAGTAGAAGTAGAAAAAGAAATAGTTACAACAGAAGATTTACCTTTGAATACCTTGATAGAATATAAAATGGATAGGTTAGCGTTATGTCAATCACCTATGGTTTTTAATGGTGAAGTGGTGGTATATAAAATGCCTCCTAAAGATAATGCAGGAGAGGCACCTATGTGTTGGCAATGTACAAATGCGAAACCCTATAACACTGGTGCACCAGCTGGACCGACTACACCACAAGTTGGTCTTACTATGACTTTTGTAAATGCTCCTACTATAGAAGATATAGGTAGACAAATAAATTCTTTAATATCACACATAGATAAAGAACAATGGAACAAAGTTTTAAAACAACCAAATGTTAGTTGGGCAACTAAAACATTTAGTAGTTCTGTAGATTTAAATAACCAAAACAATCTAGGTGCGTTTCTAGGTAATACACACCCCTTATATTTTAGACCTGAAGCCACACTATTAGAAACTATGGAAGAGGGTGAACCAGCAGCATGGCCTGTTCCTGGTACTTTTAATGCGGTAAAAGAAGAAACTAAAAAACTAAAAGCAGCTATTGGTTTAGATGGTGTCAAGAATAAAGGTGGTGGTTTAGCTTTTGAAAACTCTGAAGGGAGTAGGGAAGTTAAGAAAGAAACTAAAAAAATAAAGGAAACTGTTCCTGGACCTCCACAACCTCAACAAGAAGGTGTGATTAGTGCGGTGGGGGAAAAAATATATTTATTGTCTTACAATACAACAGATTTAAATGGACCAATCACACTGACTTCTAATTATGGTATACCTCAAGCAAAATTTGTAGATGATATAGAAGGAAAAACAAATTCATTAGTTCGTGGAGAAAAACTCCTAGAATTACTAAAAAAAATGGCAAATTTCCAAGCTAATCACACACATTCATGTCCTGGGGTAGCTTCTTGTCCTACTGCACACGATGGGACTACCACTTCAGATATCGATAAATTAATTAAAGAAGCTGAAGAAACTATCCTTAATAAAAATATAAGGATTAACTAGATATTTATAGTAAAAGTAAAAGAATGATACATAGGTCCTATTTTAGTAAAAACAATACTATACTTGCAAATAATGAAGTTAATACCGGTAGAAATCCAGTAACACAACTTTTTTATGGTAAGAATGTAAGTAAAAGTTGTAGGTTTACAGGTTCTGCCGACCACATATGTAACGGACAAACAGGATTTACAAAAAATTTAGATACTGGGTTTAGTAGGTTTATTTTTAATTTAGATTTAGAAGATTTAAAAGAAAAAATAAATAACTGTTGTATACCAGCGTTAACATCTTTAACTCACACCATAAAAATGACCAACACTTCTCATTTTGACGATACTTTGATGAATGATAAAATATTGGTCGATGATACTAGACGTGCTACATCTTTTACTTTAATGTTGTTTAAGGCTACTACTGGTAGTTCTTGGTCAGAGGGTGTTGGTTATGATTATTTGGTTGCAGACGGTATGTTTGCTCCTGAATTTGATTTGACTTACTCTAAAAGACCTAGTAATTGGTTTTCTTCTACAACATTAAGTATGTGGGCTATACCTGGTACATATAATAATAATGACAATACTACTTATACCGTACTAGATACTCAAATTTTTGACCAGGGTAATGAAAATATAGAATTTAGTAGTCCGTTACTTGACACTGAAATAAGTAATTTATTAGTTTTACCGACCGCTACTACTTCAGCTAATACCTATGGTATTGCTTTTATTCCAGCTTTTGAAAATTTAACTGGTATAACTGAGGCTTATTCTGTTGGTTTTTTTACTAGACATACACAAACATTCTATGAACCATTTTTAGAAACAGCATTTAATGACGTAATAGATGATGATAGGGGAGACTTTCATTTAGGAGTAAATAATAGATTATTTTTATACGCTTATGACCATAATGGTCACCCAATATGTTTTGATTTATTACCTGTGGTAGATATTGTGGATTGTAATGATAGTATCGTTGCTACTTATACAGCAACACAATTAACTTGTGGTGTTTACTATATACCACTATCTTTAACTAGTGTTGCACAGAATCCACCTGTTATCTATACTGACGTATGGTCTAATCTATTTGTTGGTGGAATCTCTCAACCTAATGTTACAAATGAATTTATAATATATAATAATAGTTTAAGTATCGGTTCTACAGCTGGGGAACCTAAAGTATATGGTTATTCGGTTTCGGGACTTAAAGAAGATGAAAAAATTAGTGCTGGTGAAACAAGAAAAGTATTTGTATCTACAAGAGTTCCATACACTGTAGATGAGCAAGTATTAGTCGATAATTTGCAATATCGTATCTATGTGACCCAAGGTACCACTCAAGTAGAAGTAATTCCTTGGACTGCAATTAATAAGTCATTTACACACAATTATTTCCTCTTAGACACTGGATGGATGATACCTAATGAATATCACGTAGATATCAAGGCAACTTCTAATCAACAAGTAGATATTTATAGGAAAGTAATAAAATTTCAAGTAATTAATCAAATATGAAAAAAATAAGAATATCTGAAAGTGAACTAGTAGATTTAATAGAAAAACTAGTTAAAGAAAATATCGGTAATGGTACCGGTTTTAACTTTGGTATGTTAGGTACCCCAACATCAAAGTATAAAGATTTATACGAAGATGAAGATATAGAAGAGGAAAAAGAATTAGATGAGGATGAAGTTAATGTTGATACTGCACAGACTGGTGATAAAACATTAAATGTTAATGTAATGAAACAAACTAACCAATCTGACTGGATGGGTGAAAATAAAATTACTGAATCTCAGTTAGTTAGAAGATTATCAAGAAAATTACATGAAGCAGAAGGAAAAGGATGTGCTGAATCAGAAGGGGGTTCTGGTTGTATTAAAAAAAGAGGAGACGGCTGGGTTATATTAAATAACAAAAAAGGTGGTGTCTGGAGAAAATGTACTAGTGAAAAAGATTGTCAAGAACAATTAGATGCTTTTCACGCTAATAAATAAATAAATAAAACTTAAAAAATTAAAAATTATGAAATGTGATTGTCAAATATGTAAGTGTGGTACGAAATGTGACTGTACTTGTTGTGACTGTTAGATAACAGTTAATTAAAAAAATAAAGATATAAAAAAACCACTCAAAAGAGTGGTTTTTGTTTTTTAGATATCTTCGTCATCATAATTATATTCATGAGTTACTGTTGTGGATGATGGTGTTGGTTCTTCTTCCACAACGACCTCATCTTTCGGTGAGAAATTCTCTGCAGCTGTAAAACCAAGTCCTGCCATCACAATCCACTGTAAAGACTCAAATAAATTATCGTCAATTGTGAAATCCCAAAAAAGATTTGCGGTATAACCAATTAACATAAATAGAAGACATACGAAAGTAACAAATCTCTTACTAGAAACTTTACCTTCACTACTTAACATGTTTTTAAAGAAGTTCATAAGCGTTTTTATTATAAATATCATGGCATAAAAAAAAGCCCTCATAAAGAGGGCTTTTTTAATATAAAACTTAATTAGTTAGAATTAAGGAGTTGTTCTCTGTAATTCTCTAATATCAAACGTTCTAACTCCATCAACAGTAATTCTTCCGTAGAATCTATTGTTAACCATTTTCTTAGCGTATCTAGTCATGATACCTTTGATTGGTGTAAAGTTGAATGGGTTATACATTGTAGGTGTCAACTGTAATGGTACATATGGTGCGTAAACGTACCCAGTATCCAATAAAGATGTTCCTTTATGTCCAATTAACACTTGGTTAGCTGGGAAGTAAGGGTCTCTATATACAGTAAATCTACCTGATAAAGTACCTATTTTCTCAATACCCATGTTATATTGGTCTTGTTCTGGTGCTGCGTTTGAAACGTGGAAGTACTCCAAGTCATCAAATATAGCAGAAACTTCAGAAGAACATACAATCCAGTTAGCCCCACCTCTTAATGTAGATTTGTGAATCTGAGCTGATAACTGATTAATAGCAGTAATCAAAGTTTGATTCCAATCTTTTTGAGTGTATGGTGCTTGACCAGCTGTAAAACGTCTCCATCCATTATAATCCCATCTTAAGTTCCAAGCTGCACCTTTTCTAAGGTCTCTCAAGATTTCTCTATCAATTTCAGCTGCAACTTCTTCAGATAATAAAGCTGTTAATTCAGCTTCAGCATCAATGTTATGGAATGCAGAAACGTCTTGTGCAAGTTCCGGAGACCAACTAGCTCTTAATTTTCTTTCACTTACTGAAACAGTAACACCTTTAAGTTCGAAAGAAACCTCACCCATATCATCTTCAAATTCTAAAGAAGAATAAGTTCTGTATTCATAAGTAAATGCGTGTACTGATGAACCAGATGCACCCATGTAACCATCAGGTGAATCACAAGAAATACAAGCTGTACAAGATAAATCAACCTCTAAATAAACAGTACCTGTAGAATCACATGTATCATCTCTATCTACGATACCTGAACCATACTTTTGAGTTACTACTCTAAATGGTAATCTTGCGTTGTCTAAGTATGCAATATTATCAACTTCTGAAGTAGCAGCTAAAGTAATAGGGTCAGTACAACATTCGTACTGTTGTCCAGCAAGAATATCTAATGAAGATAAGAAAGTTTCACTATCCATAGTATGACCATCAGGACCAGTTAATGAACCAGCTCCTGTAGAACTAAATCCACTTAATGCAACTATAGTAGCTCTGTTACATGTACCAATAGCTTGTCCACCACCAGCTGCACTAATTATAGCACTACCAGACCATTTCTGTTCTAGTGCATTTCCACTGTGTGTTGTAGCTGAACCTCTTGAGTAGTCGTATTGACCATCAGACATAGTACCATCAGTTTCATAGAAAGCGTCATAAAGGTTACCACTAGTTTGTGCAGCACTGTTTGGATTGTTACTATCCCCAAGAACTGGATGACCTAAACCAGCACCAGTTGTTACTCTATCTACAATTTTAGGTACAAAGTAAAATAATTTACCAATTGGTAAGTTCATTGCTTGTACAGAAACGATATCGTTAGCTAATAACTTAGAGAATACTCTTCGAATGATTGGAAATACAACCGTTTCGAAAGACCCTGAGTCACCCGCAGAAGATGCTTCGTTTATTAAGTTTGTTGCTTGGTTTTCATATAGCTGTGCTATATTTTCTTTAACGTGACCTTTAAGTCCGTCTAGGAACCCAAGATTGTCCCATTTGTTTAAGGTATCTTCCTTGATAACTTTAAGGTGTTTTAACCCTATGTTACCAACCATACCTGATTCTAATAATGCTCCCATAATTTAATTTATTTTTTTATTGAGTTTATTTTATTATAATTTAGACATTAAGTCTTTCATTCTACTAAACTGTGGATTTTCATAAACCTTTGACTCCAAAAGTTTACCCCCACTAGTTTTTGTTTGTGTAGATGATTTGATAATTTTCTTCTCAACAGATTCAGAAATTGTAGGTGCCTTTTCAGACATCTTAACTTCTTTACCCATCTCGTCTTTGATTACCTTATACAACGTCTTAGATTCCTTTAGTGTTTCCACACCGTCGAATCTCTTTAAGATGTTGATTTTCTCCTGCTTAGTAGTTGAATGTTCTGTGAATAATCGAGTCACGTAAGCAAGATTCGAATTAAACACACTAACCTCATTCAATTTGTTTTTAAAAGTTACCAATGCCTTTTTGTACTCGACATTTTTACTTTTTAAAGTTTCTACCTCTTCTTTAAGAAGATTGTAGGACTTTCTGATTCTACTTTCACCAATTTGTTTTCTTCTTGTTCTGGATTCTTTTGTAATATTAGGTCTACTTCCTTTCATTTTTGGAAGACCATCTTTTCTACCCATTCCAAGTGTTCTTGCAGTTTCATCAACTTCTTCAGTTGATTCAGTTGGTTCAGTTTCCTCTTCTTCACCTTCAGTTTCTTCTGTAACATCATCACCATCTTCATCTTCCTCCTCGTCTAAAGTAATTTCGTAAACCATTTCGTCTAAGTCTCCCATTTCTTCAGTCACTTCTTCTTCAGCTTCCGCTTCATCTTCCATTTCTTCAGTTACTTCTTCCTCAGTTGTAACGGCATCCTCTGATACTTCTTCAGATTCGTCTAATTTAATGATATACTCAGTGTCAGTATTCGTATCAACAAGTTCAATTTCCTCATCATCCTTTTGGATAATAATTCCGTCTTCATCCCCCATCGCTTTGAATATTTTCAACACTTCGTCATCAGATGCTCCAGTTAAGTCTAGAGGTGGCAGTTCGTCAGACATTTCGTCTTCAGTCTCGTCCTCTACATCAAGTTCCAAATCTAATTCTAATTCTGGGGCAACATCTTCTTCACCCTCATCTTCAAAATCGATTTCAACTTCTTGTTCTTCTTCTTGCTCTTCCAGGTAATCATTTTCACTCAATGACTCTTTTACTAGTTCGTTAATTTCTTCCTTCATTGTAGAAGAAAGTATTTCTTTCGCATTAGACGTCATAGCTTCTTCAAGCTGTTCCGCCTCGAGCAACGCTTTTTCTAAGATTGTTTTACTCACGTTTTTTTATTTTTTTTATTGTTTATTATTATCGAATGCTGCCAACGGCAGGCATTCTTTATTATAAATATAAGTTAGTTGTAAAAAAACCCTGATATGGGCTAATTAAGATATTATTTGTTTAGGAAATTATTTAACCTATTCATTAGGTTAACTGATTTGGATACATTAACAGTTTGTTCACTGCTTTTAGATTCTGGAACAACAGATTTTTCATCTACTGTGTCAGCTTCACCTTCATTCTTAAATAAATAAGAACCTGGTGTTGATGGTGACGATACTAAATCAAAACAAACTAATTCAAAATCTTCTTGTACCTCATTATGGTCACCTACTTTTTTAAGTGAACCCACACCTCTAGATGATATGCCTAAAGTAACCCCTTGTCTTAGTAAATTTGCCGCCATGTCACCAACACAAGATATAACACCTTCTTTAATATAAGCTGGTGAAGTTAATAGTTTTAATTTACCTATAAGTCTATTACCATCCCAATATGTTTCAGTGATTATATGAGAAGCTCGGTCTAAATCAATTAATGATGATTCTGGATGATTTAATTCTGATATCGCTGAACCTTTTTTAATAACATCTTGATACCTATCATTCTCTCTCATTAAAATCTCTTTAGGGTAAATTCTTCCGTTTCTATTTGGTACTCCGTATTTCTGAAGT
>Ga0315320_10003769_pt1 | contig 12420 bp, 12 predicted proteins | sample M140m21515metaG_FD_203458 | JGI IMG/M metagenome (GOLD analysis project Ga0315320, IMG submission 203458) | Ammonia-oxidizing marine archaeal communities from Monterey Bay, California, United States - M1 40m 21515 | ecosystem: Environmental > Aquatic > Marine > Coastal | place: USA: California...
GTCGCTAACTAAGGAACCTAAGATAACAACGTTTTCAGAGAGTAGATCGTTAACCTCCCGTGAGAAAGCTAGTTTAATACCGGCATCGTTAAAGTTATCTGACTTCTTCTTATATATAAGTATGTGCCTCTTTTTAAATTGATACTCCAGCCCCCCACGTATAGTGTTAGTAGGCCTTATAGGAGTAACCAGTATTGATTCTAAGGATGGGGAAGCCCCACACTTAGTAGCCTCCTCTACACTATTCTCTAGTGGATTGAGTTCTGTTAGATTATGCTTAACTATTACTGGGTTAGTAGGTAAAGTGGCTACGGGTTTAGGGAATTTTATACCTGTTGAAAATATAGAATTAAGTTTATTCCAAGCAGCTAGTATTTGAGCTAGAGCATTAGATCCTATGAATATACCTACACCTGCTGAATGAGATACTGGGCATAGCATAGGCCTACTAAGATCAGTCTTATCTAGTAGCTTAGCTCGAATAGTGCTTAGCAGGTACTCATGCCCCGTTACGCTGTTACTTAGTTTACCATTAAGCTTTGCTACATCGTCTTGTAGAAATTGAGGTAAGTTACCTTTGGTGTCATTAAGGTAATCTACGAAATCTAATCTAGTTTTCTCAGAGTTCTTAGCCCATTTGCTTAAAACAGTATCGCTTTTATTAGTTTGTAAATTAACTTTATTTCCTATGTTACCAATTTTAGGAGGTATAACCAATAGATGCACAGACCCACTGGGGTTTAAAATGTTAAGTATCTCTAGTAGTAGGTCTATGACCTTATCTACTATTAATTTAAGTATGTTAGTTGCCAGGTTAATTAGTTGATTAACTGCGTGTAACACTTCTCTAATTAGAGTTAGAGTATCAGTAACTAACTTAACTACATCTCTAGCAGGCTCCAGGTATTTACCTAAGTTAGAATCTAACCCGCTGAATAAGTTAGCCGAGTGCCATGTAAAATTAGCCTCTGGGTATATAGTCTGCACAGCACTAACCAGAGAATCACCTTTTTCATAGATAGCAGTAGCTGCAGAATCAAAACCTATGTGTTTAGCTTTCTCCCCAAAAGTAGGCTTTGTGAAACTGCCTAAATGCTCATTTTTTGGAGTAAAACTACCTGAGCTCATTGACCTCTCCTGCGTCTCTCTGCCTCTAGTATCTCCGAGTATACCTTAACCCTCTCGGAAGCTTCTTCAATCTGCTTCTGAGCTAGATTATTGATCTCTTTTTTTAGCTCCCTAAGAAGCTTAATAGTATCTTTTCTATTAGCGTTAGACATAATGTTTATCCAAAGAAGTGGCAGGTTAAGGGTCTCCCTACGGGGGGAGTACTCATAATTGCTAAGCTGGTTGTAAAGGCTCCCAAGAAGGCCTGCGTTGACGCTGCTGCGGTTATAGGGAAAGCCAGGGCTAAGCCTGCTGTTATACCTGCTGCTAGGGCCGTATTATGTACTGTCATGTGAGGAAAATGCTTAACAAAACTGTCATAGACTGGAGGTACTGGTGGGGCAAATAAGCTAGGTATACCAGCAGGTGTATCGGCTATACCTGGAACACATCCCATTAATAAATTAGGTGTATTTAATACTATACCGTAGTTACCCAGCCCACCGGAGCCCGACGTACTAATTGGTGCCGCAGCATCCAGTACTATAGAACCTGAAGTCAATGCTCCACCAGGGGACATAGCCGATATTAAATGTATATCCCCGCCACCTTCAGACTGTATCCTGATACCTGGCTTAGTAACAGAACTAGTACTAGGTACAAAGGAACCTGCTGATATCTCTACAGCTCCGTAGGGTGCCTTTATAGCTAAGGCTTGGTCCCTTCCAGGTATCGGCAGCCCTTTGGAGCTACCTCCGGCAGTTATCGCCAGAGTACCGCCTGAGTTCACAGTAGTAGCATTGTCACTAGATATAGTAGTAGTGCCTCCAGATAAAGTAGCAAAGCCTGCGGCTTCTAGTGTAAGACTAGAGTCTGTAGCTAACCTTACGTCCTGGGTATATCTCTGATCTAACCTAGCATTATCACCTAGTTCTTGTATCAAACCGCCGGCATCTATAGTGACCTTACTTCCCTTTAGTAATAAAGCTCCATTACTATCTATGGTTATGGCTGCGCTACCAGCGTAGTTAATGTCTAAGGGAGTAGCTTGGTTTATACGAATACCTAGATCAGCACCTTCTTCCGGATTATTTAAATGCTCCAAACTAGACTGTCTGTCGGCACTTTGTGTGAAAGCGTTAATATCTAGAGAAGGATTAGCGTCATCACCTGGGCTAGCTAGCTTGTAGGTGAAAAGACTATTCTTATGTGTAACAGATTCCGCAGCCGTATGTATATGGGAATGCCCAAATATATCAGACATCTCCATACGTGCACGCCCAGACCTAACAGTAAGTTCACTATCGCTCAGGTGTATTCTAGAGGTATCACTTTTAATGGATACATCTCCTGGGAATATGTCGGAATGATCTTCTCCTCTAAAGTTAGTATCCCTCAGCTGACTACTTATAGGATTTAGTTCGTTAGCCACGTCGCTAGGTTCTGTACCTAGACTAGACTTAGGTAGAGAACCAACTATAACAGCGTTATCTAGACTATCTATAAGTACCAGTACCACTGCCCCAGTCTCAGGCATACTTATGCTATGGGACTTACCGGTACCACTGCCGTGAGGCATTAGTACGCAGCAGTCAAAAGGCTGCAACTCCGTAGAACTAGCGATCCTAACCCTAGCCGTATGTGTAGCCGGATTAGAATATAGTACCTCTGCTTCAAAAAATTTAGCGCCTTCAAACGACATGTCTTATACCTTTAGCTAGCTAGTATACCTAATAGTACACCAAATTAGCTAAATATAAAACTGTTAACTAGGTCGTCGGTGTAGCTTCTACCGTGGCAGATAAGTCTACATCGGGGGACCCTACTTTATTACCCTTATCAGACGCGTTAAAGAAGTTAGCTTGTATGTCTGTAGCTAAATCTATGGGGAAAATACGATCCGCAGATCCGTTAATATTCTCCATAACCATATTTTGTCCCGCAGCTACACCAATAGAGTAACTTGATATCATACAAGATTCTATATAGAAACTACCTAAGTTACCTCCGGATTTATCTCTGAATGCTACCGCTATTCCAAACGGAACTAGAAATAATTCCGAATCCATATTGAAGATACCATCAGAATATCCTTTACTAGACGCAGGCTCAGAGGGGTTAAAGCCGGATATCTTTTCATCATTCATTATGTTACGGTAAAGAGCTTTATATAAGTTAGGCCCTTTAGCAAACAACCTGCCGATACTGAAGTTAACCATAGGCTTACCTGCTAGAAAATAGTTTCTACCAGAACCAATAGCTTGTAGAGGACTTACAGATCTTTGCTGACTAACCTGCATTTGCTGCAACATACCTACAGCTAGTAGATTAGACGTATTAGTTGCTGACTCATCCCCGGTAGTAGCAAATCTAGCAGGACCTACTAATACAAGGGTGTCATCCGGGTGAGCGCTAGTGTAGGCCGCATTGTCCATAATACGTTCAATGCAATCACTCTGGGGATTCCACTGAGATATACCTGTTCGTTTTGTTAAAGCCATTAGTTATCTCCTTTAGCTTGAAACTACTTCTATGATAATCTTATTAAGTACTTTAGGCAGAGACACTAAAACACTAGCCTCAATAGTACCTTGGTCGTAAGAAGCCTGACGTATGTAGTCTACTTCTCCAGATAACAAAGGTGCCCCTATAAGAGCAGTGCGTCTAGCTTTAAGATTTTCCATAGCAGCGTCTAAACTAGACCGTATAAGTCCTAGAGTAGAAGGTACTATGTTCATTGTCCCTGCAAAAGGATCTAGGACTTCTTTCATGTATCTAGATACGAAGTCAAAGTTAGCCAATACAGATAGCTCTGTAAATTCTTGAGTACCAGTCGCAACACCATGATGGGAGTTAACTTGGTGGATACAGAAAGGAGCTGAAGTAGCCTCTTCTTGCTGAAATACTAGATATCCAGAATCGGATATTTGATCAAGTTGATCGTCAGAGAACCTAGAGAATCCTGATAGACCAACTATACTGTTGAGCCCAATAAAGTTCTTAGGTCTATGGATCTCAAGTCTAGTCAGTAATCCTGCGAAAGCAGAGGTTACATAGTAACTAGGTAATCCCACGTAGCTATCATCTCCGCTAACTACTGTGCAAGTTCCTGGGAACGTTAAGAAAAGTCTCTTACTAGCTATAGAAGAAGCTTCAGCCCCTAAGATCTCTATTTGACGAGGTATCTTAGAGGTAGCTGTTAGACTTCTAGCTATGTAGTACCCAGTTAGAGCTGTAGCGACCCCATCAGGAGGAGCCCCTGCGTCATCCCAATCTACAGTTATAGCAGTATTAGTAACAGACGCTACTACACCTGTATATACATCAGTAGCCGTAGTAGCTACTACTATATCACCTTTAAGAACTTTACTAGTTGATAGTAAGTAATAGTCTCCTGCAGTATTAGTCAGGGCGTGGCTCCCAGATTCAGTGTTAACACCGCCCTTAGCTGGGGTATTGGCACTACCTATAATAAAATCTAAGTCAGGCGCACCTGCACTAGACCCTAGGCAAATACGGAATTTACCTTTGGCTGGAACAGACATGGCCTCCGCTGCATTAGCATATGTCTTAGTAACTACATTGTTAGTAGTTAAAGGAACCATAGCGTATACAGTAGAGTGTCTGTTTAAGATATTTAGAGCCTCGACAAATGCCTCTTCTACCGATCTAACTTCTGTCTCCCCAGAAACAGGAGAAATATCTAGAGATAGAACACTTAGACTACTAGCAGGGGAATTAGACAATGCTACCTCCGCGGCTAAGCTAAGTGGGTTTCTAGGAGAGGACTCTCCTAAAACAGATACTCTAGTATTAGAATCTATCTGAGATAGACCTGCGCTCAGAGTGTTTTTAGCTACAGTATAAGTAAGAGTGTATTTAGCCCTAACTATAGGATTACCGCCAAAAGCCATTTTAGCTACAGGTATTGTCAGCTTAGCGTCACCATCTGTTTGCACAGCTATAGTTAGTTTTTTTGTAGCATCAGAATCTGTCTCACTAACACTGAGGCCGCTTAAGCTTGATTCTGCAATTTTAGTAATAAGGGTAGCGTGCAAGTCCGCCTTGTCTGTTACCGTTATTGCGAAAGGAGGGCGAGACTCTAGGTTCAGTTCTGTATTAGCCTCATTGGTTACATTAGTAACTACAGACTCATGTATACCGGGGTGAACTAACTGGAATTGCGAGTTAACAGTATTTAGTGCAGCACCATTCTCAGCATCCAGCAGTACTATACTAGAGGTAGCTACCAGTCCCGCTTGATCAGTACCATCGTCGCCTCGTAGATAGATAGCATCTGATTCTTTTTTAATAACCTTGTAGTGCTTAGTCCCAAAATATACACTACTATCATAGCTCAAATCTTTGAAATAAACATCTGTTTCAAAGTCTACAGCGTCACCTGCAAAGTGGGTTAGCTTGTTACAGAAAGTACCGGTAGGTTGCATAACTACTATGCTATTACCGGGACCTGCTGTGGCTAGTGTAGTGTTTAAACCTGCTATAGCAGTAAAAGTTAGTTTGGTTAAATCAATCGCCGAGAGGTCGGCATTTGCGTTAGAGGCACCGTCTACTATGTCGTGCGCAGTAACGTACGCCTCACTAACATCAAGGGTATGATCTCCTGTAATGTCGTAGGAGTCAGGCCCAAAGTCTACAGCCGAGTCGATAAAGACACCATCGGTATCTATGTCAAACTCGAGTGCAGCTGCGTTCGCGATGTGTACATCAGCGCCTGCAGCTACCGATCCAGGGCGGTTAAGGGAATGAACTTCTTGATCAACAAAGTCAGCAGTATGCAAACCAATTAGACATACTTCCTGCTGAGGATCATTGATTGTTATGACAGGGTTTAGAACTGCCTGTCTTACTTCGACTAATGGTCTTGGCATAATAACTCTCCTAGGGTGGGAATTCTATAAAATTATGGCTACTATGGGTAATTAGGGCAAGTAAGCTACTGGGGTTTTACAGCACCAAAGATACGCTCTAACCTCTGAGCTAAGGGGTCTTGCCGCCAAGACATGTCATAGGTGAATTCACTAGTTACCCTAGTGACAAAGGTCCTATCATCTTTTTCCCAGGGTTGAGTAGCCCCTAGAGTAACAGGGGACATGTCTCTAAAACCTAATGCTGTTCTAAATATATCATCACTCATAAGAATATGTGTCGATACAATATCCCCTAGAGTACTGCTCTCGCCCCTATTGCTGGATATACAGTCTATCGAAACCTGACCCCCACCCATGCAATAGAAGGTCTTAACGCCAGTACGCATATCCATATCAGCTAAGTTATTAATAGCCATTTTTTGGAAAACCATACTGGATCTATCTACGTAGATACCAGGCCTAGCATCTTTGCTTTCATAGGTATCTACGGATCCTGCATCTATATAAACACGGGTCTTAGAATTATCCTCAGAGTATTGCCAAGGAAAGTCCTTAAAATCACTACCCTTAAATCTATCTCTGACTACTGCTATGTAAGAGCCTACTATATCTAGGGTAAACTTCTCCCCTATATATTTGTTTTCGTTTTTATACAGAGTCATTGTTTATACTCACTGGTATTGAATATTCTATAGCAGTACGAGCTAATTCACTTAGCTGTAGATCCTGATGCACAGGTATACCGCTGGATTGTGTTTGCATCTTTTGTTTAACTATAAACCTTCGGTTAGTCTGCATCTCTACCAGAATATCTTCCTGGTCAACCATAGGGTAATCTAGGGTAACGAAGCCTAGCATGGCCATTTCACCCACACCCTGCATACCGAACTGTTGTTGTATAACAGTAGGGTCTAGCTTACCCCAGATGCTAACAGGATCATGGTACCCATCTGTGTAGCTAGTACCGTAGCACTCACCACAAGAACTAAGTACGACGTCTTGAGTAAAGGGGTTATAACAAGTCTTACATCTAGACCCGAACCTCTTTTTCTTAAGAAGTACGTATACGCTACCGTTCAACCTACTCAGAGTAACATAGAGGTCGCGCCTGGCTTTTCTAGCTAATCGGAATCTATGGGGCTGAGCCCTAAACTCTACAGTACCTACGTCACTAAGTACTTTCTCACTAGGATTTAGGGCAGAGCTTACACGTATCCTGTACCAATAGTTCTGTGTTAGACCAAACTTAGCGACATCGAAATCTTGGTAAAAGAAATTATCTGGTGGTAACTTATCCGCTATTACAGTAAATGGCCCTTCGGGAGAGCCCGACCTAGATACTTCTATCTCACCCGTAGCACCATTAGGGTCTCTAATAGACCACTGTATGTGCATATACTCGGGATATACAGGTAGTACCCGCTCTATCTTAGGTTCAATCATCGTATGTATGTGCTCTGCGCTATGGGTGAACTCATGCTTCCAAAGCTAGAAACATTCTGTTGTACCTTAATAGCCGTGAGCATCTGAGTAAATTCTTGGAGGTATTGCATAGCCAAGGCGGTATAAGCCTGTTGCTTATTATCTAAGCCTACAGGTTGTATATTACCATCTTGGTACATGGCTTCATTACGTAGCTGCCTTAATCCCTCAGACTTCAATAAGTAACTACACACGCCCATCTGTAAAACATATCTATTAGGGAATGTTGTTTCAGTATAGTCAGTGGGCCTAGCTATAGCATTACCCATATCAATAGTCATTCTTATGGCGCGGGCTATATCTTTGTCTTCAAACTCCACGCCGTCAACTAGTATATTTCTATCAGGAAAGTCCCGCATGAACTCGCGTACATCATCGGGGGTTAGAACCCAACCTGAGTAAGTAGGATTAGAATTAACTTGCGTTCCTTGAACAGACATAAGTACCTCCTATACAGCTATTTCTACGATGTCAGGTCCGTAGCCAGCTTCTTTATATAAAACAACTATATACGTATCTCCAGCCTGAACTGGTATGGCGCTGATCCACCTACCGTCAGACCCAGTAATAGTTCTACCTAGTGCGTTATCGAATCTATCAGTTACGTACTCTGATTTTTTAAATATGTATACTTGAGCACCTTCTATAGGATCCCCATTAGGTGCTAAGTATCTTAGGTTATCGAACTCTAGTACGTCATGGTTAACCATGACGGTATCGAATAGTATACCTCGTCGCTGTTTGCCGTTAGACACATATACTGTTATCGGCAACCCTATCTTATACTCTAAACCATTCCGTAGGTAGTACACAGTAACCAGCATCACTGTATCAGGTACATTAGTCAAAGATCTATTTATTACGTACTCCCCTGGAGCAACCTCGTTAAAGGAATGTCTAAACTCAGCCCTAAGATCTTCAGATTCGTCCATTAGGGACAAACCCAAAAAATCTGACATATTATTTTTCAGGTACTTACTTGTGTATACGTTTTTTATAAAACAGAATACGTTTAGACCCGAGGGTAAATTAGCAGACATGTTTAGAGTGTCATCCTTAACCTCGCCGGACTCTAAGAGAATAGATGTCACCTCCGTAGGGATAGACTCCTGTCCCTGCTCTAAGAACCTACTTTGTATTGTGTAACTACCATCTAGGAAGTTAGTACAATCTACCTCTAACCTATACGCACCACTCCTTAGGGCTATATAGGGTACTCTGAGAGGTAACCTACTGGGTTCGTCTAAAGTAAGGTGTATATTTAAGTCCTCAATAAATTGCTGGGTAACATTATTGTAGACAGCCCCATCTGATTCCCTTAGTATGAAAGCAAATAAAGAACTATTATCTTTTCTAGCTATAGTATGTGCTAATGTGCCCATGCTTACCTCTTAGGAGTAACTATGTTTAAACCCAGGTCTAATGGATTTCGAGATATGTCTGTATCAATTATAAGCGGTCCGCCAGGTGTTCCTGTACTACCCGGTGCAGATTTAATGCTTAACCAGTTAAGAGACATAGCACTTGGTAAGCCAGCGGAGCTATTCGATGCTGCCGTGAACCCCTATTTACAGGGTGAATTAGCCCCGCAGGTAGACCACCCAAGTCACTACCGTAAAGACAGTGGGCTGGAAGCCATTGATGCCATAGAAGCCTGGGACTTAAACTTTAATCTAGGCAATGTAGTTAAATATATTTGCCGAGCAGGGATTAAGAATCATACCGACGGTTTAGAAGATCTAGAAAAAGCTCTCTGGTATATTCAAAGAGAGTTAAATTCTAGAACCGCTAGCCAGGGGTAATATCCACCCAAGTAGTTCCGTCACTAATAACATGCATGCATGCCCCACCAGTGACTGTTAGTACTGCGGGGTTAGGTAGAGGCAGAAGGACACCTAGTGAGATGTTACCGCTAGTACTTTTAACTATGTAGATTCTACCTTTGTTCATAGCAGCTATAGGTAAGGTGATTGCAGAACCTGAGCTGATGATTACATAGTCATTAAGACTAGCTACATGGGAACCGCTTACTGTGGTTACTGCGTAGCGTAGGTTGCTAATTTTATAATCATCGAACCCAAGTTTCTTAGCCATGAGGTTAGTTTCCTTGTTGCTTACGCACCCACTCGGAGACTGTGCTTAGCTCAGCCTCTATGCGGGCTAGATGTACACGCAAACCAGTAACGGTCTCGGCCATCTGCTCAATAGCTTGGTCTCTAACTTCTAGCCTCGCAACTCTTTCCTCTAGTCTTCCTATAGATTTGCCACTTTCATGGCGGTCTTTAATATAAGAGTAAAGGAACGCCACAATAGCTGCTACCGTCCCTAGTATAGTTGCGTCTAGTGATTGCATTTAGTTAGCGTCCTTTATACTATGTACCAGTTAGCACCGTCGGAGATGATTCGATACATAGTTTTATCACGCATGGCGAAAATATCATTTGTGGAGGTAAGATCCGTCCCGTCAGAGGCTGCTGTCTTATCCGCGCTGTAGTACAGGTTATCACCCGCATACTCACAAGTTAGATTCTTGCTACTAGCTATGCAGGTAATTATGAACTCCCTGCCGGCATTAAGACTTGCCCGGGGTATCGTTATATTATAGGCAGTGCGCACTAAGTACATCGAAGAGTCCAGAGCGTCGTCCTCCCCAGGTACGAATACGGTATGCTTAACTCCACCATCGAACTCAATAGTAGAGCTAGCCCCGCCAGTAAGTTTACCCTCAACCTTTAAGTCGTATTCGATAGTAACTTTCTTGTTGGCACCGGTTATCCGCATAACCTCAGTGCCTGCGGAACTATCATTGTTAATACTAAAAACGATATCTTTATCATTAGTATCATTCTGGATATAAAGGTCGTCACTTGCAACCCATAAGGCTGCATCATTTCCAGCCCCCAGGGTTACGGAGCCTGCGGAATTAACACCAGTACCATCTTGATCCACGCTGAGTTTGTTAGAAGCGACAGAAGTAACTACCAGTTCTCCAGAGCTTGGATTGTAAGTTAAACTTCCGGTGTCATCAAGTAACGCATTACTCTCGTCATTAAATACAACAGGGAACGCTGTATTAGCGGTAGAGTCAGCAACAGTAACCAAGCTAGAGGTACCTGTTACGTTACCAGTAATATTACCTACAAAGTTTGTAGAAGTAATAGAGGTAGCTCCAGTAACTACGCCAGCATCTACATTTATAGTACCATCAAGTACTATAGCTGAGCCTGCTGCTGGAGTTAAGTTAAGTGCTCCTGAACTAGCTGATATAGTATTACCGTTTACATTAACGTTGTCTACATCTAACGCAGTAAGAGTACCTACAGAAGTAATTGCTGTCTGAGCTGCTTGAGTAACAGTAAGAGCAGTACCTGAAGCGTTACCTGTTACGTTACCAGTAATATTACCTACAAAGTTTGTAGAAGTAATAGAGGTAGCTCCAGTAACTACGCCAGCATCTACATTTATAGTACCATCAAGTACTATAGCTGAACCTGCTTCGGGAGTTAAGTTAAGTGCTCCTGAACTAGCTGATATAGTATTACCGTTTACATTAACGTTGTCTACATCTAACGCAGTAAGAGTACCTACAGAAGTAATTGCTGTCTGAGCTGCTTGAGTAACAGTAAGAGCAGTACCTGAAGCGTTACCAGTTACGTCACCAGTAATATTACCTACAAAGTTTGTAGAAGTAATAGAGGTAGCTCCAGTAACTACGCCAGCATCTACATTTATAGTACCGTCAAGTACTATAGCTGAGCCTGCTGCTGGAGTTAAGTTAAGTGCTCCTGTGCTAGCTGTTATAGTATTAGCATCTACGTTAATGTTATCTACCTGTAACGCAGTGAGAGTACCAACTGAAGTAATATTAGCTTGAGCAGCCGTTTGGATAGTACCAGTCACGTTACCAATTAGGTTACCTTCAAAGGTGCCGACAACTAGTGTAGCCCCAGTGTCTTCACCGAGAGCTACAGTAGACCCTGCGGTAGGCTCTGTAGTTAAGCCCGTAGCTAACTTCCATTTAGAGTCGGTAGCATCCCTGAATAGTACACTGTACTTAGTACCATCGGACGCGTATTGAGCTATGAGTCCAAGATCTAGGATGTCTGCGGCGTTAGCGTCCCCTACCTTAATATACTCTTCGTTGACTACTAAAGTAGTTACATCTATTGAGGCTACGGTACCTGATATAGTCAGGTTACCGTCCAGGTTCATATCCCCGGAGTAAACAGTACCCCAGCGTAGGGTTGATGTACCTAAGTCATGTTCTTTGTTTGTTTTTGGTGCTACTGCAGCCATGGTAATCTCCTATGCGTCAAATAAAATGTTCCCTGAGGAATCAGATTCCCAGTAAGTGTCTGGTAAATTATATGTTGTGGCAGTGTCGAACAACCACACTGCACTATCCCTTGAAAAAGAACTGTCTGTACTATTAACAGGGTCGCTGGGGAATGTTACCCAGTTTAACTGGTGTAAGATACCCTCAACTATGTCTAAAGTCCAAGCACCGCAGTGGCCTCGTATAGTTGTAGTGGGGACTACTGTCGATGTGCCTGAGATCTTCTCCCACACTGAGCCCTTCATGCCACTGAGATGCACGGGTTGAACTCCAGCGTTGGCTATAGCGATAGCACCAGCAGCTATGCTGATGCCCGTGCCTGCAGAGATAGCTCCCCTAGCCCTAGCAGTGGTATGGTAGAGATTATTAGTACCTTCACTAACGTCATCAGTGTCTGCAGCAGCTATGTCAGTAGTAAACTGAGTACTAGATAAAGTCTTAACTTCAGCATCAGTACGCTCAGTAAAACTAACCACACCTGCATTGTAGTTTAAGTCTCCACCAGCAGAGATAGCTGCAGTAACTCTAGCAGTGGTATGGTAGAGATTATTAGTACCTTCACTAACGTCATCAGTGTCTGCAGCAGCTATGTCAGTAGTAAAC
>Ga0315320_10003773_pt1 | contig 12413 bp, 8 predicted proteins | sample M140m21515metaG_FD_203458 | JGI IMG/M metagenome (GOLD analysis project Ga0315320, IMG submission 203458) | Ammonia-oxidizing marine archaeal communities from Monterey Bay, California, United States - M1 40m 21515 | ecosystem: Environmental > Aquatic > Marine > Coastal | place: USA: California...
AAACGCGTCACCGGATTGGATTCCATAGTGCTCACTTTGAAGTGAGTAGTGACTGGAAAACCAATTTTCAATCGACTCATTTCGCTGCCGGTCGTAGCTCGGGCTTGCCGTCAACGTTTTCCCTTGGACCGTTTGGCGAATTTCGGAATTTTCGACCAATATCCTTCCGCCCTTAATTACCATTTGAGGTAGTTCGAACATCCGCTGGTAGTTGGAATTTGGTTCGTAAACACAGATATCTGCGTCGGCTCCTACTCCTAAATGACCTTTCTGTTTCAAACCTAAGATTCTCGCAGGTCCCGCGCGTGTGATCACCGCAATTTCACTCAAAGTGTATTCCCGATCTAAATCCGCCAAACACGAATGTTTCAACACGGCAGGATTCAATTGAGCAATCATTTCTCGGCGAAACTCTCGATCCATCAAGAGACGAATGATCTGCGGATAAGCCAGGAAGCTTCCGCCGTTGGGGTGATCCGTACTCATCACCACTTGCCAGGGATCGGCAATCAACAAATACCATTCCAAACCAATCGCCCATTGCAAAGCGTTAATAAAGTTCTTGTTCTTGTACTCAATCGGAGAAATACCGCACCCCGACTCCAATTCGGTATCTGCGGAATACCATTTTTCCCCATGGAGTTTTTGAAGAAAGTAACCGAGTGGCCCATCACCGGTCATGCTGATGGTCTGCCCAAACAAAACCTGGCCAACATCAACAGTAAGCTCTGGATGTTCATTGACGTACTCTGCTAATACACGTGCCTTTGAACAAAGTGATGTCTCTTCTTCCGAACCACCTCCGTAACTGTGGAACTGCACGTGTGCCAAGTGAGCCCGCATCCCGCTCACTGCTTTTAATGTCTCAAGAGTAGTTTCCCAATTGCCGGGAATTCCAAGATTATTGGTATGAATGTGTACTGGATGAGGCAAACCCAACGCATTCGCTGCTCGCGTGACCGACTGGATAATTTGACGAGGCGTCACGCCAAACCCATCTACCTTTTGATTTAAATCTCTTGCGTTGCCAGTCCGCGATTGCTTCCACAATTCAACTCCACCTGGATTCACAATCTTAGGAGCAAAGGCACCCACCCGATTCATGAGCCATCCGAGAAACGACTGCAAGCCCACTTCATCGCCCTTGGCAATGCAATCCATGATGTAATGATTGTTTCCCACCAGCGTAAAGAACCCAGTATCGACATTGGGAATTTGCTCAAATTCGAAATGCACGTGTCGAGCAGCCAACGGAGGAACTGCGGCATCAAAGCAGGTTGTGTAGCCCAATCCCGTGTATCGATATCCAGTCGTGAAAATACTTGGCACACTGCCTAACGATCCACTGTGTAAAATACCGTCCTCAAGTGAACTAGAACTTTGCGGCGCAGATCGCTGCTGTTCAGGTTGCATTTTTCTCGCAGTATTGACTTTTGGCCCGGCACAATGGCAATGCATATCAATAGCACCAGCCATCACAATTCGCCCGGAAACATCAACTGTCGTATGGGCGACTGATTCAGCCGGTGGATTTACGATTTGCCCACCCTCAATCCAAATGTCCTTCACCTCACCAGTCATCTTTATGACTGGGTCAATAACCGTGCCACCCGCAAGTTTTAAAAAAGACTCCATTGCAATCAAAACGCTGATAATGGGTTAAAAACAAATTCTGCGAGCACCCATTGTGACGAAGCCAGCGAAATCGAGCCAGCCCGATTAAAAGAAGGGAGCAACGTTCTTGTCCAAGGGTTCTAAACCAACCAAAACAAAGCTCAACGCGGCTTTCGCGGACGACCAGCCGATTTAGATTTGGCTTTCGTTGGCCGCCACTTACGTTTTCGCTTAATCCCAAAGGTCAGCTCGAAGTTCGCGTCGTCGCCTTCAAAAGCACTTAGACGATCATCCGCCTGCATTTTGGCTTCCAACTGCTCGAGAATCGAATCCAATTCTTCGTAGTTTTGGCTGATACGATCTAACCGCTTGCGGACTTCCGGACTCTCAGCGCACACCTGAGACTGAGCAATTTCAATCTTGCGAGACTTTAATTGGTTTGTGCTAAACAGGCTCATAATGCGTTGGATCACTGAACACTAACGAATACCGCTCCTAATTATTTCCTGCCACCCCTCACCAAACAAGGATAAAATCGTTTTTTCAATAAAACAAAACAGAAGACACCTCCGTTTAAAACGCAGATTTTTCTAATTTAACGATATTTTATAGATCCAGTTCCGCCCCCCTCGTGCCACGTGGGCTTACCCGCGACGTGTTTTACAATAAAAAATTTGATAACATCTAATACTCGTCAAAGTATTCCTCGCAGTTTTTTTGCCTACGCATGGAGTTTGTTGAGATGCCCAAGCTATCCGAGGTCCTCGACGGTTCCGCCAACGCGTTGATAACGATCGCGCCACGGCTTCCCACACATGCCTCCATCAACGAGGTCGTCAATCAACTCTCGCCTGCAATTGCGAGGGGTTATTTCACTCCGGAAGAAGACGAATTAATTCGAGAGAAGTTTTCCAATTACCTCACCGTACGCGCCGCACTTCATTCGGTGCTGGTGGATATGAAGCCAATAATTTTCAATCAGGTCAAACCAAACGAAGCTGAATATTCCAAAGTCTTTCTGATTGCCTTTTGCACCGCGGCAATGCTCAGACGCTCTGGCCGACATCTGGTTGTCAATTTCCGAAGCAACAAAATGATTCGGAGAAAACTCAACGAAGCCGAACCCCGTTATGGCATCCCCCGAAAACAATTCACCGCCGTTTACCGATCTTTAACATCACTTCGCAACGTGATTACCTTCCGGCAAGGCGTAAATTATTTTGAAGAAAACCGCAGTTCAATCTTAGGGCTCGAAGCAGATCCAAAGCTGTTACCCATTGTTGAATTATTGAAATCAGAACTGCCATACATTGAGAGTAACCTTGATGACGATCTAAAAAAACGACTTCAATTCCGCCTTCACTCCGTCAAACGCCGAAGCCTGGGAGTTGTTCAAAAAACTAGTTTTAACGCTTTTAAGATTTCAGGACGTTTGCTCTCTGAAATTCGCAACCAGTGGAAACGGAAGCGTGTCACTCCGATTGTGCAGCGAAAAATCCAGCACCTTCTAAAGCCTGGCGATGTCATCATCACACGCCACGACGACGCTGCCACTAATTTATTTCTTCCCGGCTTTTGGCCACACGCATCCCTTTATATAGGTAGCCTCGAAGAGCGAGCAGAACTTGATCCAGAAAATAGGCACCCACAACTTCAGCGTGCCCAAGACCCAAAGTGTGTCCTCGAAGCACGCAAAGACGGCGTGCTTTTCCGAGAATTAAATGACACGCTTAACGTGGATGCGTGCACCATCATTCGACCTAATCTATCCAAAGATCAAATTCGAGACGGAATCGCCAGAGGGATAAGCCATGAAGGCAAGGAATATGATTTTGAATTTGACTTCACCCGAGCGGATAAACTCGTGTGCACCGAAGTCGTCTACCGAGCTTTTGACGGAATCGGCAATCTGAATTTTAAATTGGCCAATCGCTCTGGCCGGCTTTGTCTTTCCGCAGAAGACCTATTAGACAGCGCAGTCGACGATCAGCATTTCACCGTTATCGCAGTCTATGGATTTAAGGGTAATCGTTTTTTTGAAAAAGATGCTGCACTCAAAAAGCTCATTGAGAGTTACCGTAAAAACAAAAACCAAGATTCGCTCTAACAGAGCAGTTCTGTAAAAGACGGGTCGCGAGTCCAATCCGGCCTGCCTTGGCTTGCCCTGACAAACCTAATTACCGGCAAACTCCCCACCGTTCCTCTGCCAGTAAGTCAGATTAAATTGGACATAAAGCGCAACGCCGCTTTGCTGAGCATCGCCAAAAATATGACCGATAACAGAAAGAGCAATTCTGCGGATATGACACTCTGCTGATTCACGGTCTCTTCAGGCGAATTAAAAGCGATGGCAACTCCAAAACTAAACCTCAATTCATGCGGCAAAGTCAGTTGCCCAAATCCTCTCGACGCAAGTCGGTACGCCAAACTGCCCAAAGCCATTTCGGTTGCAGTCTGCCTGCTATCGCTGACAATCCCCTCACTCGTTAACGGCCAGCAGGTTAACGCATCCCCCGCAGCACTCTCCGCTCCCACCAACTTCCCTCAACCCGCGTCCAAAGCAGCAATAAACGGTCGGCTAAATTCAATCCCAGTCATACCCGTATCCTCACCAGTGTTTAGCGAAGCACCCGAATTCCAATTTCAATCTGAACAGAAGCCTGGCAAATTTCGCGAAACAGGTAGAAGCGATCAAGGCGATTTACGTGGAAATGAGCAACTCATTTTTCAACCGTTTCCCCAACTGGAATCTGAGACGACCGCCCCGCTCTCAAACCTGAAACAAAATGCTCGTACGAGCGGGCCATCGCCCAGCCCATTCCTCCCATCAATTCAGTCCACTCCTCTCAAGTCCACGAATGCAATTTCTTCTGCCGCCCCGTCCAATGATGCCAATGCACCCGATGACAACACCATCGTCCAAAGATTTCCCGACGGAACCCCCAGCATCATTCGTAAAGTTGAACTAGATGAAAATGGAAATTACCGAAACCAGGGTGCGTGGGAATCGTTCGATAAAACTGGCCAAATCGTTACCAAAGGAAATTACACCGATGGCAAAATGGACGGTTCCTGGAGCCGAATCCATGCTGCCGACTCCGGCGGTCTGTTTAAAACAAAACCATTCAATCTCTTTAAAGGCCCTTTCCTCTCGGTCGCACAATTTAAAGACGGTCAATTAAACGGCCTGTGGTCAATCTATGATCAATTCGGTTTGAAGATTTTTGAAATCAACTACAAACAGGGAATTCGGGAAGGCTCCGCAAACTGGTACTACCCCAACAGCGCTAAAATGAGGGTAGCAACATTCCAAGGCGGCTACCTCGATGGTGACGTCACTGAATTTAATGAAGCCGAGCAAATACTCGATCAGCAACGCTATGTCGTTGGCCGACCCATCATAAGAAACTCGACGTTCTATCGACCCAATGTCAAAAAAACAGTCGACTACTTTCTTGGCCCACAAAATAAACCTCAGGCAAAAGACAACTGGTGGGCCGCCCAGCCAGCGAAGTACCGAACACTTGGATCCCAAATCCAAAGTGGAGCAGCGATGTCCTGGTTCGAAAATGGTCAGCCTAAAAAGCGAGGACAATTCGACAACGGACAACCCGCAGGGCAGTTCGTTTGGTGGCATGAAAATGGCAACAAACAAACCGAGGGGACCTACGACAATGGCAAGAAATCGGAACGCTGGGTTTGGTGGTACAAGAACGGCATGAAACGTATCGAAGGCACGTACCAAAATGACCAGCCTGTTAGCCTCTGGCGGGCATGGAATGAAGACGGCTCGTTAAAAACCGAAAAAAATTACGCCGCTCTTAATTCCTCAATTAACTCGGGCGATGGTGAACCCTCGGTAGAGGGGACCGACATTGAGATCCTCCCAAACTCGCTACCCAACCCTTCCTTACCAAGCCCCAAAACTGACGAAGTCGAAAACCAACCTAATCAAATTGAATTGCTGCCTCCGCCAGAAGAAGAACAAGAAGAAGTGATAACCGACATCGAAGAACGTCAACTTGGTGACACGCTGGAACTAGCTTCCCCGCAGCCCAGCAAGCCTTCCAGCACTGCGGAAGTGATCAAGTAAACATTCAATCAGCCGTGTCGGTCTCGTGGGACTCAAGTTTGGCCGACATTGCCAGCACCGAGCATTTTTTTACAAATGTCTTTGCCAACAGTGGGTTCAAGTCTCTCGCCGCTAATCACTCCGCATGCTCTGTCAGCGGATCAAACTCAAGGTATCCTTTTAGTAGCGCAGTCAAAAAATAGAATGGAATCGTGTCAAACAACGCGATCACCAATTTAAAGACGTAGCCCGTGATGATGAACATCAGCAATTTTTGAAACAGCTCATCGTTAGGCAAACCCGCGGGTATGGGTAAAGCGTGTGCGTAAAAGTGAGTGATTAAAATCACGGCAACTGTGTCAACAGCCTGACTGACCAAGGTTGATCCATTATTTCGCAACCATAAGTGCTTCCCTTTTGTAAGACGTTTCCAGAAGTGAAACAAATAGACATCGCAAAATTGTGCAGCGAGGTAAGCGACCATCGAAGCTGTTACCGCCCCAAAGGTTAACGCACGTATTTGATAAAACGCAAAACTGTTTGGATCAGAAACATTTCCCTCAAGCACCGAGACGCTTTCAATCGACGGCAGTCCTGTCTGCGGGTCCATCTCGGGAACCTGAGGCATAATGCCTCCAAGATACAAAATGAACACGACCCAAATGTTTAGCAAGAAACCGACGGTTACAACCCAATTTGCTCGACGACGGCCATAGAACTCACTTATTAAATCGGTACAGAGAAAAGTGACGGGGTAGGGTAGAACCCCAACGGCTACGGCAAAACTCCAACCTCCAGCGGTGCTTGCCCACTGCCCCCAATTCACAGTCCTACCGGCATCGGTTGCATCGATGCTAAAAAAGACAAGGAACCGACTGATCCCAAGAATATTTAACATTGTCAGCGAGCCGAGGAAAATCCCCGCCATCACCAAAAAGACTCGCTCTCGCCTCGCTTGCAAGTGCGAAACTTCGAGGGGATGCAGTGGCTCAGTCGGTTTGGACGTTTTATTGGCTAATTTCATATATCCATTTCAGCAAACAAATTTTGCAATAAACCAGGCGAATTATAACGCCCAGCAAAAACCTCGGTTCGACTTAGGTGCGATTCAGGGATGGCCTCCAGCATGGGGCGTACGATACCGATCGGCAACCATCCTGACACCGAGCCCCAACCTTTCATCAAAAACCCCCTCATCAAAACCCGCCATTTCTGGCGGTCGGCTACTCAATCGCTTTCCTTGTTTAGACAGATGATCGGTCAGTCAACCCGATTTCGTCGTGGCGTCAGCGATACAAACATCCAAGTTTGCCTAAAATTTAATTCGACTGCAATGATTGTTGAGAGAACGGGCAATTTTGATTTAGGAACTATCCCGTTTAGCCCCTAGAAACACCGCACCGAATCGGTAAAATGTGGTCTGCTCTTTAACATTTCAAACCGCCCAATTACACGATGGCGACTTCTCAGACCGAAACGCACCTCAGTCTGGGAGTGTAGTCGCACCGGTCGTTTTCGCGATCGTTGTCGTCACCCCTACGAGGTTCATGTGGACTCAGATAAACAACTTTTGAAAACACCGCTCCACCAATGGCATATTGACCACCAAGGACGCATGGTTGAATTTGCCGGTTGGTCGATGCCCGTGCAATACACGAGTATCATCGAAGAACACCAACAAACCCGCAATTCGATTGGAATGTTTGATGTTTCTCATATGGGTAGGCTCTATTTTTCCGGGACCAATGTTGCGGATTTTCTCGATGGCTTAACCACTCGACGGGTTGCTGGGGTCGAATGCGGTAAGATCCGATATTCTCTAATGACTAATGATTCGGGCGGAATCCTCGATGACGTTTTGGTCTATCACCTCCCTGACCTCAATGGCGAGCCATTTCATATGATGGTTGTGAATGCCAGTAACCGAGCCAAAATCGTAGACTGGCTCAACGAGCGTAAGTCGGGCACAGACATTCAAATTGACGACCGCACAGAAACCTCTGCGATGATTGCAGTCCAAGGCCCTCTGGCTAACGAGGCAGTAAAAAAATTGTCTGACGTCGACCCAGACTCCCTCCCGTATTACACCGGAACAACGACTCGCATTTGCGGAAAAGAAGCGATCCTTTCCCGCACGGGCTACACCGGCGAGGACGGTTGTGAAATCATGATTCCCAATGAAGATGCTCAGCTGATTTGGGATGAGGTGTTCAGTCTTGCCGCGGCAGCTCAAGGTGGAGCTGCCGGCCTAGCCGCAAGAGACACACTACGTCTGGAAGCAGGAATGCCTCTTTATGGGCACGAACTTAATGAAGCAACAAATCCTGCCCAAACTGATTTGAAATTTGCCATCCAAATGAAAGGACGAGAATTTGTCGGTCGAACCTCGATCGCCGAAGCAAGGAAAGACAGCGACCTTTGGATCAGAACTGGGCTTGAGCTGGAAGGCCGGCGAGCCGCTCGCGAAGATTGCAAAGTCTTTCACGGTGAACAAGCGGTAGGAGTCGTGACCAGCGGGAGCTACACGCCGACACTACAAAAATCGATTTCAATGGCTTACATCCACCCTGACCATCGGGAACTTGGAACAGCATTGTCGGTTGACATTCGCGGAAAACTTCACAAAGCCACTGTCGTCAAAGTGCCCTTTTACCAACGCCCCGTTTAATGACAATCTAGTCAACAAACGGTCCCATGTTGCTCGATTCCATGCTTTCCAAATCCCCACACATAATAATCAATCATTTAATTTCAAACCTTCAATTGATGGAGCTTTTACGGTGACACCAGAAGAACTAATTTTCGCTGAAACACACGAATGGGCCCATATCGCTGAGCAGGATGGGGGGAAAATTGCCACCATCGGCATTTCAGCCAATGCAGTGGAAGCGTTGACCGATTTGGTCTACATGGATTTGCCAGCCGCCGGCACCGCGGTTACCGCAGGCAATTCGTTCGGAGAAGTTGAGTCAGTCAAAGCCACCAGTGAACTGTACAGCCCAATGAACGGGGAAATCGTAGAAGTTAACACCTCGCTGCCTGACAATTTAGAGATCCTTAACTCTGACCCGTACGGCGAAGGCTGGATCATCAAGGTAAAAGTCAGTGGTGATACTCCCGAGAACCTGATGGATTACGCTGCCTACCAAAAGCAGTGCGACGAGTCGCATTAACTTCCAACTCGTTTGACGGGTTAAACTACGGGTTCTCCTTCAATTCGGATTACGATTTTGAAGAGCCAGAATAACATTTCACCCGAAACGCAACATGAAACTCACGACAACAGGAAGTCAACAATCTGTCTTTCTGTTGTCGTTTTGAAATCCGCAAATTTACCGTGCTCTGAGCCACGACTGTGACAGTCTTGCTCCGATTTAATTAGTCGAACTTTCCGATCGACGCTCAACCTCTAGACGAAGTGAACGATTTAATGACAACCCAATCGCTTGAAGGTACTGATATTCGGCAACTGGCGCAGCAAGAAGATTTTATCGACCGCCATATCGGCCCCAGTGCAAGTGACATATCGGAGATGCTGGCCACCGTCGGCGCTGAATCACTTGATGACCTGATCGACTCAACCGTTCCTTCGAGTATCTTACTCGAGCGAGCACTTAACCTGCCTGAGAGTACAACGGAACATGCGACGCTAAAACAGCTTCATGGATACGCAGACGAAAATATCGTCAACCGTTCAATGATCGGCATGGGTTATTACGGCACTCACGTCCCCAACGTCATCTTGCGAAACGTTTTAGAAAATCCGGGATGGTACACCGCCTACACCCCTTATCAGGCAGAAATCGCCCAAGGTCGCCTTGAGAGCTTGTTGACATTCCAGCAGATGGTCATGGATCTCACTGGGATGGCAATGGCGAACGCTTCGCTGCTCGATGAAGCAACCGCTGCGGCCGAAGCCATGGCTTTGTGTAAGCGAGCCAGTAAACTTGCCTGCAATCAGTTTTTTGTCGCAGATGACGTGCACCCTCAAACGCTGGATGTCATCCGAACACGTGCAAAGTACTTTGGTTTTGAATTGATCGTCGGGCCGACAGAGTCTGCCGGCGACCATGAGATTTTCGGAGCATTACTGCAGTACCCAGGGACGACCGGAGAAATCAAAGATCTAACCTCTGTCATCGACAGCGTTCATGATCGCAAAGCCTTAGTAGCCGTCGCGAGTGATCTGCTGAGCCTTACGCTCCTTAAACCACCGGGAGAAATGGGAGCCGACATTGTTCTTGGCAGTGCTCAGCGATTCGGGGTACCGATGGGTTTTGGTGGCCCACACGCGGCTTTCTTTGCCACCCGTGACGCCTACAAACGTTCCGCTCCCGGCCGAATCATTGGAGTCTCCAAAGATCGACGCGGAAAAACAGCACTCCGTATGGCGATGCAAACCCGAGAGCAGCACATTCGCCGAGATAAAGCGACCTCCAACATCTGTACTGCCCAAGCACTCCTGGCCAATATGGCAGTGTTTTATGCGGTTTATCACGGCCCTGAAAAACTGAAAACGATTGCGACTCGAGTGAATTCATTAACGCATTTCGCCGCCCAACGTTTGCAAGCGGCAGGCTTCCAACTTGAGCATCAAAGTTTCTTTGACACCGTTTCCGTGATCGCGGAAAACGCGGAAGCAATTGTCAATGCAGCGACGAAGGAATTTGGATTAAACCTTCGCCTCATTGATTCAAACCACGTTGGGTTCAGTTTTGATGAAACAACCAGCGGCGAGGACATCGTTTTACTCTTGTCAGCTTTCGGGGTCGACACCTCAGGTATTGATCCTGAACTCTCTGGAGAGACATTCACCTCGTCTGTTCCAGGCGAACTGCTTCGTCAGTCCGACTTCCTGACCCATCCTGTGTTTCATCGTTACCACTCTGAGACCGAGATGCTCCGCTACCTGAAAAGACTTGAGAACAAAGACTTTTCTTTGACGCATGGCATGATTCCTCTCGGGTCATGCACGATGAAACTCAACGCGACTGCCGAAATGATTCCGGTCACGTTTAACGGGTTTGCAAACGTCCACCCATTCGCCCCTCGTGATCAGTGGGTCGGTTACCAAACGATGATTGAGGAATTGCGTGATTGGCTAATCGAAATCACTGGTTATGACGCGATGTCGATGCAACCCAACTCCGGAGCCCAGGGCGAGTACGCGGGATTGCTGGCGATTCGGCGTTACCATGAAAGCCTTGGAGAAAGCCATCGTGACATCTGCCTGATCCCTAGCTCTGCCCACGGCACCAACCCCGCCAGTGCGAGCATGATGGGTTTGAAAGTCGTCGTCGTAAAAACAGACGACAGCGGGAACATTGACCTTGAAGATCTAAAAGCAAAGGCCGAGCAGCACGCTGACAATCTATCGAGCTTAATGATCACCTACCCGAGCACGCATGGAGTTTTCGAAGAAACAATTCGTGAGTCATGCGAAATCGTCCACCAATTTGGCGGACAGGTTTACATGGATGGGGCGAACATGAATGCGTTAGTCGGTATCGCGGCACCAGGGAAATTTGGCTCAGACGTCTCCCACCTAAACCTACATAAAACCTTCTGCATCCCGCACGGTGGCGGTGGACCGGGCATGGGACCGATCGGGGTTAAGTCACACCTTGCTCCTTTTTTGCCAAACCATGTGATTCACCCAACTGAAGAAACCGCGGGTGCCGATAATGGTGCTGTATCGGGAGCACAATATGGGAGTTCAGCGATCCTCCCAATCTCGTGGGCCTATATTCACCTGATGGGCGGAACGGGGCTCAAGAAAGCAACGCAAGTCGCAATTCTTAACGCCAACTATATTGCAAAACGACTCGAAGGTGCTTTCGAAGTCCTTTTCAAGGGCCGCAACGATCGCGTTGCCCATGAATGCATTGTCGACCTCAGACCACTCAAAGAATCAACAGGAATCACCGAAGTCGACCTGGCCAAACGTCTCATGGATTACGGATTCCATGCCCCGACGATGTCATGGCCTGTGGGCGGGACGATCATGATCGAACCTACGGAAAGTGAATCGAAATCTGAGTTGGATCGTTTCTGCGATGCGATGCTCTCGATTCGAAAAGAAATTCAGGCAGTTGAAGACGGCACTGTGACTGCCGAAGCTTGTGTAACGCATCAAGCGCCACACACACTGGATGACCTCGTTGATGAAAACTGGGATCGTCCCTACACGCGTGAAGAGGCAGTTTTCCCGAGCAACCACACTCGGCAAGCCAAGTTTTGGCCAACTGTAAATCGAATCGACGATGTCTACGGAGATCGAAATTTTGTCTGTTCATGCCCTCCTGTCTCAGATTACGAAGAGGAAGAGTGATTTAGACAGGACTACTTAGGTACCGTTGATTGCTTAGCAGGAATTCAGGAAAACCATGCAGCGGGCTCGTTTAATTATCGATCCACCCTCGACTGGCAGTTGGAACATGGCAGTCGATCAGGCGATTTTGGAAACCGCCGATCTGACTGGCTTGGTCACGCTCCGTTTTTACCAATGGAGCCAACCGACATTGTCGCTTGGGTACTTTCAAAAACACGCCGACCGAGAGCAGCATTCTTCCAGCCTGAACTGCCCACTAGTTCGGCGCCGCACTGGGGGCGGCGCGATCGTACACGATCGCGAACTCACCTACAGCCTTTGCGTACCGAGTTCCAACCGCTGGTCATCGCAAAATGAAGAACTCTACGATGCGATTCACCAAATAATCATCGGTGT
>Ga0315320_10003774_pt1 | contig 12413 bp, 7 predicted proteins | sample M140m21515metaG_FD_203458 | JGI IMG/M metagenome (GOLD analysis project Ga0315320, IMG submission 203458) | Ammonia-oxidizing marine archaeal communities from Monterey Bay, California, United States - M1 40m 21515 | ecosystem: Environmental > Aquatic > Marine > Coastal | place: USA: California...
CGTCTTCGGGAAGCTCCGGCTGACCGTGGCGCCGCTGACCCCGCTCAAGCCGAAGAGGTTCGAGTTGCGCTCCGTGGAGACCGGCAGCGAGCTCCTCCTTCACCTGCCCCTCCCCGCTGGCCCCTCGACCCTGGAGCTCACCTATGACCTCGCCGATTGATCCCTGCGCGGCCGCGCTGTTCGCCCTCACCTCGCTCGCCCTGGCCTCCGCGGCGGCGGCCCAGCCCGCCGAGGATCTCGGCTCCAAGTGGGGGACCGAGACCGAGGAGCGCAAGTACTACCGGGTGGTGAGCCTGCCGATCCCCGAGGAGCTGACCGTGGAGGCCGGCGCCTTCACCACGCTCCCCGACGGACGGATCGCGGTGGGGACGCGGCACGGGGACATCTACCTCGTGGACGGCGTGGACGCCCCCAAGCCCGAGCCGACCTACACCCTGTTCGCCTCAGGCATGGACGAGATCTTCGGCCTCGAGGCCGTGGACGGCGGCCTGTTGGTGACCCAGAGCTGCGAGCTGACCCGAGTCTCCGACGCGGACGGCGACGGGCGCGCGGACCGCTTCGACGTGGTCTCCGCCGGCTGGGGATACGAGAACTACCACGAGTACGCCTTCGGCACGGGGCCGGACGCCGAGGGCAACGTGCACGTCGCCCTGGGGCTGTCGTACTCCTACCACTCGCGGGCGCTGTTCCGCGGCTGGGTGCTGAAGGTGACTCCCGACGGGGAGACCATCCCGGTCGCCAGCGGCCTGCGCAGCCCCGGCGGCATTGGCCCCGATGAGAACGGGCAGGTCTTCTACATCGAGAGCCAGGGCCCCTGGAACTCGTCGTGCAGCCTCAAGGCCGTCACCGAGGGGAGCTTTCACGGGCACCCAGTGAGCTTCAACTGGTACCCCTACGCACCGAACCTCGGCGACGCGCCCACGGTCCCGAACTCCGGGACGCGCATCCTCACCGAGCAGGAGCGGGTGCCGGAGCTGACGCCCTACGCCATCGTCTTCCCGTACATCCGCATGGGCCGCTCGATCATGGGCTTCACCGTGGACGACACCGGAGGGAGCTTTGGCCCCTTCGAGGACCAGATATTCCTGGGCGACTTCAGCCTCTCGGTCATCCTGCGCGCCACGACGGAGCAGGTGAACGGGGTCTGGCAGGGAGCCTGCTACCCCTTCCGGGAGGGGCTCTCCACCGGACTGCTCGACGTGCACTTCAGCCCCGAGGGCAAGCTCATCGCGGGCGGGACCAACCGGGGCTGGCCCGTGCGGGGCCTGGAGCCCTTCGCCCTCGAGCGGCTGGAGTGGACCGGGGTGACACCTTTCGAGGTGGAGCGCATCACGATCAACCCCGACGGGTTCGACGTGCGCTTCACCCTCCCGCTGGACGCCAAGACGGCCTCGAAGCCAGAGAACTGGGTCATGGGGACCTTCACGCACATCTATCACGGGGCCTACGGTGGCCCAGAGGTGGACCGGACCGTGCCGGAGGTCCGCTCGGTCACGGTCTCCGCGGACGGGCTCTCTGCGCGGGTCGTGCTGGACACGCTCAAGAAGGGGCACGTCCACGAGTTCGACCTCGTGGCGCTCCGCTCCGAGGCCGGCGAGCCGCTGCTCCACCGGGACGCCTACTACACGGTGAACGAGATCCCCGCGCCGCGGACGCACCCGGTGCCCGAGGACCCGCGCTGGCTCACCTACCCCGCCAAGGACGGCGGGGAGGACGCGCCCCACGTGGTGTTCGTCGTCGGCGACCAGGAGTACCGGAGCGAGGAGTGCACCCCGATGCTGGCGGAGATGCTGGCGGAGCGCCACGGCATGCACACCACCGTGCTGTTCGCCCAGGACGAGCAGGGCCGCGTGGACCCGACCTCGAAGATCAAGTGGGAGGACAAGGAGATCGTCCACAACATCCCGGGCCTCGAGCACCTCGAGGGCGCCGACGCGGCCGTCTTCTACACGCGCTTGCTCTCCCTCCCCTCCGAGCAGCTGGCGTCCATCTACGGGTACCTCGACTCCGGCAAGCCGATCCTCGCGATCCGCACCGCGAACCACGGGTTCATTGACTGGGACTACCGCGTGGACGGCGAGCGCGTGCCCTTCGGCGAGGGGGTGCTCGGCGGTTCCTTCCGGGGCCACCACGGCAACTGGAGCCGGGACTCCACGCGGGCCAGCGTGGTCGAGGAGAACGCGGGGCACCCCGTGCTCGTCGGGGTCGACGACGTCTGGGGCACCACGGACGTCTACCGGACGTATCCGGAGGGCGGCGAGCTCCCGGCGCGCTGCGTGCCGCTGCTCATGGGGCAGCCCCTGGTCGGCCGGACGCCGGACGGCCCCCCGAACGAGAACAAGATCGCGCTCCCGGTGGCGTGGACCCGGACCTTCACAGGGAACGCGGGGCGGGAGAGCCGGGTCTTCCACACGACCATGGGCAGCGCCCGAGACTTCGAGTGCGAGGACATGCGGCGGCTCCTCCTGAACGCGACCCTCTGGGGTCTCGGGCGCGAGGGAGAGATTCGCGCGGGCCTCGACGTCTCGCCGATCGGCCCCTACGAGCCGCTCGAGAGCGGCTTCAACTACGAGAAGCTCGGAGTGCGACCCCGACCTCCCGTGGACTTTCGCTGAGCCCGCCCGGGCCCCCGGCGGCTAAGCTGAGGGCCACGTGAAAGCGAAGATCCTCATCGTGGGCGGGGGTGCCATGGGCACCTCGGTGGCCCTTAGCGCAGCCAAGCGTTGCGATCCCCTGACCGAGCCCGTCATCTTGCTTGAGAAGGGGCGGCTCGGCTCCGGCTCCTCCGGGCGCACAGGCGCAGTGGTCCACCAGGGCTACACCGAGCGCCCGCTGGCCGGCATGGCTCGGGATGCCCTGAAGGTCTACGCCACGATGCCGACCAAGGTCGGCCGTTCGGTCGGCTACCGGCGCACCGGCGTGCTCGTCGTCGCGGGGAGCGACTCCGACGAGGTGGCCGCGCTCCGCGCGGACGTGGAAATGCAGCGCTCGATCGGCATCGATGTGCAGATCGTGGACGCGACAAAGATGCGACAGATCTGCCCGGGTATCGAGGTCTCGGCGGACTCCATCGGCTCCTACGAGCCCAACGGCGGCTTCGTGGATCCGCGCCGGACGATCGACACCTTGGCGGCGCTCGCTCGTACACAGGGGGCCAGCACGCGCACCGGCGTGGAGAACCCCACGGTGCTTGTGGAGAACGGTCGCGCGGTGGGGGTGGCGACGAGTGAGGGAGAGTTCCTCGCGCCGAACGTCGTGCTCGCGACGGGTCCCTGGACCCCGATTATCCTCAAGGAGCTCGGCGTCTCATATCCCTTGCGCGTGGTCCGTATCGAGGAGCACTTCGTGCACATGCCGGACCCCGCGGCGCTCGAGGAGATTGACGAGGGCGGTGAGGATGACGTGGAGACCCGCTTCCGTCCCGACCCCCTCGACCTCATGCCCGCCGCCCACCCGGTCATTCTGGACCGGGTCAACGGGCTGCACCTGCGCTGTGAGCCCTCGGCCAAGCGCACGCGCGTGGGGCGCCTCGGGTTCGACGGGCTTCCCGAACTTGAACGCCCTGAGAGCCTGGACGAGGCCGTGGGCGACGAGATGCGAGACTGGGCCCGCCCCAGGCTCGAGGCGCGCATGCCGGTCTATCGGGGGATGGACGACGAAGGCGGCCAGGCAGCCTGGATCACCTTGACCCCCGATGAGCGGCCGATCGTGGGTGCCGTGAAGGAGATCCCTGGATTGTTCGTGGTGACCGGGTTCTCAGGCAACGACTTCCAGCTCGCGCCGAGCATCGGCGAGGGGCTCGCGCAGATGATCCTGGGTCAGCCCATCAGCGCGATCGACCCCGAGTTCTTCTCGCCCGACCGGTTCAACAAGGGCGCTGCGAGCCGCCCGTAGCGGCGGCGCGGCGGGCTCCTCCCGCCGGCGTTCCGGAGCGCCTCAGCGCGTCCTGAAGGGTGCCATCGGCAGCCCGGCGCCGCCCATGATCTGGCTGTAGCCGGCGTCGTTCCAGAGGTAGCGAGCGTCCACCGGCGAGGTGACGGCCTCGCTCTCGAGGATGACCCGCTGGCCGTCCTCGCTGATTCGCGCCGCGGCCGGGACATAGACCCCATCTTGTCCGGCGACCTCGAACTCGCCGATCACCTCGCCCTGCGCCTCGAGTGCACCGTGCACGTGGTCAAAGTCGAGCACGAGCTCGCCGCCGCGGGAGACCGCTCGGCGGAGGCGAGGGCCCTCGGCGATCACGCCAGGCTCCCCGTACAGGTCTCGGAGGGCGAAGCGCGCGAGGCGCTCGCCGACGGTCCACTTGTTGACCGGGTGGATGTCCCGAGCGTTCCCGATGTCGGCGGTCAGCGCCATGCCCGTACCGGCGAGCTCCTGGGCTGCGAGGGCTTGCGCTTCGCGGACAAGGGCGGTCTTGCCGTCGTCTCCTCCGCCGTAGGTGTAGGGCGCGAGCTGGACGAAGTAGAACGGCAGCTCCGGTTCGCTCCAGCGGTTCCGCCAGTCGGTGATCATGGCCGGGAACAGCGCCCGGTACTCCTCGGCGCGATAGCGATTGGCCTCGCCCTGGTACCAGATCGCGCCGCGGATGCCGTAGGTGAGGATGGGCGCGATCATCCCGTTGTAGAGCGCGGCGGGGGTGCTGCTCCTGGTTTGTTCGAGGGCCGGCACGGAGGGCAGCGCCTGGACCGGAGCGCCGCGCCGGACCCGCCACTCCCCGGTGAGGTCGAGGTCCTCGCCCCCGTAGGAGAGGCGCATGGGCGGCCGGCCGGGGTCGCCCTGGCCGGGGGCGAAGCCACCCGGCCCGCCCGTGTCAATGGCGCGGACCGACAGGGTCGCTGCGCCAGCCGAGACCAGGTGTGCCGGGATGGAGTACCTGCGGACCTTCGAGTGGGAGCCGGGGCTGAGCGTGGACGCCACGCTGAATCCGTTCCAGAAGGTCTCGTCCATGTCGTCAATGGGAGACAGGGTGAGCTCAAGGGTCTGGGCATCCCAGTTACCGGGGACCTCCACGGTCCGGCGGTACCAGACGACGCCGTCGTGCTCCCCGACGGGGCCGGCCTCGAAGTGGGCCGGCAGGGTCTGGACTTCCCACGCGCTGTCGTCGAACGCTGGTGACCTGAACGGCTTCGTCCAGAAGCGGCTGTCATCCACTCGCTTCCAGAAGGCTTCCACGGCCCGCGCATGAGTGGCAGGGTCCGCGTTGCGGACGCGCTTGAGTGCGGCGGCGTGGTGGGGGAATCCGGCCACCACCTCTTCGCTGGTCCAGGCCTCCGCGCGGGTGCCGCCCCAGGCGGACACGACCAACCCGATGGGGATGTCGAGGCGATCCTGGAGCTCGCAGGCGAAGAAGTAAGCCACGGCGCTGCAGCGCAGGGCGTCGTTGCCCGACGCTGCCCACCAGCGCGCGTCGCAGTCCTCCATGGGGCGCTCAGCCGTCGTCTTGGGGATGTCGAAGAAGCGCACCAGCGGACGGTCGGCCTTGGCGGTCTTCTCGGGGACCGCAGCGCTCCGCTGGGCGGCAGGGAGGATCAGGTCGAGGGTCCACTCCATGTTGGATTGACCAGAGCAGAGCCAGACCTCCCCGATGAGTACGTCGTCGACCTTGGCGCTCTGCTCCCCAGCCGTGAACTCGATCTGGAAGGGACCCCCCGCGGCGGGGGTCTCGAGTGACGTGCGCCAGCGGCCGTCCTCACCGGCTTGGACGCGAGCGGCCCTGGCGCCCTTCCAGGTCCCGCAGACGCTGACGGTCTGCCCTGGGGCCGCCCAGCCCCACACGGGAGCCTGGGCTTCGCGCTGGAGGACCATGCCGTCGGAGAAGACGGCGGGGAGACGGAGGTCAGCGGCGCCCGCGGCGGCGGCGGTCGAGATCGAGAGGAGCGCGGTGGCGAAGAGTCGGAGCATGATCAGCGTGGAGAGGGGGGCCCTGCACCTTAACCACCGCTCGCTAAACGCCCTCGAACCGGAGACGAACAGCGAGGGCGCCCGGGGCGTCGTCCCGCCGGACCAGCTCCAGGTGGCCGCCCATTCGATCCATCCACCGCCGAGCCCTGTAGAGGCCGAGCCCGGCTCGAGTGCTGCCGCGCTCACCCTTCTGGAAGGCCTGCGTGAGCCGCTCGTACGCCTCCACGTCCCAGGGGCCGCCACCATCGAGGAGCTCGACGAGGACCTGGCCTGGGGAGGCCGGGAGGGCCCGTAACTCGAGGGAGGCCGGGCCCTCTCCGGCGGCCTGAACGGCGTTCTCGACCAGGGCTTCGAGGACGACCTCAAGCCCGGAGGGGTCGGCCGTGATGGCGAGGCGACCCTCGGGCGCCTTGAAGTGAACGGGGGGCCCATCGCCGGCGCTAGCTCGCCGGGTCATCCACTCAGCGAGCCACGGGCCGAGCTCGATGGGCTCGTGGTTCACAGGGGCCGTCTCGTCCATGACGAGGCCGCGTCCTGCGTCGAGGAGCGCTTCGAGGGCTCGCGCTGTGTCAGCGAGGCCTTCGATGAGCTCCTCGGACCCAGGCCCGGCGGTGCGCCTCAGGGCGGCGAGGCGGAAGCTGTGGTTCGTCAGCCAGGACTTCGCGTCGTGGACCAGCTGGGCGGCGAGCCGTCGGGGGCTGTCCAGGTCCCGCAGCGGAAGGGAGGGGGTGGCCATGAGGCCCTCGGCCTGAACGGACGCGGCGGACCCAGCGGCGTCAAGCGCCTCGGCGATCCGCTCGGCGGAGACCTCCCTCTTGTCAGCGAAGTCGAGCGCGCCTGCGTCGCGGGCGGCCTGGGCGACCTCAGGATCGTCCAGGGCGCTGAGGACCAGGACCCCCGCCCCGCTGCGTGTGAACTCCTTGATCCGCGCCAGCGTGTCCTCGGGCTGGCTGTCGGGGAGGGTGAGGTCTAGAAGGACCAGGTCCACAGGGCATACCCCGTGGAGGGCGAGGCCTTCTTCCAGCCGCGCCGCTTGCTCCACGTGGGCCACCCGGTCTCCCAGGCGCTGCACGTGGGCACGCAGGATCCTCTGGTAGACCGCGTCGTCCTCGACGATGAGCAGTCGGGCGGTGGTTCGGGCAGGCTCGCTCATGGCTTCCAAGAGCTTACGCCCTTCCGGGCCCGCAAGCTCAGGCTCGTACCCAGAGGGACGTCCCGGGCCCCGTCGATGGACCGGCAGAGGAAACCCCCGCCAGCGAGGGTAACGGGCCCTGTTCCGGGTAACCTCTCCCCGAGCCGGAGGCGACCTCCGCCGCGGCGAACGCCCAGGACTAGCGCGACTACAAGGGACAGATATCTATGTGCGGCTTCATCGGAATCTTTGGCCCGGACGGCGTCGACGTTGCACCTGAGCTGTACGAGGGGCTCCTCGCGGTCCAGCACCGCGGCCAGGACGCGGCAGGGATCACCACCTTCACGGATCGGTTCAATGTGAAGAAGGGCTTCGGCCTCGTCGTCGAGGTCTTCGACGAGTCGAACATGGGCCGCCTCCAGGGCAACCTCGGGGTCGGGCACGTCCGCTACCCAACGGTTGGCGCGAACCGAAACGAGGACGCTCAGCCGTTTCACCACACGTTCCCGATCGGGACCGCGATGGTTCACAACGGCAATGTGACCAACTACGTCGAGCTGTCGGACTCGCGCTTCACGTCGAAGATGACCCGCCTGAATTCGACCTGCGACCTCGAGGTCCTGCTCTACGTGTTTCAGCAGGCCCTCGCGGACCGATACAACGCCAGTGACGGCAAGATCACGGTGGACGACGTCTTTGACGCCGTGGCTCGGGTCTACCGGGAGGTCAAGGGGGCCTACTCGGTCTGCGCGACGATCGCGGACGTCGGGATGGTCGCGTTCCGTGACCCGTTCGGCATCAAGCCGGCGGTCTTCGGCCAGCGCACCGATGAGCACGGTGAGTGGTTCGCGTGCGCCTCGGAGAGCGTGGTCCTCGACGTGAACGGATACGAGCGGACCATCGATATCGGCCCGGGAGAGGCGGTCTTCGTGGACTCCAGCCGCAAGGTGCACCGGCGCGAGGTGAGCGACCAACCGCACCGCCCCTGCATCTTCGAGTACGTCTACTTCGCGCGTCCTGACTCGTTCATCGACGACATCAGCGTCTACAAGACGCGGCACCGCTTCGGCATCGCGCTGGCGCAGCAGTGGAAGGCCTCGGGCGCCCCCATGCCTGACGCTGTGATCCCGGTGCCCGACAGCTCACGTGACGCCGCCCAGGCGTGCGCGGCGGAACTCGGGGTGCCGTACCGCGAAGGGCTCGTCAAGAACCGCTACATCGGGCGGACCTTCATCATGCCCAACCAGGCGGCGCGGACCTCCTCGATCCGCCGCAAGCTGAACCCAATCCCGCTCGAGTTCAACGGGAAGGATGTGCTGCTCGTGGATGACTCGGTGGTGCGTGGCAACACGTCCCGCCGCATCGTGGACACGGCGCGAAGTGCTGGTGCCCGCAAGGTCTACTTCGGCGTCACGAGCCCTCCGCTCGTGGCCCCCTGCCCCTACGGCGTCGACATGGCCAGCAAGCGCGAGTTCATCGCCACGGACCGGACGGTGGATGAGATCGCCGAGTCTCTCGGCGTCGACAAGCTGGTCTATCTCGACCGCGACGCCAGGAACGCGGCCGCCAGGGTGGGCAATCCCAAGATCAAGAAGTTCTGCAACGCGTGCTTCAACGGCGAGTATCCGACGCCTGACGTGACCCTCGATCGCCTGCGGAAGATCGAGGCCGAGCGCGAGGAGCAGCGGGACAACGTGCCCGTCTAGGGCGCGTCACGGCGGGCCCCCTGCTCCCGCTGAGCATGGTGGCGGTGGCGCTGCGACCCTCGTGACCGGCGGGCTCCTCAGGGAGCTCGCCGGTCTTCGTTTTGAGACGCCCTGGCATGGGATTCGAGACGGCGCGTGCGCGCCGTTGGGGCAAAACGAGGCACGCACCAGGGAACGGGGAATCGCTTCGTGGCGCCTCGGCGCTGCGGTCGATGAACGCGCCGAAGAGCGCACTCGTCACCAGCCCATTTGTTTGAGCCATGCAGAAGGTCCTCATCGCTGAGAAAGATCCCGAGACGCGGGAGCACTACGCCGCCCTGGTGAGGGCGTTGGGGCATCGCCCGCTGACGTGCGAGGACGCCATCGGCGTCCTCGACTGTGCGAGTGCTCACCCCGAGATCGACGCGATCGTGATGGACCTCGACCTCCCGGGGGCCTGGGGCGAGCAGCTCCTCGAGGTGTTGAGCGGCCTGGAGCACCTCGCCCAGGCTCCGATCATCGTGGTCTCAGCGCCTCGATCGAGGACCGAATTGATGCGGCTGCTCGTGATGGGGATGCACCAGTGGTTCGAGAAGCCCCCGGAGCCAGAGGAGCTCATGGGCGCGATTCGGGCCTGCCTGGAGCGCAGCGCCGCGCTCGACATCTTTGATGTGGAGGGGCCGCTGCCAGGCGTGGTGGACGGCGCCGAGAACAACTCCTGGCTGATGCACGCCTGATCCTCCCGGCCGACCCGCGGTCCGCGGAGACCCGGCTGGTCCCTGCGGGTCGGGGCGCGCGCGGCGTAGACTCCACCGGCCGCCTGCCGCGGCTCTTCTCCCCATGCGCGTCCTGATCACGTCCCCCGTCTTCCCGCCTGACCTCGGCGGCCCGGCGGTGTACGTACCGAGCATCGGCCGCTTCCTCATGGAGCGTGGTCACGAGGTTCGAGTCATCGCGTTCTGCAGCGATGCCGCACCGAGCGGGCACCCCTTTCGGGTGACGAGTATCCCGCGCGGACCGCTCCCGGTTCGGTACCTTCGAGCCTTCTTCGCGGTGCTCCGTGCGGCTGGTTGGGCGGACGTGGTCTACGTGCAGGAGCACCTCGCCTTGCTCCACGTCTTGGCCGCCCGCCTGCGCCGGCGGCCGGTGGTGATCCGGATCATGGTCGACGGCGCCTGGGAGATCGCTCATCGCAAGGGCTGGGCCAAGGGGGACGACATCGTGACGTTCCAGGGGCGCTCCTACGGGTGGAGGGTCCGCCTGACCCGGGCGCTGCAGCGCCGCTGGTGGCGGTGGACCTCTCGGATCATCTGTTGCTCGGAGTTCCTGCGGGGCATTCTCGTGAACGAGCACGGCGTGCATCCAGACAAGGCTGTGACCGTCCTCAACGCCTATCACGGGCCCCGGGCCGACGACGTGCCCGAGAGCCGTGAGGCGGCGAGAGAGGCCCTGGGTCTGGAACATGACCGGCGCTACGTGCTCACGATCTGCCGCCTCATGGGGTGGAAGCGCGTGGACGGCATCATCCGCGCCCTCGCTCAGCTCGGGGGAGATGTGACGCTCCTCGTCGCGGGTGACGGGGATATGGAGCAGGCCTGGCGTGCGCTCGCGCGCGAGCTGGGCGTCGAGGCGCGAGTCGTCTTCCTGGGTAACGTGCCTCACCAGCGGATCCCGCTGCTCATCCGCGCCGCGGACGTCTTTGTGCTCAACAGCGAGTACGAGGGGTTGTCTCACACCCTGCTCGAGGTCCAGGCCATCGGGACGCCGATGATCGCCAGCGGCGTCTGTGGGAACCCGGAGGTCGTGGAAGACGGCGTCAACGGGCTGTTGGTCGATCCTTCGGACCCGGAGGGGCTGGCGGTGGCGATCAGTCGCATCCTGGGCGATCCGGGGCTCGCGGGGCGCTTCGTTGAGGCGGCCCATGGTCGAGAGGAGAGGTTCGACCGTGATCGAACCTTCGCGCGTGTCGAGGAACTCCTGGATCGAGCGGCGGGCCGTGCTTGAGCGCCTGGGCGGCCTGGGAGCGTCTCATTCGTAGAGGACTTGGCTGATCAGGGGGGCCCCAGTTTTCTCGGCCACAGGCCCGGGGGGGCCGCCTGCCGATAACATCTGAGAGTCGCCTCCGGCGTCCGGCTCTATACCCGGACGCTCCCTTGGAGGAGACTGAGCCCCAAGCGGTCCCTCGCTGCCCAACGCCCCGCATCTATGACGCTCACCGATATCGGCCCGGAAACGGCCACGGCGATCACCTCCCGGAGCCCGGTCAAGTCGATGAAGGTTCTCTTCATCAACGACTACCTTCCGCAGGAAATGCTCGGGCTCATGTGGTTGAGCCGCTCGATCAAGGACGCGGGCCACCATGCCCAAGCGCTGTTCCTGCCGGATACGGACTGGATCCAGAAGGCCAAGGACTACGAGCCCGACGTCGTCTGCTTCTCGGTGACCACCGGGATGCACCTGTACTTCCTGGATATCGCGAAGCGCATCCGGACGGAGTTCCCCGACGTGTTCATCCTCTTTGGCGGGCCGCACCCCACCTTCAGCCCCGAGGTCATCGAGCTCAACGAGCACGTGGACGCGATCTGTCGCGGTGAGGGCGAGATGGCCACGGTGGAGCTGCTCGACAAGCTCGCGGCCGGCGAGGATCACCAGTTCGTCCAGAACATGTGGTTCCGCGACCGGAAGACCGGCGAGATCCAGAAGAACTCCCAGCGTCCGCCGGTCCAAGACCTCGACTCCCTCGGCTTCCCTGACCGCTCCATCGTCTACGACGCGGGGTCGCTCTACCGGGAAAGTGACCGCAAGGTCTTCGTGACCCAGCGTGGCTGCCCGATGAACTGCTCCTTCTGCTTCCACCACGCGCTGAAGAAGAAGGTCGTCGGGACCACCAACTCGAAGTACGTGCGCAAGCGGACCGTGGACCATGTGATCGCCGAGATCAAGGACGTCCGCGACAAGTACAACCTGAAGTTCGTCCACTTCCTCGACGACATCTTCAACCTCTCCGGCAAGTGGCTCGACGAGTTCTGCGAGAAGTACCCCAAGGAGGTGGGCCTGCCGTTCGACGTCATTCTGATGGCGAACATGACGCGGGAGCACCACATCGAGAAGCTCAAGAAGGCCGGCTGCGTCTACGCGCGGATCGCCTTCGAGTCGGCGAACGACTACATCCGTAACGCCGTCTTCCGCAAGAACACCACCCTGCAGCAGCTCGAGGATTCCGCCCGCTGGATCAAGGAGCACGACATCCGCCTCGGGTCGCTCAACATGCTGGGCGGGCCCGGCGCCTCGCTCGACGATGAGCTCGAGACGGTGGAGCTCAACATCCGCTGCAAGGTCGACCACCCCCTGGTCTCGATCATGCAACCGTATCCCATGTTCGACATCGAGGAGATGACCGAGGACATGGGCTACGCGGTGGCGGCGTACGACGACTTCCCCGTGAAGTTCAACCGGACCTCGTCCATCGAGTTCGAGAACAAGCGGCAGATCGAGAACCTCCACAAGCTCTTCCCGATCGTCATCCGCAACCCGTGGATGATGCGCTTCATCAAGCCGATGATCCGTCAGATCTGGCTGAGCCGCCTCTATCTGGTCATGTACATGCTCCACTCCGAGTGGATGGTGTCGGAGCAGGCCAAGCTCTACGCCAACGCCCAGGGTCTCCGCGGCCCGCGCTACTGGACGACCGTCGA
>Ga0315320_10003777_pt1 | contig 12402 bp, 12 predicted proteins | sample M140m21515metaG_FD_203458 | JGI IMG/M metagenome (GOLD analysis project Ga0315320, IMG submission 203458) | Ammonia-oxidizing marine archaeal communities from Monterey Bay, California, United States - M1 40m 21515 | ecosystem: Environmental > Aquatic > Marine > Coastal | place: USA: California...
ACTTAAAAAACATTGTGGAGTTTGTACTTTATACAAGTTGCTTCTGTCAATATGTATAGAGTTTTCTCCCTCCACTTTTCGGATAGAATCTTTTACGGGAACAATTGGAATTATACCAACTCCATTTTTGGTTTCAGTCATTAAACTATCAATTAATTTTGTAGAAATAAGAGGTCGAACTCCATCATGAATTGCAATAATAGTATTATTATCTATTTTTTTTAACCCATTTCTCACAGAGTGAAAACGAGTCTTTCCTCCTTCAACTAAAGTATGTGGTTGAGTGAAATTATGGGTATTGCAAAGCTCTTCCCAATAATTAAATTGTGATTGTGGTAAAACTAAAATAGTTTTCTCAAAATGAGAAAATTTTTTTAAAATATGCATTACTACAGGCAAGTTGTTTAATAGTAAAAACTGCTTAGGTATTGAAGTATTCATTCGCTTTCCTTTCCCACCAGCAACTATTAAGGCAACTTTTCGCATGTTATATAATTAGCATTGCGTCTCCATAAGTATGGAATTTATATTTCTTTTTTATCGCCTCTTTGTAACCTCTCTTCAATACATCTAAGCCAGAAAAAGCAGCCACCTGCATCATTAAAGCTGATTTTGGTAGGTGAAAATTAGTTAGCATACAATTTGCAATCTGGTAAGTATGAGGTGGGAATAAGAAGATATTTGTCCAGCCAGTAAAAGGGATTACTTCACTTTTAGTAGATACAGAGCTTTCAAGAGTACGCATAACAGTTGTGCCAACAGCACAGATTTTTTTCCCTTGATTTTTCGCAGTGTTAATTTGTCCAGCAGCCTTTAAAGGGATACTAATTTCTTCCGATTCCATTTTATGTTTTGACAAATCTTCCACCATAATTGGATTAAAAGTTCCTAAGCCAATATGTAAAGTTGTTTCAGCAAACTCCACTCCGCCAAGCTCCATTTTTTTCATTAATAGTTTGCTAAAATGTAATCCAGCAGCAGGGGCAGAAACAGCCCCTTCGTTTTTAGCATAGATGGTTTGGAACCTTTCAGCATCTTCTTCAGTAGGCTCCCTTCCTAAATATTTTGGGATTGGAGTTTCTCCAAGGGCAGTAATTGTTTCTTTAAATTCCTCATGAGTACCATCAAATAGGAACCTTAAGGTTCTTCCTCTTGATGTGGTATTGTCAATTACTTCAGCAATTAATTCATCATTTTTACCAAAGAATAATTTATTTCCAATTCTAATTTTTCTTGCTGGATCAACTAATACATCCCAAAGCCTATTTTCTTTATTCAATTCTCGCAGCAAAAAAACTTCAATCATAGCTCCTGTCTTTTCTTTATTAGCATGTAATCTTGCTGGGAAAACTTTTGTATTATTAGTAACAATTACATCCCCTTTACCAAAATAATCTTGAAGGTCAGCTACTTTTTTATGTTCAATTTCTCCAGTATTTTTATGTAAAACCATGAGCTTTGCATCTTCTCTATCAGGTGCAGGTTTTTTTGCAATTCTTATTTCTGGTAAGGCAAAATTAAACATTGATAATTTGTATTTCATATGAGTAGGGTTAAATTAGGGCGGGCAAATATAATGCATTGAAAAGCAGAAGTCAAGCAAATCTACTTATTTAAGAGTTTCTCAAAGGTTTCAATATTAATTCCTTCCGATAAGTTATAATTACCAATAGCAGTACGACATAGTTTTGAAAGATGAGCACCACTGTTTAATGCAGCACCAAAATCATTAGCTATGGACCGGATATATGTTCCTTTTCCACATGTAATTTCAAAACTTACTTTTGGCATTTCTATTATTGTAATATCAAAAGAATGGACACTTACTCTTCTGCATTCAATTTCAATTTTTTCTCCTCTTCTTGCTTTTTCATAAAGACGCTCTCCCCTTCTCTTTAGTGCTGAAAAAATAGGTGGTTTCTGGTCAATTTCTCCAATAAATTGAGCAGTAGTCTCTTGTATTAATTTTTCATTAATATGTGCTGTTTCAAAAGTAACATCCACTTCAGTTTCTAAATCATAACTTGGAGTAGTTTCTCCTAAGGTGATATTGCCAGTATATTTTTTTTCTTGATTCTGAATCTTAGAAATTCGTTTAGTAAATTTACCAGTACACACAATAAGTAATCCTGTGGCTAGTGGGTCCAGAGTACCCGCATGGCCTACCTTTATTTTTTTCAGATTGTATTTTTTTCGGATGAGATTTTTTATTTTTTTAACCACATCAAAAGAGGTCCACCCTAATGGCTTGTCTATTAAAAGGATTTGTCCGTCTAAAAAATCTTCTACAGTTTCAGGAAAGCTTTTCATATTAGATCAGTGATGTTGCAATTACAATTGCACCAACAGCAAAGCAGTAATAAGCAAAGTATTTTAATTGACTATTCTTTACAAGTTTAATCATCCATTTACAAGCAATAATTCCTGTAATAAAAGCAGTAAGGAAGCCAATTACTAACGGTAAAAAAGTTGCACTTGCATATTGAACATCTCCAGATAAAATATCTTTTGCCATTTTTCCAAATATTAAGGGCACCACCATTAAAAAAGAGAATCGAGCCGCTTTTTCTTTGTCAATACCTAAGATTACAGCTGTTGAAATTGTTGCTCCTGATCGTGAAATTCCTGGTAATATGGCTATAGCCTGCGAAAGACCAATAAGGACAGAATTTTTAATGCCTACTTGTTTTTTTGAAGCTTTAGCTTTATCAGCCAAGAATAATAATAAGCCAGTAATAATAAGCATTCCTCCAACAAGTGTTAATGCTCCACCAAAGAGAGCTTCTATTTCATTATTAAAAAAAACACCAACAATAATAGCAGGGATCATGGATAAAACAATTTTTAAAGAAAACTGAAAGGAGTCATTGTTTTTAAATTTGAATAACCCCTCAAATATTTCCACTAAATCTTCGCGAAAAATTACTATAGTAGAAAGTGCGGTAGCAAAATGAAGGACTACAGTCATTAGTAGACTCTCTTCTGCTGCTTTACTCTCTCCTAGTATCGTTTTTGCTATCTCTAAATGCCCACTACTGCTAACAGGAAGAAATTCAGTTAACCCTTGAATTAGACCAAGAATAATAGCATTTATAATTTCCATGTGTTACTCTTCTTTTCCCTTGTGCATTATAGCAAATAGTTCAATAATAAAACCTGTAGCTAATAAGATAGGAGCTACAGTAAGACGAGTAGTATTAAAAATTTCATCAGAAAATTTTGTAGGGTCATCTGACCCCCCCCCTATCATTAAAATAAGTCCGCTCGCTATAAATGCTAGACCTATAATTAATAAAATGTAATTCTTTTTTGAAAATGCAAAATCCATAGGTGTTTTTTTAGTTATAAAGTTCGTTTTCGTTTTGGCGTATAAATTTTCTTACTGCAAAAAATGTAGATATTCCACTTAGTAGAAAGCCTGACATAAAAATCAAGATAAAAATAATCCCAATAATTTTCAAATCGGTAATATTTAACATGTTTGCTGTTTCACTTTGTATTAGTTGTATGGAGCCTATAAGCATAAAAACAGCAAATATAGAGCTATAGATCCCTTGATAAACTCCTTTAACTAGAAATGGTTTTTGAATAAATCCATTAGTCGCCCCAACTAAACTCATAGTACGAATTAAGAATCGCTTTGAATAAACAGAAAGCCGTATTGTATTATTGATAAGTGCAAAAGCAATAACAAATAACAGAAGACAGAAGGTAAGTAAGAAAAAGGTGATTCGGCTTACATTACTATTAAGTTTATCAATAAGATTTTCTTGATAAAAAATATCATGCACAGATGCATTCTTGTTTAATTCATTCTTAATTACTGCTAAACTATCAGTATTAGCATAATTAGCATTTAATTTCACATCAATTGAAGCTAGTAGTGGACTGTAGCCTAAAAACTGCACAAAATCCTCACCTAAATCATTTTGTAAATCTATGGTGGCTTGTTCTTTTGATATGAAAGTGCTATTTTTTGCAAAACTGGCGGCATCTAATGTTTTTTGAAATTTCATAATTTCTATTTCGTTGATATCCTCTTTTAGCATGATGGTAAGGCCAATATTTTCTTTTACATAATTAGATACCCTTTGCGCATTTATCAGTAATAAACCAAGTAATCCAACCACAAATAAAACAAGAGATAAGCTAATAACCACTGATACAGAAGACGATAAAATTCGCCTGTTTAATGATTTATTTTTACCTGTTTTCATATAGTTTGCTAAAATATAAAAATACAAATTACTAATTGATGTTATTCATTAACTTTGCAAAGAGATTAATATTATAAGATGGAGTATAATTTTACAGAAATAGAAAAAAAGTGGCAGGAATACTGGCGAAAAAATGGAACATATAAGGTTTCAGAAGATTTCAATAAACAAAAATATTATGTTTTAGATATGTTCCCTTACCCTTCTGGCACAGGCCTTCATGTTGGTCATCCGTTAGGGTATATTGCTTCTGATATTTTTGCTAGATATAAAAGATTAAAAGGCTTTAATGTATTGCATCCTATGGGATATGATTCTTTTGGCTTACCAACTGAGCAATATGCTATTCAAACAGGCATTCACCCTGCAGTTGCAACCAAAGAAAATACAGATAGATATAGAAAACAACTTGATAAAATTGGTTTTTCTTATGATTGGAGCAGGCAAATTCAAACTTCTGATCCAAATTATTATAAATGGACACAATGGATCTTTAAACAACTTTTTGATTCTTATTATTGCAGGCAAAGAGATAAAGCCATACAAATCACAGGATTGATTTCTGATTTTGAGAAAACCGGAAATACTAAAACTAATGCAGTTTGTGATGAGAATACTGCTGATTTTTCTGCCTCGGAATGGAATAATTTTTCTGAAAAAGAACAAGAAAAAATATTATTGAATTATAGGCTAGCATTTTTATCAGATACATGGGTGAATTGGTGTGAGGGTTTAGGAACGGTACTAGCTAATGATGAAGTAAAAGATGGGCTCTCGGAAAGAGGAGGGTTTCCGGTAAAACAAAAACTAATGAAGCAGTGGTCACTTAGAATAACCGCATATGCAGATCGGTTAATTTCTGGATTAGACACAGTTGATTGGTCAGATTCAATTAAGGAGATTCAAAAGAATTGGATTGGAAAATCTAAAGGAGCTACCATAAGCTTTAAAGTAGAAGATTCTGAAAATAAAATTGAAGTGTTTACCACTAGACCTGATACTATTTTTGGAGTTAATTTTATGGTTTTAGCTCCAGAACATGAGTTGGTAAATAAAATAACAACTACTCAGCAAAAAAATCAAGTGGAAGAGTATGTATGTGCTGTGAAACTAAAATCAGAAAGAGATAGACAGGCTGATAAGAGTGTGAGTGGAGTGTTTACGGGATCGCATGCGATTCACCCTTTTACTGCAGAAAAAGTACAGATTTGGATTGGAGATTATGTATTATCATCTTATGGAACAGGAGCTGTGATGGCGGTGCCTTGTGGAGACCAAAGAGATTGGGATTTTGCTACTCATTTTGGGATTGAAATCATCAATATTTTTGAAGATATTGATGTTAGTGAAAATGCCAATGAAGATAAAAATGTAAATATTAGAAACTCTGATTTTTTAAATGGACTATCTGTAAAAAAAGCCATGAGTTTAGCTATCTGTAAAATTGAAGAAGGGGGCTTTGGAAAAGGTAAAATAAATTACAGAATAAGAGACGCAATTTTTAGTAGACAAAGATATTGGGGGGAACCATTTCCAGTCTTTTACAAAGGTGCAACTGCTTATGTTCTAGAGGATGATAAGCATATAACCCTTCCTTCAGTTGACAAATACTTACCAACTTCAAGTGGAGAACCGCCATTGGCAAGAGTAAAAAAAGAAGATTGGAATGTGTATGAAGGAGATAGAATGGAAACCAATATCATGCCAGGTTGGGCAGGGAGTTCTTGGTATTTTTTAAGATATATGGATCCTAATAATAATGGGGAATTTTGTGCAAAAGAAAAATCGGATTATTGGGGACAAGTAGATTTATACATAGGTGGGGCAGAGCATGCAGTAGGACATTTATTGTATTCTCGTTTCTGGACAAAATTTTTATTTGACAGAGGATTTATTTCATTTGATGAGCCTTTTAAAAAGATGATAAATCAGGGAATGATTTTAGGAAGATCATCTTTTGTTTATAGAATAAAGGATAGTAATAGTTTTGTGAGTTTGGATAAAAGAAAAGAATATAAAACGACTCGTTTGCATGTGGATATTAAATTTGTAGATAATGATATCTTGGATATTGAATCGTTTAAAAATTGGAGAAAAGAATATGCTAATGCGGAATTTATTCTAAATGATGACGGGAAATATTTGTGTGGATTTGAAGTAGAAAAGATGTCAAAATCAAAATACAATGTGCAAACTCCGGATAAATTGATAGAAGATTTTGGAGCAGACACTTTGCGTTTATATGAAATGTTTTTAGGCCCCTTGGAACAGTTTAAGCCTTGGGATGTAAAGGGGATAAATGGAGTACATAACTTCTTGCGTAAATTCTGGAGATTGGTGCATGACGGAGAAAATAATTTTTCTACCTCAGAAGATAAACCATCAAAAGAAAATTATAAAACTCTACATAAAACAATAAAAAAAGTTGAAGAAGAAATTGAAAGAAATTCCTTTAATACGGCTGTCAGTACGTTTATGATTTGTGTAAATGAACTTACGCAACAAAAATGTAATAATATAGAAATCATCTCTGATTTCACTATTTTACTATCATCCTATGCACCACATATTTCAGAAGAAATTTGGAAAAAACTAGGTAATGAAACCTCAATTTCAACAGCTTCTTTCCCAAAATATAACCCAAGTTATTTGGTAGAGAATGAAATAAATTATCCGGTTTCCTTTAATGGAAAAACACGATTTACAATAACCTTACCTGCTGAAATGACAAAAGATGAGGTTGAGGCTGAGGTGATGAAACATGAAAAAACGACTCATTATTTAGAAAAAAAATTTCCTAAGAAAGTAATAGTTGTTCCGAAACGAATAGTAAACATTGTTGTTTAGTATTTTTGGATAGTGAAGTCAATAATTCGCTTTCTTGTTTACAGTAATATTTGGGTTGCTTTTTGTGCTCTTGGACTTACGATAAGTACAGAAGTTCTTTTTGGAACAGTAAATTTTAAAGTATCTCAGTTTGTATTTTTTGCAACTATTTTTAGCTACAATTTTCAAAGGATTGTTAGATTAAAAAAAGAACAAAAACACGCTAGGAAAGATTGGCTGAATCAACATAGGCTTTCTGTTTATTTACTCATTTTAGTTGGTGGATTTATGAGTTTATATCGTTTCATTGATTTTAGAACAAGCACTCAGCTAGCTATTATATTCTCAGGAGTTCTTTCTATTTTCTATCCATTTGGGTTAAGAAAAATTCCTTTCACTAAGATTTTTGTTATTTCTTTTGTTTGGACCATTAGTACTATGTTACTCTTAGTGATTGAAAAGAATATCCCAATATCTCAAAATATTACCTTGCACTTATTGTCGCGATTTCTGTTTGTTTTCTCCATAACAATCCCTTTTGATATTAGAGACTTGAAGTATGATTCTCAAAATTTGAGAACAATCCCTTTATTTTTTGGAGCTTTAAAATCACGATTTATTGCTGTTTTTGCATTGTTTATTTGTGGAGTAATTGCCATTTTTCAATATTTTGAAAACGCATTAATTTTTTCAAATTTACTAGCATTAATTTTACTGTATTTTTTATCCTCAATTTTCATTGTAAAATCAGATGAAAGCAGGGGGGAAATGTATTTCTCTTTCTGGGGGGAATCTTTAAGTATTTTGGGCTATTTTTTTTTAGTAATTATGCTTTTGATTTTTTAAATCAGATTGCTTACTTTTACTGCTTTATAAAAAAGTATACATGTCAGAAAAAACATCATCCGTACACTATATAAGTTACTTATCTCTTGATAAAGTATTGAATTCTCAACATCTTGTTAGTAAAGAAAAAGGGGAAGAGGCGCATGAAGAAATGCTCTTTATAATTATTCACCAAACCTATGAGTTGTGGTTTAAGCAAATTTTACATGAATTAGATTCGACAATGCTTTTATTTAAATCTGATAAGATTGATGAAAGTAATATTGGAGTAATTGTAGGAAGAATGGATCGGGTTAATAAAATTATGACCACCCTTGTTGGTCAGTTAGATATTTTGGAAACAATGACTTCTTTGGACTTTTTAGATTTCCGGGATCATCTTTCTCCTGCTTCTGGATTTCAGTCTCATCAGTTTAGAAAATTAGAAGTAATGTTAGGACTCAAAATAGAGAAAAGGCATCAGGCAGGGGGATGCCCTTATCATGCGCAATTTGAAGGAGATAAAAAAGAAGAGATCTTAAATTTAGAAGAGAATAATTCATTATTTTCTTTAGTTGAGAAATGGTTAGAGCGCATTCCATTTTTAAATATGGGAGACTTTGATTTTATTAAGAAATATGAAAGTGCAGTAAATGAAATGCTCAAAAAAGAAATTACAGGAATTAAAGCAGCAAACTTAACAGAAGAAGACAGAGCTCTCAGAACACGAATGATTGATGAAAATAGAAAGTATTTTGATCGAGTATTAAATGAAGATCAGCACAACCAAGCTATCGCAGAAGGAGAAACTAAACTTTCCTACAAAGCAACCATGTCAGCATTACTTATTAATTTATATAGAGACCAACCAATTTTGCATTTGCCATATCAGTTTTTAAGGAGTTTAGTAGAATTGGATCATAAGATCTCTACTTGGAGGTTCCGACATGTACAAATGGTAGAGAAGATGCTTGGGCAAAAAATAGGTACTGGAGGAAGTTCTGGTCAAGAATATTTGAAGCAGACAGTGGACAAGCACAAACTATTTACTGATTTGGCAAATATTTCAACACTTATGATTTCTCGTCCTTACTTACCAGAATTACCTGCAAACATAAAAGACACTTTAGGATTTAATTATAAAAAATAAAAGCATAAATGAATTTAGATCTAAAAAATAAAAATGCAATTGTGTGCGGAAGCACGCAAGGAATTGGAGAGGCCTCTGCAATTGAACTAGCAAAATTAGGAGCTAATATTACCCTAATTGCCCGAAATGAAAGTAAACTCTTAAATGTTTTAAACGAACTTGATAAATCTCAAGGGCAAACCCATTCGTTTGTATGTATTGATTTCTCGAATACTGAAAAATTAAAAGAAGAAGTAAATTTACTGAAAGGCAATTATCATATTTTAATCAATAATACTGGAGGGCCATCTGCTGGTCCTATTGCCGCTGCAAATACTCAGTCTTTTGAGGATGCTTTTAGGATGCATTTAATTAACAATCAAATATTAGTTCAGAAAGTTGTGGAGGGTATGAAAAAAGAAGGGTTTGGTAGGGTTATAAATATTATTTCTACTTCTGTAAAAGCTCCAATTCCTGGTTTGGGAGTTTCTAATACTATTAGGGCGGCAGTTGCAAATTGGGCAAAAACACTTTCTATTGAAGTAGGTGCTTATGGAATTACAGTAAACAATGTATTGCCAGGATTTACTAATACTAATAGGTTAAAAAGCCTGATCACTAAAAAAGCAGAAATGCAAGGGAAATCAGAAGAAGAAATAGCAAAAGCAATGAAATCTCAGGTCCCTGCAGCTCGTTTTGGAGAGGCAAATGAAGTTGCAAATGCAGTTGCCTTTTTATGCAGTCCTGCTGCATCTTATATTAACGGAATCAATATTCCTGTAGATGGAGGGAGAACAAAGAGCTTATAAGTGGAAAAGATTTTAAATTATATAAATGGTGAGTTGATAGAGCCAACAAACGGAAATTATTTAGAGAACTATAATCCGTCTAATGGTCAAGTTTATTCTTTAATTCCAGATTCTGAGAAAGCAGATATTGATAGTGCAGTAGCAGCTGCCAAAGACGCTTTTAAATCATGGAGTAAAACCCCAAAACAAGAGCGTTCTGATATTTTAATGAAGCTAGCTGATACCATTGAGAAACATGCTGAGGAATTAATAAAGGCAGAAAGTAAAGACAACGGAAAACCGGAAACTTTAGCGGCTCATGTTGATATTCCTAGAGTCCCTGCTAATATTCGGTTTTTTGCTGGAGCAATCCTGCATGATAGTTCCCAGATGCATGAAATGGATGGGATGGCAATCAATTATACTTTGCGTCAACCTTTAGGAGTTGCCGCCTGCATTTCTCCTTGGAATTTACCGCTTTACTTACTTACTTGGAAAATTGCACCAGCACTAGCAGCTGGAAACACAGTAGTTGCAAAACCTTCTGAAGTAACTCCAATGACGGCTTATTTATTTAGTAAGATTTGTATTGAAGCAGGATTGCCTAAAGGGGTTCTTAATGTTGTGCATGGATTAGGAAGTAAAACAGGGGATCCTCTTACAACTCATCCCGACACTCCTATTGTTTCCTTCACAGGAGGGACAGTTACCGGAAAACATATCGCAACAGTTACAGCTCCAATGTTCAAAAAGGTTTCTTTGGAATTGGGAGGAAAAAATCCAAATATCATTTTTGCAGATGCTGATTTTAAAAAATCGGTAAGTATGGCTGCAAGGGCTGCCTTTACTAATCAAGGACAAATTTGTTTGTGTGGTTCTCGTCTATTTGTTCATGAAGAGATTTATGATAAATTTAGAGATGCTTTAGTTGCAAAAACAGCAAAACTAAAAGTAGGTGATCCTAAAGATCCAAACTCTAATTTGGGAGCTGTAGTTTCCAAATATCATATGCAAAAGATACTCGCTAAGATTGAATTAGCAAAAGAGTTAGGGGGAAAGATTTTAATTGGAGGAGAAAGGGAAATACTATTTGGGGAATTAAAAGAGGGATATTATGTTCAACCTACTATTATTGAAGGATTGTCTTCTGATTGTGATATAAATCAGGAGGAGATTTTCGGACCTGTTGTTTCCATCATTCCTTTTAAAACAGAGGAGGAAGTAGTGGGAATGGCAAACTCAACAAAATACGGATTATCCGCTTCTATTTTTACTGAAAACATTAGTAAAGCTCATAGAGTTGCAGCAAATATCGATTCAGGTGTAGTCTGGATAAACACTTGGCTACTTAGAGACTTAAGAATTCCTTTTGGAGGGATGAAGTACTCTGGAGTTGGGCGTGAAGGTGGATTTAAATCCTTAGAGTTCTTTACCGAACCTAAAAATGTATGTGTTAAAATATAAATATGAAAACACAATTGAAAGTTAATATAAGAAAAGTAGATGCTGAAAGAATCAGACCCTTAAGGCATTCTGAATTAAGAAAAGGACAAGATTTTTCTACTACTTCCTATTTAAAGGATTATGAAGTAGACACTTTTCATATGGCTTGTGTTGTAGATGATAAAACTGTAACATGTGCAACATTTTATCCTGAAAAATCTACCAAGATTAAATCAGATAATGCGTATAGATTAAGAGGTATGGCAACGGATTCTCGATTTAAAAGAAAAGGTTATGCTTCAAATTTGATGGCAGGGTCATTTAAAGAGCTTAAAAAAAGAGATTGTGATATGGTATGGTGTAATGCCCGTTTAGTTGCAATAGATTTTTATAAATCTGTAGGATTTAAGATTACTGGAGAACTATTTGATATAGAAGGAATAGGTCCTCATTATTATATGTATAAAGAAATTTAAATAAATGAACGGAGAAAAATTTAATTCAGATAGAGCTCCTAGGGCAGTAGGATTATATCCTCATGCAAGAAAAGTTGGAGATTTATTATTTCTTTCAGGAGTAGGTCCCAGAAAAGCAGGACACACTGATATTCCTGGAGTAACTTTAAATGAAAATGGAGAAATTGAAAATTATGATATTGAACAGCAATGTCATTCTGTTTTTGAAAACATTCGTTTTATTTTAGAAGACGCAGGTTCCTCTTGGGATAATATTATAGATGTTCAAGTGTTTCTTACCAATATGAAGGATGATTTTAAAACCTATAATAAAATTTATGCTGACTATTTTAGAGATAATCAGCCTTGCAGAACAACAATAGAAATAAAGAGTTTGCCAACTCCAATAGCAATAGAACTAAAAGTAATATCAACAATTTAAACTCAAATAATATGGATATAAGAAAACCTTTTAACTTACAAAAATGGATAGATGAAAATAGACATCTATTAAAACCACCAGTTGGCAATAAAAACCTATATATTGAATCTGGCGACTTTATAGTAATGATTGTTGCCGGTCCAAATGCAAGAAAAGATTACCATTACAATGAAACTGAAGAATTATTTTATCAAATTGAGGGAGATATTATTGTAAAAACTCAGCAAAATGGTAAAATGGTTGAGATACCAATTAAAGAAGGAGAGATGTTTTTACT
>Ga0315320_10003780_pt1 | contig 12399 bp, 10 predicted proteins | sample M140m21515metaG_FD_203458 | JGI IMG/M metagenome (GOLD analysis project Ga0315320, IMG submission 203458) | Ammonia-oxidizing marine archaeal communities from Monterey Bay, California, United States - M1 40m 21515 | ecosystem: Environmental > Aquatic > Marine > Coastal | place: USA: California...
TCGCCCGAGACTAATTTTTCTAGGTACAACGACTTCAATACGGCATCACCGTGTTGCTCAACAGCCTCTATAGCACCATTGGTCAAAAGCGGACACAAAGAAAACGACATATTCGATGAATCCCACATTTCTGCGACAGCCGTTGCAATGACTTTTGGAAATCCTTGCCCACCATATTCGGGATTCATCGCGAGGCTGCACCAACCTGAGTCTCTGAAGGAATTATACGCATCTTTCCAGCCGGTGGGAGTAGTTACAACAGCCTCCTTTAGTTGGCTTCCTTCGATATCTCCGACTCGATTTAGTGGTGCGAGCACCTCCGAGGCAAGTTTATTGGCCTCTTCTAGCACAGCATCGCTTAATTCTTGGTTGATTTCATCACACCCACTGAGCTGTCCTATGCGCTCAAATCCAATCAGTTCATTCAAAACGAACCGCATATCTCTGAGTGGGGCGTTGTAATCCAGCATGTACTATCTCCAGAATGGCTTCAATCTTTATACGCGCGCATCAAACTTCTGTACCACAAAAGAGTAAAAATGCGGTTCAAAGTATAATTTAGCCAGAATAAAAAAACTACTTGTAGAAACACGCCACCATGCGTGCAGGTTTATATGAAGCTAGATATTACGTCCGCTTGACGAGTAGGCATACCATTCATCAGTCTCTGATAATTCGCCAAGGCCCAAAGAGGGAAATAAGCCCGATAACCGTGATAGCGGAGATAAAAGACTCGCGGAAACCCCGTTCCGGTATACATTTCTTCATCCCATCCACCATCAGTATTCTGGTGAGAAATCAAATAATCGATGCCACGTTTCACAAACGGTGAATCTATTGGTCCTGCTGCCATCAACCCAAGAAGCGCCCACGCCGTTTGTGATGGAGTACTCACGCCGATACCAGCCATTCTCACATCATCGTAACTGTTACAAGACTCTCCCCATCCTCCATCTTCATTTTGCGCACCCTCAAGCCACCGCAGTGCTTTTTGAACGTAGGCTTTTTCCCTTTCCTCTCCAATTCCGCCAATAGCCGCTAGTACACTCCAAGTGCCGTATACGTAATTTACACCCCAACGACCATACCAAGAACCGTTCGACTCCTGATTACGTTTTAAAAACTCTAAGCCATCGTTGATCGGAGGGAAGTTCTTATCATGTCCCAACATCGCAAGCATTTCTATACAGCGTGCCGTCAGATCAGCGGTACTCGGGTCAACCAAAGCACCATGGTCAGCAAAAGGGATCTTGTTTAAATACTCTGCGTTATTATCCACATCAAACGCGGCCCACCCACCGTCAGGGTTTTGCATACCCAATATCCAATTGACGGCATGATCAATGCGTTCTCGCATCTTTATATCGCCTTCGTGAACACCGGATCTGAGCAGCGCCATAAGTACCATACTCGTATCGTCAACGTCAGGATATTTGGCATTTTCGTATTGAAAAGCCCAGCCGCCACTGGATAATTTTGGAACTTTCTCACTCCAGTCACCTTTCTCGAATACTTGATGTTGAAACAACCACTGAACCGCAGCCTTTATTCTTGGATCTTCTAGCGGAAGCTCCGTTTCGGTCAAAGCATTTAGGCCTAAGCAAGTATCCCAGACGGGCGAGAGACATGGTTGGCAGTAAGCCTCCTCATCAGACTCAATTACCAGCTCATCGATTGCCTTGATCGTTCTGACTAGATCAGGGTCATTATCCTCAGCGCGCCTAAGTTTAAGTGCAATCACTGCATTAACCATTGCTGGAAAAATGCCACCAATACCGCCATCGCCAGAACAATGATCTCTGGTCCAGAGCTCAGCTTTCAATAACGCTCTCTCGCGCACAAATCTAGGCACTAAGTTGTTCAAAAGTTTCAAGCCACGATCAAGTAACACAAATCCAGCATTGACAGGCTGACGCCAATTAATTTTATCGAGAGTGGTCAGGGAACTAGGCGATTGCGTGAAAAGTTCGGAGACACTCTGTTCAATTGGTGTCTCATAGACTGGCCGTTTCGCGAAGATAACTAGAAGCGGAACTATGACGCATCTAGACCAGTAAGACACTTTACTTAAATGAAAGAACCACCATTTTGGTAGGAACATCATTTCAACCGGCATAGCTGGGACAGTTTTCCAAGATAGTTGTCCAAAAAGAGCCAAAGTGATCCGTGTAAAAACATTGACGGTCTCTGCACCCCCATTTTGAAGCACCCATTTTCGCGCAGAAACCATGTGTATATCGTCTATCGAATGGCCCATCAATTTGAGTGCAAAATACGCCTTCACTGTGGCACTCATATCGCCAGGCCCGTCTTCATAGAGCGCCCAGCTGCCATTTACGTTTTGTCTTCGTCTAAGATACGCACCTATCTTTTCTTCGAGTTCTAAGTTATTTCGTTTGAGGATACGCTGTAAAAATATGTATTCTGAAGGTATAGTGACATCTGCTTCGAGCTCAAAGCACCAATGATTGTCCTTCATCTTGTGCATTAGAAATTCTGTACCCCGACTAAGCGATTCCGCAGATTTTTCACCCAGGCGCAGCTGTTTTTGAGATATAGTTGAACTGGTGGCGCTATTCATTTAAATGCCTATTGGACTCCCTTAAAACTACCATCGCATTTCTAGAGCGGAGAATGCTAATAGTCGCATTTTTCCGACACCTATATTCTAAGGAACTGTCAGAAAGATGCAACATTTTTATTAATAAAATCATACAGATTTGTTAGATATATCAAGTATAAATCCAACATATAACAATAGCGCGATTGACTACCAGAATCGAAGTTGCAAAAACACAACAAATACTCCTACCAAGGCCGTGATGCTACTCCTTGATAACTACCGCAACTCACAATAAGAAGGTCTCATCAATCGGATAAAATCTATCGGCAGAGTATTTCAAGGAACTAGCCGTCAATGCTGATACTCCATAAATATCAACTCCCACATCGTAAGTATGTCGTACGTAATTGACCAATACATCAAAATCACCGTCTCCAGAGAGTAATACAATGCGATCTATTTCCGGAGCATTTTTGATAATATCTATCGTAATACCAACATCCCAATCACCTTTTGAGCTCCCATCTGACCGAGAGATATAGGGCTTCAACTTCACTTCAAAACCAACATGCCTAAGCGCAGATTGGAATTTTTGTTGTTCGGTAATACCTCTATCAACGGCGTACGCTATCGCAATACTTATGCTGGTACTTTTAGCTAAATGTTTCCACAAAGCTCGATAGTTAAATTGACGGTTATATACTTGCCGCGTCGTATAATAGATATTCTGTACATCAACATATATACCTGACCTCGGTTTATCGCTTGTAGGTATCATAAGAAGGCATCGCCGCCATTCGGACTCAAGCACTGCCCTTGGTAGTGAGAGGCCATTTCACTCACCAAGAATAAATAAGAACCTACTATGTCATCTACTTGAGCCAAGGTACCTTTAGGAATTTGAGATCTAATTTGCTCCAGCACATCATCAGGGACGTCTTCCAACATCGGCGTCATAGTCGCGCCTGGTGCTACGCAATTAGCATTTATTCCTCGGTCTCCGATTTCGAGAGCGAGACTGCGCGTGAAGGAAATAATCCCGCCTTTCGCCGCAGTGTAATCACTGAAAGCCGGAGCGCCCTTATACGCGAGTTGCGACGCGGTATTAATTATTTTCCCAAAATTTCGCGAGTACATGTGCGGCAAAATCGTCTTGGTACACAAGAAAGTTCCTTTTAAATGCACATCAAGTGTTCTTTCCCAATCCGCTAACCTCGTATCCTCGATTAATGATGCCTTCGCGACCCCAGCATTATTTACCAAAGCATCAATTTGTCCAAATTCACTTAAAACAAGCCCTATCATATCTTGGACTTCCGACTCCGACGAGACGTCAGCCTTGACGAGAAAGCCGTCACCTCCATTATCCCGGATTTCTTCGAGTAAACACGACGCATCAGGCTTCTCGGCATTTGTCGGAAAGTTGATGGCAACTAGCATGCCCGCCGAAGCAAAGGCAGTCGCAACACCTTTTCCTATCCCCGAACTTGCTCCGGTAACAAGAGCAGTTTTGACAATTCCTTGTGGTATTAAACTCATCAGCTTTCCTATAGCGCTTGCCCCATATCAGCAAACAGTAACCTATTTGGAGCTAAACTCCTATTAGAACAATATCACTGCACTTGAATGTATCCTGTGTCAAAGCGATCATAAGCAAACCGTGCTTACGCTGACATAAAAACTGGTATAAAATAATGTGCATCTTCCAAATTGTCAGACCTTAACTAAGCTCTCGAGACAAAGACCACCGTATTGCAAAGCCTGGGTGGCGGAATTGGTAGACGCAACGGACTTAAAATCCGTCGGCTTAACGGCCGTGCCGGTTCGATTCCGGCTCCAGGCACCATCGATCAGTTTCGGTGGATATCTAATAATTTATTAGGATTCTTTCATTAATAGAACAATGAGACATTTAAACAGATCATATATTAATGGTGTTTTTCTACTCCGTTGTGAGCGGTTAATGTGGAGGTGCGATGACAACTAATCAGAAATTACTACTATCGGTAACTTTGGTTGGTTTATGGGGTCTCATAATTTGGAAGACTGAACTACTTAGCCACCTTAATCTTGAAATCATTAAAACTCATCACAGCTGGCTCCAACAACAATTAAAAACCAATTACATCCAGATACTCTGCGTGTCGTTACTTGTGTATTTCTTGTTCGTTGCAATGTCCTTACCGGGTATCTTTATGTTGGCCATTTCTTGCGGCTATCTTTTTGGCGCTGCCTTGGGGACTGGTATTTTGATTCTGGTAGGAAGCTTAGCTGCTTGTGTGCCATGCCTTGCGTCTCGCTTTTTACTCTCCGAATGGGTAGGCCAGAAATTCAGTAAGTGGGTGCCTGCCATTACTAACGAACTTGAACAGAGGCCCACGATTTACATGCTCGCTATGCGATTAAATCCCGCCATACCATTTATGGTTCAGAATACCGTCCCGGGTCTTTTAAAAATACCCATGAAGATTTACGTACCCACCACTTTAATAGGTCTAACACCTCCATCCATTGCATATGCTGTATTTGGAGATGGTCTTCATGAAATATTTGCGAAGGGGGGTGAAGTTACCTTAAAAACAATCCTATCCCCCCAGATACTTGCAAGCGTCTCTTTGGTTGGCTTTTTAGTTTTCATTCCATTAGTAGTACGAGTAATCAAATCACGAGCAAACACCAATAAATAATCTCAGAGATACTTAAGCTATTGGAATTAAGGGCACCGCTAGTTAGAATAGCTGTTTGAAAAATGTAGAGATAATAATCTTGTCCCTTTTTGACTCGCTCGACACTGAATCTACTTTATTAATCAGCTTTTTCGTACCATGCTACAACGAAGAACTTAATATTAAAAATACACTAGACGTTATCAAAGAATCTGCCGCCAGAATTTCTTACGAGGTAATCGTAGTTGATGATGGCTCCACAGACCTGACTTCTAATAATACTGAGCAATACATTGCGAATAATCCGGACATGTCGATCCGTCTTGTGAAACGCAAGAAAAATATTGGCTTAGGTGCTAATTATTTCGAATCAGCCAATATCGCTAATGGATCTTATTTTATGCTTGTGAATGGCGATAATGTAGAGCCCGTTGATGCTCTCAAAGCCATTATTAGCAAAGCGGGTCAAACCGATATGGTTATCCCTAATTTCGGAGACGGTGATAAGCGAGAGTGGAATCGAAAGTTATTATCAATGCTTTTTACCGCTATAGTAAACTTTCTAAGTGGTAATAATATTCGGTACTACAACGGTCCTGTCTTACATCGTACCGAAAATGTACGTACGATCGAAATTAATGCTTTTGGATATGGGTACCAAGCTGAGCTCTTATGCAAATTATTAGGAGCAGGGGCAACATATGCGGAAGTGGTAGTCCCAAATGGGGATAGGCAATGGGGAGCGAGTAAAGCCTTTGCCCCTAAAAACTTCGTTAGCGTGGCTGCTAGTCTTTACAATATAGTACGCAATAGAATTTCCTCGTGAAGGCCTGAGCCGGTCAATAGCTTTAGTCGTGCTGCTCATTAATCGTGATTTCGTATAGCCGCATTACACCCGGGCTAAAACCCTCCGTAAAAGTCCATCTAAATGTTTTATATGCTCGACTCGTTCGCGTGAAAAACGATTGTTTTTCATTTTTCTTCCAAGATTTGTCTAAAATACGCTTGTCAATTTCTATCCATTTTTCGAAATGACTATAGCCACGCGCTGGCTTAACGAAAACCCCGTCTAAAAATGCCACCTCGTCGTCTCTCCATTGCTCGAGCGTAATTGTTCCGACGCTCTGCGGAACTGCATACAGCCTTCCCGCAAACCGAACTATATTTACTAAGGCATTATCTGATGTCTCTATATCTGCCGAGCCTACTTGCTCTGTTTCGTTCATCTCGGTGCCTCTTTCAGCACCCATGACGCTCTTTTTCACAAAGATATTTTCGGCGTCAAGTAAATCAGGTTTTAGACTTAAGGTTTGTAAGTCTATTCGTGATGTCGATGGGATAGCATAAAGATGTCCATCAAACTCTACCAGATTAAATTCTCGACTTTCTATATAAATAGGGTTCTCTTGACTCCAATTCTCATCCACATTTTGAACAAATGATTCTAATTGCCATCCTTTTACATTTGAATCTAAGGCCTCCAATTTCCATGCTTTGGGCATACGCTCTTCTGCATCACGACTATAGAATGAATAACGCTTCACACTCTTAGGCATAACGAAATCTAGAGTAACCTCGACCGGAAAACCTTCGCCCGTTTCCCAAAAGCGATTGCCCGACAATCCTCCGTCAAAAGCATTACGTCTCGTGTAATTAATTTTAAGCACGTCTTCAGTTTGTGTTTGATCATTTAAAACAGAAACTTTTTGAATAATTTCCCTATCAGGGAGCGGCTCTCGCACCGACGCTTCCCTAAGAGCGAGCTGTTCAACCCCCTCCAGACGTGAGGAGAAATCAATTATCACTGTGCCCTCCTCGGTCGGGAGAGCTTCGTGTTTTGTACTGTAGCTTACAACTACAGGCGAACTGTAATTTCGATAAGGAATACCCGTGGACAAACCATTTCTTTTCTCGCCGGTTGACCATCCGCCCCACACAATATTCTTTTGCCTACCAATCTCTCCCTCGATAGCCGCTTTAACCGCCCACATAAAATGAACTCCATTACGTGTACTAGAGCAAAAAAACTCTGTATCACATGGTTTTCCGGTAAAACGATCAATATCCTCTGATTGCACAAAATGAATTCTGTGCAAAGAGTGTCCACCCTGCAAAAACTCTCTAACCCGCGATGACACGTATTCCACCTCAGCTGCTTCAGCGCGCATAGTCCCTAGCACGGTATTATGCGTTGATATTAGGACGGCAACTAGCAAGCAAAATGATATGAATAATTTTGGGGCGAATGATTTACATCCTATATTATTCATTAATCGGATCCCAGACCAAACAAACACTAAAAAAATCATTGCTGACATGACCCAGATAACTCTGTATGTACCATGCGTACCCTGTGCAACCAAGGGAGCAGCTGATAGGAAGAAGTAGGCACACAACGCGACAAGACTGATAGATGTCATAACGTCAAAAGTCGCAGTACTAAAAAAACTTTTAGAACGAAAATAAACTGCAAACGATACTAGCCCAGAAAGTACGATCAGTCCGGCGACTAGAATCCACAAGCTCGGATACCCATTTAAATTAATTAAATCGAAAATTTTAGGTAGCGTGTTTTGAAAGAAAAACTGTATATTCTCCAAGTAATCAGATGAAGTTGTAAATTTATAAGCTGCATCTATAGCGTTATCGGTAACATTTGCAGTATTGACGTCCGAGGAAAAAAATCGCGGTAGGTACACAAACTTATGAAAAATATAGTACGAGAAGGCAACGCCAAACGTAATTATCATCGGAAATATCAAATACCAAACATTCTTAACTATACTAATATCAGTTTCAAAATTTTTGCGATTCCCAAACAAGACAAAGAAAGTGCACGGCACTAAGAATAAAAACATACTCATTTGATATATGACAACTGACACAGAAAGAAACGTAACACAAAGAATGGTTCCAAAAGTCTCCCTATATCCAAATTTACTAGGGCCTAAGCGATTTCCAAACAGTATGAAAGAACTCAAAAAGGCAAGTAGAGAAAACACCCAGGCAATCGTCGAAGGAAAACCCAAGATATAAGTGAAGTTGAGTGATATTGCCGGCAATGAAAACAGCAACGCCGCAGTAAACAGCGCAAACAATCTATTGGAATTGATTCGAATGAAAGACAACGCCAAAAGCGTCATGGCAATACTTGAAACAAGCAATGATATGCTACGAATTTTAAAAAGGTCATTCAAATCATTTATTAATAATGAGAGATACGCCCATATTTCAGCACTACCATATCGCCCAAGCTGATACCACCAGAGCCACTGAGGATGATTTTGAAACCCAAGTGTACGGTCAAACGAAAAAAAGAAATAATCGTCATCCTTACCAAAGTCAAACCAAAAAGTAGCCCCGTAAAGAACGTAATGCCAAAGTGTAGAAACCGCAAAGAAAAAGAATAATAACCCACCAAAACTTAGATTTTGTAAAAACGCTATCTCTTCTTGATGGCCTATCTTATTGGACATATCTTCATGCATAAGGACAAATTATCTCTTTATTTTAACCACTCGCGCTAATCTTATAAATTTTCTGTATAAAACCAACTCTCCGAACAAATTTTTGTCCAGTTCCAGTAAGCTTATACTTGCCGTTGTCGTCCAGCGAAAGGTAATTACTCTGAATCAAGATTTCCAGTCGACCTTTGAAGCTCTCAGTTAGGAGGTATTTTTCATAAATATCTCGTACGTAAAGCATTCTTGTTTCTTCTTCCAGTAAATCGCAAATAACTCTCACAGAGATAGATTTAAACAATCCTCCCCAAAAAAACAAAAAGCACATCAATCCAAAAAAATAGGTGGCAGTATAATGCAACATATCTAGACGCACAGTCAGTAAAGGGAATAATCCATAAGGTACCGAGGAAGCAATTAGCATTATCACGATTGGAGACCTCCCCCTCCTGAAACGCAATAACAAAATGCCTAAAACCACGTACACTAGTATCGCAGCAAATCCAAAGACATGAGACATATAGAGCTCCATTGCTACTCTTAACCAGACCCTTTTATCGAGAACAAGATCTTGGCCTTGTGCAAAATCCAAGCAACATGCGTCGGCCACCCTTTATTTAGAACAAGCTGGTTATTATTTTCGGCAACAAGCTTCAACACCGTCAAACCGTTAACTCGTTTGGTTAACATCCACATCAACCCTCGACCACCAGCATATTCGTTCTCTAACTCGGTAATACTTGGCGCAACTGCTCTTCGAGAAATATCCATCATGATACTTAATGAGTAGCCTCTATTAATTAATGAAAAAAACTCTAGATAACCTAGAACAAAACCACAATAAATAAAAAGTGACGTACCAAACGAAGCGATAAAATTTGGACTAATCTTAAATTGACTCACGGCAAGCATATAAAACAGTGCAACTGCCCAGCACAATAAAGCCACGGCACAAGAAAACAATAAAGGCCGGGCGCTCTCGCCATAACTTTTAGTGATACGAATAAAAGCAACATGCAGTAAAGGAATACCACAACAAGCCAGCATCATGTAATAGATTAATGGACGTGCTGTCACTTCTAGCAACTAACTATCTCCTAAAAAGGTAAAAGAGAGAACGTAGGAACACGCGGCCATAATAAAGAACACTCACCGGCAAAGCAGGTAAAGCTGGTATGAACTTAATAGGACTATTTAATTCTGAAGCTTTTATAATAGACCGAGCTGCCTGCTCTGGGCTAAGCCTGAATAACTTACCCAACCAACTTCTAATAGAATTCTTATCTATTTGCTCTTGTCTGTTCATGGACGTATATACTCCACCAAGTACTATTGTCTGCAGCCGCAAGCTACTATTAGTTTGCTCCTGATACCGTAACGTCAATTCTTGGAGAATATTTTTTGAAAGTACATAGCCAATCGATGTGTGCGAAGAGTTTAAAAAAGTTAAATAGCTGCCAATAAAAATACATTTATCTACCATGTTAGTTCTGTGCGTCAGTAATTCGCCTAGTAATTTCAATTGAGCTATTGCGTTTACAGTTAGCAATTTTACAACAGTATCAAGCATCTCCACCGCCGCATAATCCGGACTGTGGTTTTGTCCCGCATTCAGGATATACACGATTTTGCTACAATCAATCAATGCCTCATCGATAACTCCAAGTTGCTCGCGAGAAAGCATATTCCCTTCGAGCCGAGAGAAATCACACTGAACCTCTGAAAAGTTGATTTGAGCGTAGCTTTGTTTTTGATCTTTCAGGTTACTACGCGCTATTCCAACCACCTTATGTCCGCCACGCAGTGCGTGAGCAGCAAGCTCTTTACCGATCCCTCCAGTATGCCCGGTAATTATGTAACCGATTCGATCATGATCAGACATGGAACACCTTAAGATCTTGAAATCCGTTTAATATTGCCTCGCAAAACCCGATCATATTCAGCTGGTTTTAAGAAATCAAAATAAATTCTTTCGAAAGTTTTATCATAAGAGAAATTTCCAGCCTCATCATAAAAATTATACGGACAATCCGTGCCGAAGATACATTTTTCAGGGCCTAGCATCCGAAAAGCTTTCCGTATCAACGATCTATCAAGGTGAAAACTAGTTAAATCGATATAGAAATTATCTAGGGAACGAATTTTCCTCCAGGCGTGGGAAAATATTGGAAACGCCCCGTAGCCCAATATTACGTTGATTCCATCACACGACTCAATAAGACTAGAGATATCTCCAGATCTACCATAGCCCAAAATCACATAAAGAGGGCAATTCATTTTCTTGCAAAATTGTGCGTATTCGCCGACGCTCCCTAAATCTACATTATGCCAATATGCGTGTATTTTAAGTCCGAAAATCTGGTCATTAGCGAACAGTTTTTCCAGCGCGGTAAAATCAGTATGATCGCTTGGGTTTAACCAAAACCACATCTTCAATTTTTCTTTATAAGGAGATATTTTTTGCAGCAAATCCTCATTTTCAGGATGCATTACCTTTATCAAGTCTTTACTGTCTCGCGTAAATAAACGCCAAATCGGCCTAAGCTCTCCTTCATTGTCATAAAACGAACTAGATATCCAAGCCGCAAGTACTCTCAATCCGGGAGTTTTAAGAATAAGTCTCTGCACCCAATACATTGCCGGATGTTTATCTGGTTCATGATTCTTAGTGCAGGCAGGACTGACAACTATTGTGCTAATGTTATTTTTTTTTGCCAAATAGTCCAAATCCATCGCAGAAACGCGACTCTCATCCAAATAGGCGTGAGCATCTATTACGTCAGTTGTATTGATTTTATCCATAATCTCCTCCCACAGTTATTATCCAGCCATAGCATGGCTTAGATAATAATTATATTTTAAGTCTACGCCCCATGTCAGACATAAGCACTTTCCCCGGATCCATGCGATTTTTCAGCGCCACAAATTCGCTCAACCGTGGATACATTTCTGCAAACTTTTCTGGAGGCAATAGTTCATCTTTTGCTAAATATACTCGACCTTTACATTCGATCACGAAATCAAAAATCATGTTCGCAATTTTAACAACATCACTTTTTGTACGCCCTCGGAGTGCCACGTCAATCCCGATACTATAGCCATCATCAGCATATGAAAGCATATACTGGTCAGGCGAGTGACGCTTAATGCCGCACAAAAGAGATTGCCATCCTTTTCTCTGGCACAGATCAAGCAATGCTCGAACAGCCTCATGTCCGGCACTGCGAGGAATCAATGGTTGTATCTCTATAAAGCCGTGAGGCTTATAGACGTCATTCATATTGGGGAGCTTATTATGGACGAAGTTATATTCACTGAATAGTTGCCTATGCGGACTGTTTCCTTTCGACAGTCTGTCTGACATCAGCGCGCGAGTATACATTAAAGAGTTGAGTTTTTTTATCGCGTAGGCGCCAAAAAATGGTCGCCCACAATACCAAAATGATTTAGGAGGAAAAAGATCCAGGACACGTTTTGATGGCTGTAAGGACTTTGATAATCTTTTTAATTCCAAATTTTTATCAGATTTGTCCCAACACGCCATAGAAACGTAACCTCGACCAAGCGAATCTCCTTTAGCGAAAGCATCACACCACGCAACTTTAAAAGGATACCCGTCATCACGATCTAAATTTTCCAGAGTCGTTTCAATGTTAGGTGATATTTCATTTTTCGTTATAACAAATGGCGATGGTATTCGTCTTAACTG
>Ga0315320_10003781_pt1 | contig 12398 bp, 8 predicted proteins | sample M140m21515metaG_FD_203458 | JGI IMG/M metagenome (GOLD analysis project Ga0315320, IMG submission 203458) | Ammonia-oxidizing marine archaeal communities from Monterey Bay, California, United States - M1 40m 21515 | ecosystem: Environmental > Aquatic > Marine > Coastal | place: USA: California...
TGGTGGTGTTCCACCCATGGAAGGCGGTATGGGTTCGATTCCACTTCCGCTCCGTTCAGCGAATAGCAACCGAAATTTGGTGCTTCCCAACTCTCCGAGCAGTGTTCGGATCGGGTGGAATGGGCCCCGCTATGATCGCTATGGTCGAACCATTGAATCGAGTGGTGCTACCGATGTTGGTGGTGATACCGGCGAATCGCCTGTCGCCTTGGCGCCCGAAGAGAACAGCACATGCCTGCAGTATCTTCCTCATTCACAGGCTCCGTCTTCTGCCGATGACTGTACGGACTTGGCGGAGACGCCTCGTTCCGCTGACGAGTTTGATGCGCTGGGTCTGGACTTTGGTTCTCGAGAACTCAACGGACAAATGTATACCGGCCCATGGGATACCGACGACCAACAGTTGGTTTTTGAGTGGACTCCGGGACCTGAGAACACCGGGGAAGTGGTGACACTTTCTGTACGGTTCCTAGGTGCGGTGGACCGTGAAAACGAAAACATGGTCAAGGGTCTCGTATCCGGGAGCAACCCTGCGGTCGGCGCTCAAGCCGCGTGGGATGAAGCCATCGCAGGTGGAGACGTACCGTCCGGTACATCGCTCCCTGAAGGTGTGCGTGATGTGATGTCATGTGATGAACCGTATGAAATGGGCTCGCCCGCCATCCTGCGGGATGAAGAGCAAGAGATTGAGTGGCCTCTCGATCCTGCGTACACCTATGCGGACGACACGCTTGTCCCGTCTCTACACGGTGACCCGGGCCACAACTTGGCTGAAGTCACCTGTCGATTGGACGACCAGGCGGGTCGATTTGTGCTGACACAGGATATCGTCGACAAGGCGATGGACTATGCCGCCCTCCACGGTTCAGAAGGTGCTGTTTTCTTCTTTAGTCGTTCGACAGAGACGGAAGTACAGGGACCTCCTGTTCGAGACCGGTACGGAAAGAGACACGATACTTCTCCAATCAAGGTTGTGAGCCATGCCATGCAAGTTGGCCGGTTCTGGTACGGACAATGAGGGCATGATGATGACCATACAGAAAACGCTCTTGATTTCCTTGGCACTCGTTGGTTGCGATACCAGCGGTGACCTTCCCGCGTACTACCAAGGGGGGCCAGCCCCTGCGCCATCTGCGCTTTCGCAGCATTCCGAAAGCGGTAATGTTGGTGGAGACGTGGTGCGTATTGTGGGTGAGAATTTTGGTGGCAACCCAGATGGCGTGACGGTCGTGTTTGGTTCGCAGAATGCGCCCATCATTTCGGTCGGTAACGACGAGATCGTTGCCCGGATCCCCCAGGGGCCAATCCAGGGTGGTGAGGTGGCGGTTGTTGTCGCTACGGCACACGGGCAAGGCGCAGTGCCGGGTGGATACCGCTATGACCTCGAAGACGGCGGTATGCTTGACCAACAGGCGGGCTACATTCTGGTGACCAATCAGTGGGAATCCTGCCTCGGCGGTGTGGGTAGAGCAGAAGCAGGTGTTGGCTGTGAACAGTTGGCCTACACCGGTCACACTGGGATTGAAGGGAAGGCCGCCTTCCTCGATGTGAAGTACCCGAATGTGCACAGCATGTATGTCGGATGGTCTGGAGGCTCGGATCTCTCTTTCGATGAGTGGAAGATTCAGACACCGGCTCAGATGCCCAATACGCTTGATATCGAGAACTCCTATGAAGAACTCAAATCGCAAGAGGTGAGTGGATTTCGTTTGGTGAACACCGCATGGGACGATGAAGAAATTCTCGAAGATCCGCACTGGTGCTCAGATTTGACCCACCTTGAAAGTTACCGCTACTCCGGTGAACTGTCGGGAGACGCATACACGCCGCCGTTCGAGATTACGGGAGCCGGAAACACCATCTCGGACACCTTGGGTACATCGTTGTTGACGGATGCCACCTCGGGAGATGGAAGTTGTCTCGAAAGTGATGGTCGTCGCTTTTACGATCGACGCCAGTTGAACTTCTGCGAAACTCATGAGTACGACAACAACCAACCGCGTGACTTCGAGTCCAATTGGCCGGTAGGCGAGTCGTTCTTCGTGGGGCTTGGTGGCGACGATGTCGCAGTGTTGGATGACCAGCAAGCGGCCGAGGTAATTGTGGACGTGCCCGGATTGGGGATCGATCAGAAGATCGTATTGCCCCCTCCAATTTCGGTAAGTGCCACAAATGGTTTCGATAATCCAGGTCTGCCAGGCGACGATCCATTCACGCTGTGGGGACTGATGGACTTGGAGACATGTGGAGATTCGAATGCCAACGGGCAGTTTGATCTCTCCGATGCCGCCATGAGTTTCTCTTGGGCTCCATTTACCGGCGCACTGACACCGAAGTCCGAAGACCATGTCAAAGCCTCAAGAACCTACGTGCGCTTCACAGTCAACGTGATGGATATTGGCTGGTTTGGTGGGATTGGTTCCTCCATTCGTGCGTCCATTGCTGTGGATGATGACCACAACTTTGATGCAGAGACTGGTCTGTCCCACATGGAGATCCCATCTTGGGTCATGTACCAGTTTCCGTCTGTGGATAGTGAGTGGGGTGGTGAGTCCAACGTGGGCCTTGAGACCAAGCTGAACTGGGCTGATCCGTTCTCGACTGAGTATGGCTACTTGATCGTCACTGTTGACCGCGTCACTGAATACACGTTGAAGACGGCAGAACTCGATGGCGATGTTGTGTTTGCCTATACGACCGGTGATTTCGGCTTCCTGAACTGGGACAACCCGCTGGTTGACCCGAGAAACTGTAATGACTGTTCCGACAACGACATGGACGGATGGGTCGACAATGATGATCCCGACTGTCGCGCTGGAGACAACGAAACCAACCTGACTTTTGGCCAGTCGACATGCAATGACGGAATCGACAACGATGGCGATAGCCTCGTGGATGCAAAAGATCCGGATTGTGATGACGGTAGAGACTCTGAAAGCCCAGAATGTGGCGATGGCATCGACAACGATGGTGATGGTTGGGCAGATGATGAAGATCCGGACTGCACGCTTGGTCACGGTCTCTTTGAGGACGATAGCCAGCTTGGTGTGTACAGCTGTAACAACCGCATCGATGATGACGGCGATGGCTGGGTAGACCGCGACGACCCCGTCTGTGAAGACTCCAGCTTTGCGGAAGACGACGGCGGCAATCCTGAAGTTCAGTGTAACGATGGTATCGACAACGACGGAAACGGCGACATCGATAGCGAGGACACAACATGTGTCATCGAGGGTGCCACGTTCGGGCTCGAGGCACGGGAGATGGACGCACAATGCGTCGACGGCGAAGACAACGACGAAGATGGCTATGTCGACGGCAAGGATCCGGATTGCGAGTTCCGTCCATGGGGCTTTGAGAACAGGGAATTCCGTGGTGACGGTGATCCCGAAGTATTCTCCGAAGAGGATCTCGGTATCGATGAGTGCTACGACGGCATCGATAATGACGGTGACGGTGGAATCGATGGTGACGATCCCGGTTGTTGGGAGATCGATGGCACACCAAACGGGTTCATTGATGATGAATCTCGTGCTCTGTACGTTCCTGAGGACGTTGAAGATACGGGTAGCGCCCCAGACGATACGGCTGCTGGAACGGTAGACTCTGGCGACGTTCCGGCAAGTTCAGACGACTCGGGACTATAAACTCGCAAATTAGAACGACAGACTCGTCGATTCTTGGTTGACGGTTCCCCACGGCTGAAATAGTTGGCGTGGGTCATTTCGATGGCAACCTTTTGGGATGGGCTTGTAGCTCAGCTGGTTAGAGCGCGCGCCTGATAAGCGCGAGGTCGGCAGTTCAAGTCTGCCCAAGCCCACCATCCCCGGGGGCAATGGGGGCGTAGCTCAGTTGGGAGAGCATCTGCTTTGCACGCAGGGGGTCGCTGGTTCGATTCCAGTCGCCTCCACCCCCCGGGTAGGGGGCCTCGCAAGAGGCCTCCTACTGGTGGCCTTGGTTGCCTGTGGCGCTCGGCAGCCCAGGAAGGGTCTCGTCTTGGGTGACGGTAAGCAGGTGGTGCTTGTCGAAGAGAGTGGTGCCAAGTGGAAGCTCAACCTCTCGGGTGAAGCCCGGGCCTTGGAAAACTTGTTGGGCTGCACGGTGTCCGTAAAGGGCACCTCGGTGGCCCGAAAGCTCCAGGTGCACGAATGGTCGGTTGAGGACTCAGGGTATGGCTCGCAGCCGCATGTGGGCCAGCTTAAACGGGTCGGGGGATCGTGGCGTATGGCGGATCGAAATACAGGCGCACTCCTCGAGTTGTTGGGTGAAAGTCTGGGTGGCCTCGCCCACCATGAAGGAGATTTGGTGTTGGTGGATGGACTGGTTGTCGGGCCGCATCTCATACAGGTGGTTTCGTATCGAATTTTGATTGATCTTGATGCTCGATAATCACCGCTTGTGGGTTAGTCGGGACGCCACTTAATGGGGGTGTCATGGTTCCTACCGCTCTGTTGTCTGTCTCCGATAAAACCGGCATTGTGGAGCTTGCCCGCGGGCTCGTCGAGCAAGGCTACACCATACTCTCCACGGGCGGGACGGGTAGAGCTCTGACGGATGCGGGTCTTCCCGTAACAAAAGTCAGCGATCACACGGGTCACCCAGAAATCATGAATGGTCGAGTGAAGACTCTTCACCCAAGAATCCATGGTGGTATTTTGGGGCGTAGGGCTGCCCACGAAGCGGAGGCAGTCGCCAACGGTATCGATTGGATCGATGTGGTTGTGGTGAACCTCTACCCATTCGAAGAGACCATCACTCGGGGTGATGTGAGCCCTGAACAGGTAATTGAGCAAATCGATATCGGCGGTCCGAGCATGGTGCGGTCCGCCGCCAAAAACCACAAAGATGTGGTGATCGTTACGGATCCAAAAGACTACGAGGGCGTCCTCGCTGAGATGAAGAATGGTGGTGTCGGGGCGGATACACGCCGCCGACTGGCCTGGAAAGCCTTTCGCCATACGGCCAACTATGATGGCATTATTTCCGGGTGGTTTGGACGCGAACTGGGAGAAACGTTTCCAGATGAAGGCGGCATACCAATTCGGCAGATGCAATCTCTTCGTTACGGGGAAAATCCCCATCAAAGTGCTTCATTTTATGCGGAGCCGGGCCTTGGGGGCCGGTCACTCGCGCGTGTGAAAAAGCTCCAAGGTAAGTCCCTTAGTTTTAATAATCTGGCGGATTTGGACGCGACATTGCGGGCTGTTTTTCATTTTGATGAGCCGGCCGCCGTGATCACGAAGCACATGAACCCTTGTGGGGCAGCCGTCCACCCAGATGGGCCCGAAGCCGCATTTTTACTCGCTTTATCGGCGGACCCGGTCTCGGCGTACGGTGGCATCGTTTGCTTCAATCGACCTGTGGGCGCGGATACGGTTCGCGCCATTCGGAAGAGTCGGACATTCTTTGAAGTGCTGGCCGCACCGGGGTTCACCCCGGAGGCGCTCGAGTTGTTGGCCGTTCGAGAAAAGCTGCGGGTAATGGAACTTCCGGATGACTGGGCGGACTGTGCACCAGAGGGAACCGATGTTCGCCGAGTACAGGGTGGCTGGTTGTTCCAAGACTGGGATCTGGGGGTTGATTTCGAATGGAATGTCTCCACGAAGCGACCTCCAACGGACGCTGAGGCCGGTGCGCTCCGATTTGCCTGGGGCATTGTCCAACACGTGAAGTCCAATGCCATCGTGCTCGCTCAGGCTGAGGATGGCGGGTACGTGCTCAATGGGGTGGGTGCCGGCCAGATGTCCCGGGTGGACAGTGTACGGATTGCGCTGAGCAAGGCGACCCGACCCATCGAGGATGCAGTCATGGCTTCGGACGCGTTTTTTCCGTTTCCGGACGGAGTGGATGAGGCCACCACGGCGGGAATTAGGGCGATAATTCAACCGGGCGGATCGATCCGGGATGAAGCTGTGATCGATGTGGTCGATCAGGCAGAAGGAACCATGGTGTTTACCGGCGCACGGCATTTCCGGCATTGATGGTTCCGCACAAGGTATGCTCCTAGAGTGCCGGACGTATTTTGCTTTTCTTGTGGTGCTCCAACGGTTGCTCTTGGGCAGCAAGTGGTGCCGTTCTGTGCGAATTGTCGAGCGAGAGGCGTAGCTGAACGCACATCCGAAGCAAAGTGGATGGTCCGGCTGCCAGGCGGATCCACACGGGGACCATTGACGCGTTTGGCTGTTTTGAGATGGCTTGCGCGAGATCGAGTTGGCCCGGACGACCGTATCAATCCGGTTGGTGGCGATCAAAGTGCCATAGCAGACCACCCCGATTTTCGTGGCTGTTTCATTCCGGGAAGCGCGGATGAAAACCAAATCCAAGCCCTGAAAAAAGAGTTTCGCGCCGTGGAACGGCGGGCAAACCTGCGACGTTTATTGAAGCGTGCTGCCGCGGCTTCGTTGTTTCTGCTGGCCGGTGGTCTTTCGTTTATCAGCGCGAATAGCCGTATTTTTGTGGTGCCGGAACCGGTCATGGAGCAGGTCGAAACGTTGGTTCATTGGTGGGGCCAAGTATTGGAGCCCACAGTGGTCTACACGCGTGTGCCCACACTAAGCGGATTGCCGCACGGTGACTGGGCCGCGGCGCAGAAGGATGGGAGCGACCCAACGGCGTTGCATCGGGCCGAGATGGCTCTGTGGAATAGCGAAAGTCATGAACTTGAGCCGGCGAGGCGGTTGTACCTGGCGGCCATTGGTAGTTCTCCGCTTGATCCGATGGCCCACGCGGGACTGATGGAAGCCAACTCAGAGATGCTTGCGGCCCGCCCGGAGTTGTTGGGGGAGATAGCACGTGCTGGAGTCCGTTTGGACAGCATGGAGCAGGAAGGACCGGCAGTGCAGCGGGCGGTGGCTGCGCTCGCCTTGGCCAAAGGAAATCGCCTTGGCGCTGCGGAATTCACAAAGCAGTGCCGACGCATCGACGTAGGGTGTGCCTTACTGCATGGTGAGGCGATGCGGTCGGTTGCAGAGGTGCTGGGTGTTCAAGCCAAGATTGGTCCTGTACCGCGTGTCGTACGGGTCCTGGCTCGGACGGCATTCTCTGCCGAAGATTGGCTGGCCCTTGATGTGGCCACAGCCGACATGATTGCCCGTTCGCCTCGAGATCCGCTGGGCTACTCCCTTCGTGCGGAACAGAGGGCTGCGCTGGGCTTTTGGCTTGAAGCCGGTGCATTGGCAACGCGGGCGAGAGAGCTCGGCTCTGAGTTGGTGGCCGTGCGGCACCTCGAGGCTGCCGTTGCGCTTCAGGTTGAGGACAACACAGCAAAGGCCATGCGCTTGTATCAGGACTTGGCGGATCACCACTTGCTTTCTGGATATTCGGCGCGCCTGACAATTTTGATTCAGGGCGCGATCGTTAGTGCAGAAGGGGGTGACTTCAAGGCAGCGGAAAGCCTGCTGGATACCGCATCCGATGCCGCACCAAAAGACGCCTCCGTAATGATGGCGCAGGCCATCCTGGCCTTCAAGTCGGGAGCGCAGGAGGCGGCAGAGAGTATCCTTCGAGAGCTGGATACCTCCGAGCTTGAGTCCATGGATGAGGCCGTAGTACATCTGTGGGCGGCCTACATCTACCTCGATGGAGGCAAGCAAAGGCTTGCGCGTACTGAGCTCGAAGAAGCGGAACGGATTCGTCCTGATTGGCATCGCCTTTTCCACGAAGTGATTTGGGCTGAGTTCCAAGCCCGAGACATCAAGTCTGTGATTGAAACCGTCACGGGCATGTCGTTGGTTCCATTGAAGACAGAGCTTCGGCATGACCCGCGCCACGGTCTTGGGTTGGGTGAGCCACCATTGCGTCCCGTGGTGGGGCCGCTCTTGCGTGAGATGGATGGGGACATCCGGTATGCCCGCCTGAGGGAGCCTATCGCAGCGATCATGAGTTCTACCGCTCGTCGACCGGGGGCTCTTGAGCACCTGTTGGATGCGATCGAACGATTTCCAGATCATATGGCCCTTCAAGCTACTTTGGCTTCTGCACTGTTTGATGCTGGTCGCTGGGATGAAGCGGTACCGATCGCCCTCGATGTGGTGGGCCGTCGCCCCAATTCGAAATGGATGCAGAGCATTCGAGGACGTTCTTTGGCCAAGTTGGGTCGATGGAACGAGGCTAAAGATGCCCTGCGGCGAAGTATCCGTGGCGACATCCCCGATGTACGTCTTCTCGAGTGGGCCAGTGAGGCGTGGAACGCCGAGGGTGAAACGGAGGAGGCGATGCGATTGTTGGAGCAGGCTGCGAAGATGAATCCAGAAGACCCATTTGTCCGAAGAGCCCTCCTTGCTCTTGGTGAACGGAAGGAATAGACGTCCGCCTTCACGGTGGTGATATGAAGGTACTTCTTGTCGGTGGTGGTGGACGTGAACACGCTTTGGCGTGGCGAATCAGCCAGAGTCCACTGGTCGACCAACTTGTAGTGACTCATACCAACCCAGGCTTTCCTTCGGATGCAGTTCATGCAGTTGGGGATGTGGTTGATATTGCACAGACGCACCATGTTGGCTTGGTCGTTATCGGGCCGGAAGCACCCTTGGCTGAAGGGTGGTCAGACAGGCTTCGCGCCGCCGGGTATCCGGTTTTTGGTCCCTCCAAGGCGGCCGCTCAACTGGAATCATCCAAGGCATTTGCCAAGTCCTTCATGGACCGCCATGGAATCCCTACGGCCGAGTGGTCGGTTCACACCGAAGCGGCGTCTGCACATGCCGCAGTCAGCGGCCCTTGCGTCATTAAGGCCGATGGTCTCGCGGCCGGGAAGGGTGTGTTCGTTACCCGAGTGGAGGCCGATGCACATGCGGCGATCGATTCGATCTTTGCCGGTGCATTTGGTGAGGCAGGGCACCGTGTAGTGGTCGAAGAGCTTCTTGAGGGTCCAGAAGTGAGCGTGCTGGCCTTGTGTGATGGACGCCGAGCCGTGGCGCTGAAGCCGTGCAGAGACCATAAACGTCGCTTTGATGGCGGAGGTGGACCCAATACGGGTGGTATGGGTGCCATTTGTCCTCCGCCCGACGTGGACGATGCCCTGCTTGAGCAGGTGTACGAGACAGTACTGCAGCCGGTGGTCGATGGCATGGCTGCGGAGGGACACCCGTTCCGGGGCGTTCTGTACGCTGGGTTGATGCTGACGGCATCGGGCCCCAAGGTTTTGGAGTTCAACGTTCGTTTCGGTGACCCAGAATGTCAGCCACTGATGCTGATGCTGGATGAAGACCTTGTGCCTTGGATGCTCGCTTCGGCGACCGGAGACCTGCCTCGTCGCTCACTAAAGTGGCGCGATGGGGCGGCATGTTGTGTCGTGATGGTCTCAGGCGGCTATCCTGGCCCGATAGAACGAAACATGGACATCTCAGGTGTGCCGGTCCCCACAAATGATGGCGTGGTGTTCTTCGCTGGTGCACAGCGTGAAGGAGCCACAGTTCGGGCAAATGGTGGCAGGGTGCTTGGAGTGACAGCGTTTGGCGCTGATCTGGCCACTGCGTGTGAACGCGCCTATGAGCAGGTTGAAATGATTTACTTTGAAACTGCCGCATGGCGAACAGACATCGGACAATAGGAGTCGACGAAATGGAAACGAAGGTATTGGTAGGTATCGTAATGGGAAGTCAATCTGACCTCCCTGCTATGTCCGCAGCTGGGGACGTTTTAGACCAGTTGGGTATTGGGTACGACATTCGAATTATGTCGGCACATCGTACGCCTGCGGAGGCTGATGAGTATTCATCCACTGCTGCTGAGCGGGGATTGAAGGTCCTCATCTGTGGTGCCGGAATGGCTGCACACCTTGCGGGCGCCTTTGCTGGCCGAACCCCCCTGCCTGTGATTGGCGTACCGTTGAATGGCTCTCTCGATGGGCTCGATGCGTTGCTTGCCACCGTTCAAATGCCACCGGGCGTACCGGTTGCAACGGTAGCGATTGGCAAGGCCGGAGCGAAGAATGCAGCGTGGTTGGCTGCCCGGATTATTGGAACCAGTGATCCGGTCATTCAGCAGCGGGTTGTCGATGGCTTCGATGCCATGGCGGACAAGGTACGTGCGGCGGATGCTGAACTTCAGGCGTCGCGTCGGTGACTGCACAAAAAGCACTGAGATTGCAGGGTCAAGGCGCGCCTCGGGACATGACTGTATTTCCCGCTGATGATGACCTCCTCGGGATGTCATTGTTCTCGCAGGTGACGCTTGCGCTGGAACGAGGAATCCCTCGGCCGGCGACCTTCGTCTTTTTTGAAGAGCGGATGGACCGTTTTTCAATGTCAGGGCTCGCGGATCTCAGCGCACGTGCTCGGAACCGCATTATCGCTGGTATGGCGGGTCAGGATGACGTGGAATGTGTGGCCATGTTGGGCGCTTTCCGGTTCCGGGGAAAGGGGCCCCTTAATGGTCAGTGGGTCGCCAGCGTGTTCCTCGAATGGCCAGACAATCGGTGGTGGACGGCGTGGCAGCCAATTGGCCCGAAAAGAGGTCTTGTCGGTGATGGGCCTCAGGTACGAAATGCGCTGGATGGCAGTCCGAGGCCAGGTGGTGTCGGAGGTTGGTTTGCATTGTCCCGGCGAGCGGGCCTCAAGCTTCGCGTGCACCGTAAGAGTACTCCTGTACACTGAGCCGCATGACTGACTCGGTGCCAGCAAATAACTTACCGGCGGACATCGTACGGGTGCTGGCGACGCATGGTGCGGTCGAGGTCGTGACGTTCGCATATGAGGGCGCTGTCCGTGTGGCTTGTGCGCCCTTTGAGGACATCGTCTACCTGTTGGTCGTTCCAGGGGGGGCAACAGAGTCTGCACTTCTGAAGACGACACGGGTGACCGTGTCGGCCAAGGCTCCGGATGGGTCGTACCAGCTGCGCATGGAAGGACGTGCACATGCGGGCCGAATGTTGAATCGACATCCAATGTTGAGCGTGATTGAACCGTGGTGCCCGGAGGGCGTGGCCACCAACCGTCTTTTGGTGGTCTCGTTCATTGCGGAAGAGATTGAGTTTGTTCGGGGTGAGGGGGATGATGCCCGACGTCACGCCGGAAAGACCCCTGCGGGTCGAGACCGTCCGACCCAAGGCCGGATTTGGTTTGCTGCTGCGATGTCAGGGCTCTCTGGGTACATGTCATTGTTGTATGTCCTCGCCTGTGTCTTTTGGTTTGGCGTGCAGGGAGCGGAGTTTCTCGGCAGACCACTCGGGTTGGGCCTTGCGCTCGCTGCGGGCGTTGGGCTGTTGGGGGGCGTGCGGTTGTTTGTGTTGGCCCAAGGCTTTCTGGGCTGGCGGAAAATGAAAGCCTCTGAAAGTGATGCGGTGTGGTTGAGTGGCGCTTTTATCAGCCCCCATGAGGCACGAATGGGCGGCACATTAGCGCTATTCATCGGCTGCGCTTCATTGGCCACGATCGCCGCCATATGGGGTGAAGGGCTGTTTTGGAAATGTTTTTTGGCCAGCGGTGTGTGGCTCTTGGCTCCGGCCTGGGCACTCAATCTGGCGATGGGCCGACCCGAACCGCGGCGTTAAGTCTGAATTCAAGGAGGGTGTGTGCAAGTCGCTTTGCAAGGCAGTAGTGCTTCAGTGGTTACAACAGGCATTCTGTTGTTGACCCATGCGAAACGCTTGGGTCAACCGTTGAAAGTGGTCATTGTTGGGGACTACGATGATGCGGCCCTTGTGGAAGGACCGGCCTTGGTTTCTCATCCAGTATTGGCAGGCTGTGGTGTGGGCCGGGTGGAAAAAAGCGCCAACCTGGTGATGATGCCTGGGGCGGCCAAAGAGCCGCTCGCTGTAAGCTTTACGTATAGTGGGTTGTCCGACTGGTTTTGTGTCGATCGTGATGGGGTGGGAATTCACGGCAGTACCCGTGCATTCGTCCGGCTCTGCCGAAATCCTGAGCTGGATGCATTGAATCTGGGACGGGTCTTGCGCAGAGCGTTGGCCGCGACGGGTTGCCCCCCCGAACCCGCGCTGCTCGATGTGCTGTTTGGCGCCCCACTTCCACCATTAGAGCGGCTCGCAGTCGCGCTTCGAGCCGGCCGTGCCATGACAGGTGCCCCCGGAGATCTATTCACGCGGTATATCGAATCCGGTGTCACGAATCTCCCCGATCCACTTCCAACTCCATGCACCATCGAGGTGATTGAAGCCGCCGAGCAGGATGGGAGTCTCGAGAAGTTACTGGCTCGCGTACAGCCTGGAATACGGGCAGCGCTTGCGGACTGGTTCGTGGGGATGAGAAGCTTAGAGCAGTCCGCAGCCATGGATGAATTGGTGTGCGGTATCGCCGAGGTGGGCAGTCATCTGGTGAGCCTGCCCATGGCTGGTATGCTCCCGAGATTGGATGCGGGTAGCACGTCGGTTGCCTTGAATCTGGGGCCCGCCATTGGTGCCGTCTCGGGGCAAACCTGCGCGATTCGGGTCCTCATGGACATGT
>Ga0315320_10003783_pt1 | contig 12397 bp, 9 predicted proteins | sample M140m21515metaG_FD_203458 | JGI IMG/M metagenome (GOLD analysis project Ga0315320, IMG submission 203458) | Ammonia-oxidizing marine archaeal communities from Monterey Bay, California, United States - M1 40m 21515 | ecosystem: Environmental > Aquatic > Marine > Coastal | place: USA: California...
GGCGCCGGGCGGTGGACGGGTGACGGTGCTCGCGCCGGTCTGCATCGTCGAGGCCGTGGGCCTCGGGAGACCGCCTGCCCCTCGACGGGTCGCCCGCGATCGCGGCGACTACAGCCCCAGCCGCGCGGACTCGGCGTCCATGAAGAGGCCCAACCGCTCGACGACGGCGGCGTTGGCGGTGTCCTCGATGACGTTGACCCGCTCCGCCGGGTCGCTCTGGAGGTCGAAGAGCGCCTCCTGGGGGCCGCGCTTCGAGTCGATCCGCACGTACTTCCAGCGCTCTTCCACCACGGCCCGCTCGCTCGCGGCGCTGAAGTTTGGCCCGGCGTAGAGGAAGGCGCCGCGTCCGGGCGAGCGGGGCTCCTGGAGCTGTGGCACCAGGCTCTGGCCATCCAGGGGGAGCTCGGCCTCGACGTCGCAGAGCTCCAGCAGGGTCGGGAAGAGGTCGATGTTCAGGGCGGCGGACCGGGCGCGGCCTCCGCGCCGGGCGACCGGCGGGAAGCGAACAACGAGGGGGATCCGGATGGACGGCTCGTAGGCGACGCCCTTCTGGCGCAGGCCGTGCTCTCCCAGCAGTTGGCCGTTGTCCGAGGTGAAGACCACCACCGTCCGGTCCAGCTCGCCCTCGGCCTCGAGGGTCGCCAGGAGCCTGCCGACGTTGTCGTCGATGGAGAGGACGAGCTCCCAGTATCGGCGACAGTCCTCGAGGAAGGTCGCGGGGTCGCTGATGGCGTGCGGGCTGCTCCGCTGCTGACGGAGCCGGCGGTAGAGCGGCAGGAGCGTGTCCAGCGGATCCAGGGCGCTCTCGGGCAGCGCGAGCGGCGCGTCCTGCAGCGCGCCGAGGTGGCGCGGAGCCGGCTCGAGCGGGCCGTGTGGGTTCTTGAAGCCCACCACCAGCAGGAAGGGCTCATCGCGCTCCCCCGCCTCGATGAACTCGATCGCACGGTCGGTGAGCACGTCTGCCTGGTAGCCCGAGCTCGGCACGGTCTCCCCGTCCACGTTGAAGACCTCATCAAAGTGGTGGCCCCCACCCTCGTAGCTGACCCACCTGTCGAAGCCGGGCCGGGGGCCGGGGCCGCCGCTCGGCGACGGGATGTGCCACTTCCCGATATAGCCGGTCCGGTAGCCCGCGGTCTGGAGCACCTCGGGATAGGTCGGGTGCTTTGCCTGGAAGTCCACGGGCGTCACGTTGTCCTCGATGCCGTGCACGTGCGCGTAGCGCCCGGTCAAGAAGCTCGCACGGGATGGACAGCAGCGAGACGTCGTGACGTAGGCCCGCTCGAAGACCACGCCCTCGTCGGCGATCCGGTCGAGGTGGGGGGTGTTGATCCACCGGTTGCCGAGGCGCGAAGCGCCGTCGTGGCGCAGGTCATCGGCGAGCAGGACCAGGACATTGGGGCGCGCGTCACGGACGAGCTCGGGTGCCTCTTCAGCGACGGGGTGCTCCTCCGGTCCTGGTCGTTCATCGGCACCCCCTGACACCGCCGTCCGGCACCCCGGGGTCAGGAGCCCGAAGCCCACGGTCACAACGGCCCGGGCGAACACCGCGGCGAGGGGAGAGGAGGTCGGGTTCATCGGGGGCAAAGAGGGCGGCCTTGGGGAGCGGAGGCGGGGTTCGATGCACCCCGAGGCACTATAGGCCGCGACGATGGTGGCCGCCCCATGGGCGCCGGGTCACCCGCCCGCGAATTGGCCATGTTGCCCCGAAACACCGCGGCCGCGGGCTGGGCCACGCGTCGCGCCTCGAGGACCCCATGCCTCGAACCCTCACCTGGCCTCGACGGAGGCCGTCTCGGGGGCCCCCGGGAGACCCAGGCCGCCCGGCCGGATGGGCGGCGCGGGGTAGGCGGTGCCCGGGCCCTCCCTGCGGGGCCGCGAGGGGACGGCCAGGGCTCACGCCCTCTCCATCACGGCGTCACCCGCCTCGTCGGCGGCCGAGGATCCAGCGCAGGAGGCGGGCCCGGCCGGGGGTCAGGCGCGTCCGGTTGAACTGGTCCCCTGCGCGCCGGATGGCGTCGGCCACGGTGGGGTAGGGGTGGATGACCCCGCTCAACTCCGAGAGCCGGGCCCGGCGCTGCACGGCGCTGACGAGCTCACCGATCATCTCGCCCGCGTGGCTCGCCACGACTGTGGCGCCGAGCACCCGGCCCCTGGGGTCGTGGATCACCTTGACGAAGCCAGCCGCCTCGCCGTCGAGGACGGCGCGGTCGCTGTCCTCGAGGGGGACCTCGATGACCCCGTGTTGGACGCCGGACCGCGCGGCCTCCTCGGCCGTTGTCCCGACGTGGGCGACCTCGGGGTCCGTGTAGGTCGCCCAGGGGATGACCAGGTCGCTGGCCTTTGCCCTGCCGAAGAACAGCGCGTTGCGCAGGACGGTCCGGGAGAGGAAGTCGGCGGCGTGGGTGAACTGGAATCGCGAGGCCACGTCACCAGCCGCGAAGATCCGGCGGTTCGACGTGCGGAGGTGGTCGTTCACCTCGACACCCGAGCGCAGGTCGAAGGACACGCCCGCCTCCTCGAGGCCGATCCCCTCGACGTTGGGCGCGCGCCCCGCCGCGACGAGGATCTGCTCGACCTCCACCGACTCGCCGCCGCTGAGGTCGACGTGGCGCAGGCCCTTGCTGGTCCGAACTACCTCGACCCGGGCGCCCAGGCGCACGTCGACGCCGTCAGCGCGCAGGGCGTCGAGGACCACCGCGCTCGCCGCTGGGTCGTCGGCGCGCATCAGGCGCGGACCGGCCTCGAGGAGGGTGACGCGAGCGCCGAAGCGGGCAAACGCCTGGGCCATCTCGGCGCCGATGGGGCCGCCGCCGATCACGGCGAGGCGGGGCGGAAGGCTCTCCAGGGAGAAGAGCGTCTGGTGGGTGAGGGCCCCGGCCTCCGTCAGCCCCGGGATCGGGGGCAGGGAGGGGCGGGCACCCGTGGCGATGACGGCGCGCGCAAACCGGAGGGTCTGATCGCCCACCTCCAGGGTGGAGGGAGAGGCGAACCGCCCCTCGCCCAGGAAGACGTCCACGCCGAGATCCCGGAAGCGGCTGGCGGAGTCGTGACGCGCGATCTGCGCCCGCAGCGCCCGCATGCGCTCCATCACCGCCGGAAAGTCCACCTCGACCTCGCCGGTGCGGACACCCAGGGCTCCGGCCTTCCGCGCGCTTGCGGCGGCGCGTGCGGAGCGGATCAGGGCCTTGGAGGGGACGCACCCTGTCACGAGGCAGTCGCCGCCGAGCAGGTCGCGCTCGACGAGGGCCACCCGAGCGCCGAGGCCCGCGGCGCCCGCAGCCGCGACGAGGCCGGCGGTCCCGCCGCCCAGCACCACGAGGTTGTAGCGGCCCGTCGGGCTGGGGTTCACCCAGTCCGCCGGGTGGACCTGGGCCGCGAGGGTGCGGTTGCTCGCGTCCAAGGGGAGGAGCTCGGGGAGGTGGTGGGCCGAGGGCGTCATGGGGGAGGGGACACGAGGGAGGCTCACGCCCGATCGCTGGTGGGCTCCTCGACGGCGGCGGCGGCCAGACGGACACGCGCCATGCGGGTCAGCAGGACCGTCACGCTCAACGTCGCGGTGAGCCCCACGCCCAGGAGCGCCCACTCGGCCGGTGAGCGGCTGGCGCCCGCCGCGACGTCACGGCCGATGGCGCCGAAGTACACGAAGAGCACGGTGGCGGGCAGCATGGCGATCCAGCTCACCAGCACCGCCGGGACGAAGGGCACCGCCGTGAGGCCGAGCAGGTAGTTGAGCGCGTTGAAGGGCACCACTGGCGAGAGCCGCAGGAGCCCGACGATGCGCCAGCCCCCGTCGGCCACGGCCTCATCCACGGCACGGAACGCCTTGCTCTTGCGGGCGAGCCCCTCGACACGAGAGCGAAGGAGCGTGCGGGCGAGGAGGAAGGCGATGGCGGCGGTGGCGGTGGAGGCCAAGGAGACGACCACGGTGCCCTTGACCACGCCGAAGAGGGCACCCACCGCGAGGGTGATGGCCGAGCCGGGGACGAGGGCGAGGGCGGCGACCACGTAGAAGAGCCCGAAGGCGATGGGGCCCAGGGGCCCCAGGGTCTCCACGCGCTGCGAGACCCCGTCGAGGACCTCGCCCAGGGGAAGAAGGGCGGCGGCCGCAGCCAGGCAGGCGAGCACCAGGAGCGCGAGGAGGCCGCGGAGTCGGCCGGCGCGTTGGGGGTCTGTGGTCGTGGCAGGCATGGGGCTCAGTGATGGGAGCGCCTCGGCGAGGCGCTGGCGGGGCGGGCGGTTGCGGCTCAGCGGGTCGGTGTGAGCCCTCGCCCTTTCTCCCGCTCTTCCTTCTCCCGCGCCCGGGCCTCGCGCTTGGCCTTGCGCTCGGCCCGCCGGCGCTCCTTGTCAGCGCGCCGCTCCCGGCTCTCCCGGGTCAGCTCGTCGACCTGCGCGAGGACCGCCGCCTCATCAAAGCGAAAGTCGTCGGAGTCGAAGCCCTGGATGGCGGCGATCTGGTCAACGAGGATCATCGCGACCCAGGCGGTGCCCCGCGCGTTGGGGTGGAGGAGGTCCTTCTGGAGGGCCTCGCCCAGGGAGGACACCTTCCACTCGAGGTCTCGGACCCTCACGGGCTTGCTCTCCACGTAACGACGCATGAGGTCCGCGAGGCCGAGTACCCGGACGTTGGGGCGGCCCTTCGCCCACGCTCGGAGGGTCTCGTTCATGGCCAGCCGCTCCGCGGCGGAGGGGAACATGGAGCGGTTGACGATCGGGGCGCCGAACGGCCCGCGTCCCTTCAGGGCGTGCGCGATATCCGGGAGATCACCGATGATGAGCGGGCACTTCAGCCGCTCCAGTTGGCGCAGGCCGGCCTCGAGGCCCTTGGCCCGGCGGGGCGCACTTCGTGAGTCGTTGCCGTAGGCGTACCAGAACAGGTAGTCGACGCCGACCACGAGGTCCGCGTCGCCCGCGACCGCCGCGTCGACAAGCCTCGCTCCGGACTTGTAGGGAGCGTTGAAGAACCACCCCTCGCCCTCGTCCACAAAGGTGACGCGCTCGCGCCCGCGCTCGGTCAGCGTGGCCTCGAGAAACACGGAGAGGGCGACGTCCTTCTCCGTGGCGAGCTCAGCAGACAGGCCGAAGCCTGCGGAGACGCTGGCGCCCATGGTGAAGACCCTGAGGGGAGCGGTCTCAGCAGGCGCCGGCGCCGTGGCGTCGTCCTGCGGGGCGGCGGCGAGCGCGAGGGATCCACCCGAGAGGGCGGCGGCGAGGAGGAGGCGGAGCGGCAGGGTCATGTCTGGCGAGCGAGTCGTTCGTGGCGTGGCGGCGTGGGCTCCCAATGTAGCCCCGAGGCGCCCCGAATTCGCGGGGCTCGACGCCTCGGGGGAGCGCTCAGCCGTCCCAGCGAGGCGCCAGGAGGTGCCGCTTTTGATCCGAGGAGCGCAGCGAGCCGGAGTGGGGCGGGGGCCGGTCCTCCTCAGGTGCGGGGCGGTCCCAGAGCTGGCAGGTGACCTCCTTGTGCTTCTGATCCAGGCCCTCGCAGTAGTTCGTGTAGATGCAGCGGCGCACGTCGTCGCCGCGGCCGAGCTGCATCTTCCGCCACCAGTCCGGGTCGGCGAGGGACTGGCGCGCGGCGGCCACAACGTCGCACGCTCCGTCGGTCAGGGCGGCCTCGGCCTCCCTGAAGGTCCCCAGGCCGCCGCAGCCGATCACGGGGACCGCCTCGCTCACCTCGCGCACAGCGCGACGCACGGTCGCCGAGAGGGGAAGGTTGCGGCCGAAAGGTCCCGGCGCGCCGATGCGGACGGTGGGCATGCACTCGTGTCCGCTCTCTCCGGTGTAGGGATAGGCGGCCGCGCCGACCCGCGGCTGCTTGGCGTCCTCGAACTTGCCGCCCTTGCTGATCGAGATGAAGTCCATGCCCGCCTCGGCGAAGCGCTTGGCGAACCACGCAGCCTCGTCGACGGAGGTGCCGCCCTCGATGACCTCGTCCCCGAGCATGCGGCAGCCCACGGTCACGTGGGGTCCGACGCGGTCCCGGACCGCGGCGAGGACCTCAAGCGGCAGGCGTGCTCGGCCCTCAAGGTCACCGCCGTAGCCGTCCTCGCGCACGTTCCTTGCGGAGAGGAAGCTCGCCATGGTGTAGGCGTGGGCGAAGTGGAGCTCGACGCCGTCGAAGCCTGCCTCCACGGCGCGAGCCGCGGCGTCCGCGAAGAGCCCCGGCAGCGTCCTGGGGAGCTCGGCGATGTGCTCGAGGTGGGTGTCCCACACGCGCTCTCTCGCGCCGTACTCGAGGTCCTCTCTCTCGCGGTCGGAGAGCGTGGTGAGGAGGTCCTCGTGGGGGAGGGCGGCGAGGGCGGCGCGAATGGCCTCGTCGTCCGCCTCGGCGCCGAGCCCGACGGCTTCACGGTGTCGCGCCTCGAGCTGAAGGAACCTGGCGAGGAACACGGCCTTATCCGGGCGCCTCCGGATCCGGAGGAAGTCGATGAGCTGGATCAACACCCGGGTCTGGCCGCCGCTGCGCGCGCGGACCTCGTCCGTGAGCCGTCGGAGCCCGGGAACGAAGCGGTCATGCCCGATCCGGAGCAGGGGGCCCGAGGGGACATCGCGGATCCCGGTGGCCTCCACGACGAGGACCCCAGGCCGGCCGTCGGCGAACCTGCCGTACCAGTCCACGACCTCAGGGGTGGCGTCGCCGTCCTCGGTGGACCTCCAGGGGACCATGGCGGGGACCCAGGTGCTCGAGTGGGCGGTGAAGGCGCCGATGCGGACCGGGGCGAAGAGGCGGCTCATGAGGGCCTCGTCAGCGCTGGGCCACCCGGGGTCGGGCAGGGGGTAGGGCGGGGTCTTGGACACGCTTCGGAAGGTAGCAGGTCGTCGGGGGCGCGTCCGCGTTACCCTCGTCGCATGTCTGCGGAACTCACACCCCTCGACGGGACGGCTGCGCTGGTGACCGGCGGTACGAGCGGCATCGGGGCGGCCATCGCCCGGGCCCTCCTGCGTGCGGGGACGCCGGTCGCGATCACTGGGCGGGACGGTGACAGGGCCTCGGGGGCTGCCCAGGCCCTGCAGGAGGAGACCGGGACCGAGTGCGCCGGGTTCGCCCTCGACGTCACTGATGACGGCAGCTGTGCGGACTTCGTGAGGGCGCTCGAGGGCTTTCGGCCCATCGAGTGGCTGGTGAACAACGCCGGCGTGGCGGAGACCATGGCCTCGGCCTCGCCGGGGAACCTGGACCTCGCCCGACGCCTCATGGAGGTCAACTTCTTCGGGCCCATGCGCCTCTTCGCGGCCCTCGCCCCGGGGATGCTCGAGCGCGGGGGAGGTCGGGTCGTCCAGGTGGCCTCCTCGGCCTCACTGCAGGGCTACCCCTACGTCTCCTCGTATGTGGCGTCGAAGCACGCGCTCATGGGGTGGACGCGGTCCGCTGCCCTGGAGTGTGCGCCGAAGGGGGTCGGGGTCTCGGCTCTCTGCCCGCATTACGTGGACACCCCGATGACCGACCGCAGCATCGAGACCATGCGGGAGAAGACGGGCCGCAGCGAGGAGGACCTGCGGGCGTTCCTCGCAGCGCAGAACCCTGGCGGGGCACTGGTCACCGTACGAGAGGTGGCGGACGCCGCCATGGAACTGCTGCGCTCGGATCGATCGGGCGCGGTCTACGAACTCATCGGCGGTTCCACCGCCGTCATCGAGGAGGGCGTGCTGATCGGCGCGCGCTGAACGTCATGCTGAACAGACTCTTTCGACGGATGCGGCCCACGGGGAACGTGGCCCGCGGAGACTCGAGCCGAGACCGGCTGCGTCGCTGGTCGGTCCAGCCCAAGGGCTGGAAGGCCGCGCGGGGTTACGCGAACGGCGTCCTCGTGGAGGACGGCGGCCGAACCCTCTACCTGGCTGGGCAGATCGCCTGGGATGCAGAGCAGCAGCTCGTGGGAAGGGACAACTTCTCTCGGCAGTTCGTCCAGGCCCTCGACAACGTCCTCGCGGTGGTCCGCGAGGCGGGGGGGCAGCCCGAGGAGATCGTCCGCATGACCGTCTTCGTCACGGACAAGAAGGCGTACCTCGCCGCGACCAAGGCCATCGGCGTCGCCTGGAAGGACCGCATCGGGAGCCATTACCCCGCCATGACCCTCGTGGAGGTCTCGGACCTCCTTGAGGAGGGGGCTATGGTGGAGATCGAAGCGACGGCCGTGATCGGCTGACGGGGCGCCGGTCGAGCTCGCTGCTCAGGCCCTATTGGCCGGCCCAACCGGGCCCGCTCAGGGGAGCTTGCCGGGGCGTCCGCCGGCCTCGAGGGCCGCGAGGAGCGCTTTCTGGTCCACGTGGTCGACCTCGAAGACGACCATGATGACCGCCTCGTTCGGCTTGGCGCCCAGGTCGCGGAAGCCGTCGAGTCCCTCGCAGATCGTTCGCAGGTCGGCGATGCAGTTCTGGCAGTGGGGCGCGGTGTCGAGCTGGACCGCGACCATGATGCCGTCCGCCTGGACCATCTCCCCGGTCGCGGCGACCGGCTCGGCCGCGGGGGTGGAGATGGCGAGTTCGAGCTTCCAGGCCGGCGCCTCGTTCTGGCCGCGCACCGGGAGTCCGAGCAGCCGCCTGGACTCGTCCAGCAGGAACTCCGCGTCCATGAAGGGCAGGTGGCTGATGTCGATCCACCGGATCCGCCCCTGGCCGTCCACGAGGTAGGTGCCGTGCAGGGCGATGTCCTCGAAGTCGTCGTACGCCCGCCAGGCCTTGAACTGGGTCCGGCTCGGGTCGCAGAGGACCCGGAAGGGGAAGCCCGTGTCCGCGGAGTCGCTGCCCAGGGACTTGGCGACGGCCTCGGGGCCTTCCAGCCCGATCGCGACGATCTCGATCCCCGCCTCGGCGAACTGCTCCGCCATGGGGGCCAGGACCTGGAGCTGCTCCACGCAGTGCACGCAGCCGAAGCCAAGGAAGTTGACCACGAGCACCGGGCGGCCCGCGAAGTCTGACAGGGAGACCTCGTCACCGTAGGCGTCGGCGAGGGTCCAGTTGGTGGCGACCGGGGGGGACCAGTGACGGGGACCCAGGTTCTCGAGATCCAGGTCCATGCGCAGGGCCACGTCGTTCGCCTCGCGGAAGTCGGGGCGCCAGTCCGCGGGGAGCTCCAGGGCCTCGGCGAGGGGCGCGAGGCGCTGGAAGGGGGGGAGCTCGATCTCGGCCAGAGCGGCGCCCTGACGGAGGTCCTCGAAGACCTCGAGGGCCTCCTCTTCCTCTCCGGAGATCCACAGGACGTGGGCCTTGGTGGCCTGCTCCAGCAGCTTGCCGTCGCCCTCCTTGGCGAGCCCGCGGGCCATCTTGAGAGCCTCCTTGGTGAGCTCGTCGCTCCCCGACTCCGCCATCATTCGGGCGAGGTGGACCCGGTCGTAGCCGGCGTCCTTGAGCGCCTTCAGGGCCGCGATCTTGTCCTCGCCGCGTGCGTGGTCCGCCAGGGCCTCGAGGGCGTCGATCTGCTTGCGGATGGTGGAGGCCTCGCGCTCGAAGGACTCCATGGCCTTGGCCATGGCGTCGCGGACCTCTTCACGCTTCTTATCGGCGGCCAGCGCCTCCTCCTCGGCCTCGTCCACGGCCTCGGAGCGCTCGGCCTTCAGGCTCGCGAGCATGCTCTCGAGCTGCTCGATGGAGAGGCCCACGGCGTCGACGTCGCCCAGGTGCGCGGCGGCGCGGCCCATGGAGTAGGCCCGCAGCGCGCCCTCCGGGTCGAGCAGGTGCGGCTCCAGGTACATGGTCTCGCCCAGCTCGCGCAGCGTCGTCCACTGCTCGAAGGCGGTCAGGGTCTCCAGCAGGCGCTGGCGGCCGTAGATCGCGCTGCAGCGTCGCTTCTCCAGACTGTTGAGGTCCGGGTGGCGGGGCAGCTCGATCATGTTCTTCGCGAGCTCCACCGACTCGGTGACCCGACCCTGGTGGCGGAGGCTGCGGGTCAGCCACTCGTTGTTGTGGGCGAAGTTGTGGATCTCGTCGGGGAGCAGCCACGCGCGCTGCATGTGGGCGTGGTCCACGCGGGCCGAGGCCTCCTGCTGCCAGGCGGCGTCGTAGTGGCGGCCGAGCTGGGCGAAGATGTGCCCGCCCATGTGCCAGTTGTGGGCGATCCCCGGCCAGGAGAAGCCGCAGCGGACCGCCGTATCGACCACGCGCTCAGCGCTGTCCTTCGAGTCCCAGAGGTGGATCCGGTAGTGGTGGGCTGGGTGGAACGGCTCCACGGCGAGCACCTGCTGCAGCAGGGCCTCGACGGACATGCGGCTCGTGGTCTGGATGCCCTTGCGGCGGTTGAGCCAGATCCGGTTGGCGAGCAGCGCCTTGGCCTCGACGTCATCGGGGTAGTCCCAGATGAGATCCTCGTAGTCCTTGACCAGGCGCTCCGCCTCGCGCTTGGCGGGTTCCTTGCGCTTCGGCAGCTCCCGCTCGCCGCTGCCCCCCTCACCGGTGTCCTCCTCTCCTGGCGCCGGGTTCTTGGGCTCCTGGAGGTCCTCCGGCTCGTCCGGCCCCTCCACCCGGTAGTAGCGCGCGATCATGTCGATGTAGCGCTGCTCGCGGTCGGTCACGAGCCCGCGCTTGAGCCACGCCGCGCGGGCGAACCAGGCGGCGCGATCGGGGTGATCCACGTTGGCGAGCGCCAGACCCCAGCTGGCCATGGCGCAGTCGGGGTCCTCGCTGAGGATCTGCCGGAAGGTGCGCTCGGCCTCCAGGAACCAGAAGCCGTGCAGCTGACCCATCCCCTGGTGCATGAACGCCTGGAGGTGCTCCTCGCCGGGGGCGAGGGTGACCGGGAAGTCGATCCGGTCGGGGTGCTCCATCAAGGTCGCGGCCTGGCGCGGGCCGATGTCGAAGGCCGCCCCGTGTTCGGAGTGGGCGTCGATGGCATCGGGGGCGTCCTGGGGGCACGCGAGGGCCAGGAGGGCGAGGGCGTGGAGCATGGGTCAGCGTCGGGAAGGGGCGTCGGGTCGTTGGGCCGCGGGGAAGAGGGCGATGCCGCCGGCCTGCAGGCCGACGTCCACCGAGCTCACCCGGCGTAGGGTCTCGAGGTCGATGGCGTCCACCGCACCCGGAGCCGCGCCGCGGTCCTCGCAGGTGACGAAGGCGTACCGGCTGTCGGCGGTGACGACGACCCCGTGGGGGATCGGTCGGCTGGTCGGGATCCGCGCCAGCTCCTTGCCGGTCTTGAGGTCGATCACGCCCACGGCCTGGGCGCCCTTGTAGGTGACCACCAGGCGGGTGCCGTCCGGGGTCACCTCGAGGTTGTAGGGGGCGCGGCCGGTCGGGAAGCGGCGCGTGACCTTCCACTTCTTGAGGTCCACCTCGAGCACCTGGTGCACGCCGTTGAGGGCCACGTAGGCCACGGGCTTCGTCGGGTGGGGCTGGACCCAGGTGGGCTTGGCCACGGCCGCGTGCTGCGGGGCGCCTTCGGCGCCCGCCTCCGCGTCGCCGCCGTGTCCGCCGCCGGCGCGGCGCCCGGTGCCGTCGGTCAGCTCGAGCCGGCGGACCACCTCGAGGGTGACCGCGTCGAGCTCGATCAGCTCGTCGCTCATCATGGCGCACGAGAAGTGGCGGCTGCCGTCGGGGGAGAGGCGCGAGCCGTGGGGCATGGAGCCCGTCACCACCTGCTCGATCTCCACCATGCCCTCCACGTCGACGATGGAGACGGTGCTCGGGGTCATGTCCCCGTGGAGGTCGAAGTTGACGCAGTACAGGAGCCCCGTGTCCGGGGAGATCTGCATGGTCGCGGGGAAGAGGCCCAGCTCGGTCTCACCGAGCAGCTCGTGGGTCTCCGCGTCGTACTTGTAGAGGAGGCCGTTGGGCTTGCCGTGGGCGATCGACACGAACCAGTGCCGGCCATCGGGGGAGACGGTGAGCCCGTGGGGGCCCTCAATCTCGGTGGCCTGGTAGCCGACGTCGATGACCTCGCGCACCGAGAGGTCGCTGCCGTCGAAGGCCAGGTCGTAGACCCGGTCCGCGGACTCGGCGGCCACCAGCAGGCGAGCCTCGTCGGCGGGCGCCGGGATCGTCCCCGCGCCCAGGAGGAACAGGGTCGCGATCATCGCTCGAGCTTCACGGCCCACAGGCCGGAGTTCCAGTCGGAGAAGAAGATGTGACCCTTGTGGGGCTGAGGGCCCCAGGCCATGGGCGCGTTGGCGATGTGACCCTCCGGGTCATCGGGCAGGAACCACGCGATCTCGCGGCCCTGTCGATACGCGTCGCCCATGAGCTCACCGGACACGTCGACGGCCCGCAGGCCGGCGTTGTAGTACGCCACGTACATGACGTCGTCTTCGATCCAGAGGTTGTGGGTGCCCGCCTCGGGGACCTGGTAGCGGGCGCACTCCCGGGGACTCTCGAGGTCGGAGAAGTCGATGAAGTGGATCCAGCCGCGGGGGTAGGTCGGCTTGCCCTCGGTGTTGAGGCCGTAGGGGAAGGCCTCGTCGCCGGCGGCCACGTA
>Ga0315320_10003784_pt1 | contig 12393 bp, 25 predicted proteins | sample M140m21515metaG_FD_203458 | JGI IMG/M metagenome (GOLD analysis project Ga0315320, IMG submission 203458) | Ammonia-oxidizing marine archaeal communities from Monterey Bay, California, United States - M1 40m 21515 | ecosystem: Environmental > Aquatic > Marine > Coastal | place: USA: California...
TTCCAAGTGGTATACACAAGTCCCTAATCGCGCACGGCGTTTAGTAACGCGCATGAGAGCATTGTCAGATGATTCCGAAAGTTAGTGCAACCACAAGCCCCGCGCCAATGAAAAAACACTGCCGCCGATGCCCACGTTGTAGTGAGCCATTGAAGACAGTGTATGTACATGGTCATACGCAGTGCGTTAACTGTGACTGCATTATAGATGATTGCTGCCAAGGAGAAACCTGTCAGGCCGCTCCGTCAGCATTATAATCACAACGCCAGCTTTTAGCTTCATAAGGAAACCTATGGTCGCTAAACACATTGACGCTAAGTTTTGACATTTCAACTGTACGCGCTTTGCATTCCAATAGCTCAGAATACGGCCCCCAATTGTCTTTTAATTCAAAACAATGATTACCGTAGCCGCTACCAACAACAGCGCATACAACAATAATTGCTGTATACATAACTACTCCAATTCCACGACAATTTCCATCTCACTGTGCCTTGGCGTTAACATCTCCAGCTTGCATACAGAGCAAACCATAGAGTCCTCTTCAAGACCGTCAGATTTAAATTGCATTTCCGTTTCACATTTTGGGCACAACCCATATGACATGAGCCGCGCCATTGTACCGTCACCTTCTTGCATCACGCGCCATCTCCCCAAAAAGTTGCACTATTTCAATATTTAGGTCATAATTATATAGCATTGTCAAGAAATAAATTTCACACTTCCAACGGGGGGAAGATGTTAAATCCTTTTGAAGCTGGCAAGCTAGGCGAACATATTTGTATGGTGCGCCTAATGAAGCTTGGCTACTCTTGCCAAATAGTCAACCTAGATACCGTTGATATAATTATTAATTGGCAAGATGTTTTTCTGCGTGTCCAAGTTAAATCTAGCATTTTAAAAGGAAGGGGCGGAAAGCAAGCCGCACATATGGGGTACCAGTTCGCCACATCCCATAGCGGCAAGAAAAAACCTCTGACAAAAGAGCAGTGCGATATAGTAGCTTTTGTTGCCGTAGAGCCAGAGCGCGTTTTGTTTAATCCAGTAGAGTGCTTAAAAGGTCAGGTGACAAAGCGCGTGTCGCCTGCAAAATTTATTAAAGATGATTTGGAGCAGCGGTCTTTACAGTATTGCCTAGACCGTATTTTTTTGTCCAACTGAGCCAATTCCTAATGAACCGATTGAATCACCGTACTTTTCCTTGTAAGCTTCAGACACCAGCATACCAATTTGCTGACGAATGTTACGGTGCTCGTCTTCACAAAGCTTTCTAAGCTTATTATAGGTTCTCATGTCGATTCCGACAGTTCTATGATTTCCTGATGCCACAAAATCCTCCAACAAAAAGGGACATAATATGACATATAATAAAGGTTTTTATCAGAAACGCAATAAGTTCGGTGCAAAGAAAACTGAGTTTATGGGAATGAAGTTTGACAGTAAGTGGGAGGCAGAACGCTACGGTCAATTGTGGAAAATGCAAGAGAATGAAGAGATACGCGACTTAGATAGGCAAGTGCGCTTTAACATAGTTATTGATGGTCAAAAAATCTGCGCTTATATAGCGGATTATACTTACTACAAACCTAATAAAGATGGCGTAGATGAATATATTGTTGAGGATGCAAAGGGCGTAGAAACTGATGTTTTCCGCCTAAAAAAGAAGCTTATGCTGGCGGTAAATAATATAGATATAAAAATTTCTAAAAAATAATACTTGCAAATAAGAAATAAACTTCCTATGTTGTTTGTAACGAAGCCAACTAAGGAGTTCAAAGTGACTGATATGTTATCAGTGTCTTCCTCATCATTGTCTGAACTTGATATCTTTAAGCGAGAGCTTGAAACGACAATTTTGGAAGCACAAGAAAAGGTTAAGCTCATTAAGAGCGAAATCGAATCCAGATATCTTGAAAGGGCTCAAGATAAACTGCGTCAAGAAGGCAAAGACTTTGGCAGCACCACTATTAATGACAATGGATACAAGGTTAAAGTCAATATTAAAAAGCGTATAGAATGGGAGCCTGGTATGCTCATCAAAGTGCTTAACAGCATGGATGAAGATACTGCGCGTCACTATGCACAAATCAAATACACTATCCCCGAAGCTAAATATAACGCGGCTCCGCCAGACATTAAAGGCGCTCTGAGCGAGGCTCGCACTGTATTCCTGCAAGGTGTAAGTGTGGATTTAGAGAGGGATGATGATGCTTAATATCATTACAGCAGAGCAAAGGCTCAAAGAAAAGAAGGGCCACAAGATGGTTATTTGTGGTCAATCAGGGGTGGGCAAGACTTCTCTTGCTCGTACCCTAGACCCATCCAAGACATTGTTTATGGACTTGGAAGCGGGGGATGCGGCTATCGAAGGTGTAGCCATTGATGTTATCCGTCCGCGCACATGGCAAGAGTGCCGCGACTTCGCAGTATTCTTAGGCGGTCCGAACCCATCCTTGGGCGAAGAGGCTACATATAGTCAGGCACACTATGAGTATGTATGTCAGACATATGGCGACCCAACAGATACGCTAGCGAAGTACGATACTATCTTTGTAGACTCGATTACAGTAGCTGGTCGCTTATGCTTTACGCATTGTCAAAACCAGCCAGAGTGTAAATCAGAGCGAACTGGCAAGCTAGACACTCGCTCTGCATATGGTATGCAAGGCAGAGAGATGATGGGCTGGCTATCTCACCTTCAACATATTCGTGACAAGAATGTTATCTTTGTTGGCATTCTTGACGAGAGAGTTGACGATTACGGGCGGCAGACTTACGAACTTCAAATTGAGGGTTCTAAGACGGGTCGTGAATTGCCTGGAATTGTTGACGAAGTTATCACTATGGCCTTAATGCCAGATGATAGCGGAGCGCCATATCGCGCTTTTGTTTGTCAGACTTTGAACCAGTGGGGTTATCCCGCCAAGGACAGGTCTGGTAGGCTAGACCTTTTAGAAGAGCCACACTTAGGTAAACTTCTGGAAAAAATGTCAGGCGGAAAACCACAGGTTGAACGTCAGATGAATTTTGTAAACCCAAATGAAATTAAAGTAGAGGACGAAACCAATGCTTAATCTAAATGAAGTACCCGTATCAAGCGGAAGCAACGAACCATTACAGCTTATCCCAGATGGCACAGTAGTTCGCGGCGTATTGATGTTCCAAGGCGGCGACCAAATGATGCCAGAGTTTTCACAGAGCGCTATGTTCTTTAAAAAGTCTGCACATACTAGCGCCGTGTGGATGCCAATCGAAATGACCATCGTAGGCGGTCAGTTTGACAAGCGTAAAGTATGGCAGAACATCTTTGTTCATGGCGATGCTATTGATGAAGCTAGCGGCGTGTCAAAGGCACGGTTAATTGGCTTAGACACAATCCGTAAGATTATTAATAGCGGTCACAATCTTACCGCAACGGACATGTCACCAGAAGCTCAGGCCAAGCGTCAAATCAATGGCGTTGAGGAATTACAGGGCTTGGAAGTGTGTTTTGTAATTGGCATTGAAAAGAGCAATGACCCACAATATGCAGACAAGAACCGCATTAAAACTTTCTTGTCACCAGACAGTGGGGACTTTATTGCTTCAAATGGCTCTGGAGCCGCGCCAGCGGCCTCACCATTGTCTCCTATGCCGCCACAGGTGCAACAGGCTATGAACGCACAAATGCCAGCCCAGCAAGCTCAGGCGAGCGTTGCGCCAGCTTGGGCACAGAAGTAAAAAGCTAGAGGCGTACTAACGGCATCCTTAGTTGGTCGTTAGCTGGTTTGGGTGGCACCAGTGCCGTAAAGCCACCCACCTTATTAACGAAAGAAAGGGCAATAAAATGCGTAATGCAAATAAACTTATTAATGAGATTCGTGAAAAGCTAGATGAGCTAGAGTCATTTCTAGAAAATAGCGAAGCATCAAATAAAATTCCTAACAATGCTATGGGTACTTTTAACCTTTTAAAAAGGGGAAAGTTTTCTGTGCTGTCTCTGGCTAAAAAGTTAAAGAAAACAGAAAAAACCATTTACACAGAAATGTCGGTTATTCGTAAAGCTGGTTACGCTCTGGGTAAGGAGTACAACAAGCGCAAGCGTTTACATGAATATCGCTTAAACAAATAATGTTTAAGCATTGGGGCGGGCTTATATAAACCCGCCCTTTTTTATTAAAAAAAGTAGATTACAATATGGATTATAATAACGATTTTAGCCACGACCTTCTTGTCGGGCAAATAGCCGAACAATTTTTAGGAGCCCTTTTACAGAACAAAAAGATAGAAGTAAAGCATGACATGATAGCCCATACTACAGGCAGAGTGTTTGTTGAATATGCCTGTCGAGGCAGAAACTCCGGCATAACAACAACACAGGCTGATTTTTGGGCTTTTGTGTTGCTTACTGGGGCGGTTATAATAATAGATAAGGATAGACTTGTAGGGCTATGCAACGTAGCTTATCAGGATGGTAAAGTTATAAATGGCGGCGACAGCAATGCTGCCAGTGGGTTTTTAATCACATTGGATGATTTGGTTAGGAGAAAAAAAGATGTTTAAAGAAGGGCCTGGACAGAAGAGACTACGAGAAGATTCTAGGCGCAAAATGGACGAATGGGACGCGATGATACCTGATGGCGCGTTCCAAGACGCAGAGATTACTGAGAATTTATCTGGCAGACATATAAACAAAACAGAAAGCAACAAGGCGGTGGGCATTAGTTCTTTGGAGCGGTGTCGTGAGAGTTGAAATTGACTTAGTGTTATTTTTTGCTGACAAGACTATGAAGAAAATAAACGGATTTTTAACTGTCAGCGATGCGGCTGATGATGATGATGTATTAGATGAAATGGCTGGGTTTATTGAAAGGGCAACAGAAGAACATATGGCAGAATTTACCACAGGGGTAGCTAACTTAATTTTAAGAGAAGATGAATTGTTTCAGGTTTCATTTGCCAACCCTAAAAAAGAACCTGGGACGGAGGGCAAAAATTTATGCAACATAATAATACCAGACGAGATAATAGTGCACTAAAAGATGTGGTTGATTGTTTCGGTACGATAGGGTGGCACAGAAGATTGTGCGACTTACAAGAGCATGAAGTGTTAGGGCTTATAGCCGTTATACAAAAAGCGAGGGATTTGACAGATGACTATACAGAACAAGGCGCTCTTGAATTTGAACAGAGTGTCACCAATGCTAACGAACCCTTCTTTGATGACGAAATTCCATTCTGACGCAATAGAGCTTATATCCTACGAAATAGACAAAGCAATGTGCCAGCAGAATGACGAGCAGCCGAAGCGAACATATCTTGGCGGCTCCTCGTTGGGTAATGCTTGCGCTCGTCAAGTCCAATATAGGTACATGCAAATAAAACCTGACGAAGACAAAATGTTCCCCGCTCGTACTCTGCGTATATTTGACATGGGGCATTTTATAGAAGACCTGATGGCTAAGTATATTAGAGATGCTGGTTTTGAATTAAAGACGCACGACTCTGACGGCAAGCAGTTCGGGTTTTCCGTAGCTGATGACCAAATAAAAGGTCATATAGATGGGGTATTATGTTCGGGCCCAGTGGCTATGGGATACCCAATGCTATGGGAATGCAAGTCAGCTAACAGCAAAAAGTTTTCTGAATTTGTTCGTAAAGGTGTGGCGGAGGCGAACCCTGTTTACGCCGCACAGATAGCCTTATACCAAGCCTACATGGATTTAAATGAGAACCCAGCGCTGTTTACAGTGCTCAATAAAGATACTAGCGAAATATATTACGAGCTTGTTCCATTTGACAGAGGTCTTGCTCAACGCGTTAGCGACAAGGGCGTGGATATACTAAAGGCAACAAAAGCAAACGAGGTACTGCCTAGAGTGGCTGCTAACTCAGATTATTTTGCTTGCAAATTTTGTGAGTTTCGTCAAACTTGTTGGTCATAGAAAAAGAGGCCGCTCGAAAGCGGCCCCTTTAAGTGAGAACGAAATCAGAAAAAGGAAACAATCAGACTTCAGGATACAATATAATGAGTGTTATACGTTTTGACAATACTAAATCTAGTACCGCGCACGAATTAGTGCAGAAAATAAGTGACGAGGTTCCTCGCTCTGTACAAATAGATATTCTCAGAGAGACATACCCAAACGGCAAAATTCGGGGGCATGATTTCTTTATCGGGTCACTTGGAGGAGAGTCTGGCGAAAGCCTAAAGATTGATATAAACCCTAGCAGTCCACACTTTATGCGTGGTCAGGACTTTAATGGCGGTGATGGCATCGGGGGAATCGTAAAGATTCTAATGGAAGCTCGCGGAATGAGGCTGCCAGAAATTAAAGAAATGTTCGGGTCATATATATCAGAAGATACACGCAGGCCTGTAAGAGAGCCGTCTTGGAAAATGCCTAATGGCGGGCTAAACCTGAACAACTTGCCAACACCTCCTAGCCCTCCAGCTCAGGAAAAGGTTCGTATTGATGCGAACACACAGCATAATGGGCAATGGGATTATATTAGTCGTGACGGCGAAGTATTAGTTACAGTGCGCCGCTACGACATTGATGGCAAGAAAGAGTTTCGCCCGTGGATTCCAGGGGTTGCCTATCCGAAAGCGCCTGATGTTCGCCCGCTATATAATATCCCGAACATTTTGAATGAGCAGCGGGTGGTATGGGTGGAAGGCGAAAAGTGCGCTCAGGCCTTGATTGATGCTGGCATACCAGCTACATGTACTCTGGGCGGCGCAGGGGCGTTAACAAGAAAGAACGCAGAGAAGTTTGACTTCACGCCGTTGCGCGGTAAAGAGCTTCTTATCTGGCCCGATAATGATGACGCTGGACGCAGGCTCGCAGAAATTGTTCGGGAAGTCGCGCTGGATTCTGACGCCGACAGTGTAACCGTACTGCAACCTCCATCTGGCAAACCTCCCAAATGGGACGCCGCAGATGCAATAGAAGAAAGTTTTGATGTTGAAAGGTTCATTGCAAATGGGGCTGGTAACACTCGCCGTTCTATCAACCTTCTTAATGATAGTCTTCTTATCTCACGCTTTAGTGGTGCTGCGCCTGTCCAGCAGTTTCTTGTAGACGGCACATTCCCCCTCGGGGTTCCTATTATCTTTGCGGCGGCTGGCGACAGTGGCAAGGGCATGATGACCCTAGACTTAGCCATGAAGGTTGCAGCAGGCAAGCCAGTTCAAAACGCTTTCGGGGGAATTGTTCGGGAGTTTGGGGATGTTGTTATCTTCACAGCAGAAGATGATGAATCGGAAATGCACAGACGTATTGAGCGTCTTGATGAATCGGGCTTGCGCTTTGACTACCCGAACAAATTGCATGTAGTTCCGCTGCCAAACGTAGGCGGTGTGTTTCCTATACTACGAGAGAACATGGGCGACTACAGCGAGACGGATGAGTTCAAGAAGATATACGAGCAAATGCTACAGCTCGACAATCTCAAGCTTATTGTGTTTGACCCGTTAGCATCATTCGTACACGCAGACGTAAACTCAGACCCTGCCGCAGGTGCGGCTTTAACGGGCTTGTTGGCTCGGGTCGCCACAGAAACGGGGGCGGCTGTTATCGTATGTCACCATATGACGAAGGTACAGGGCGACAAGGTTGTGTCAAAGCCAGAAGAGGCACGCAATCTTATTCGGGGTACGTCTGCGCTTGTTGACGGCGTGCGTTGTGCGTTTGCTATCTGGCAGTTAGACGAGAAAACGGCTCGCGGTAGATGCAATGACTTAGGCATAGAATACCAGCGCAACAGATGTTTTGACGGCGCAGTTGTGAAGTCAAACGGACCTGCAAACCGGGATATCCGTAATTTTGTTCGGGATACACTCAGCGGGCTACTGCAAGACAGAACCGAACAAGTTCGCAATTTAGGGCAAAGTAATCAGGCGTCAGCTCGTAAAGAAGCGATGTTCCGTTGGATTCAAGACTGCGAAGCTGGAGGTCGGGCCCTGTGTCAGCAAGGGGGCGCTGATAGCATAATTCAACGATTGACGGACCATGATGCACCTGCCTCCATTCAAAGTATTGGGCAGTGGACAGTTGACCAAATTGTTCGGGATTTGATTTCGGAGCGCCGTATTCAAAAGTTTAGGTTTACTACTACGGGTGGGCAGAAGTGGCTCGGAACCATAAATGGCGTTATGAGCCGTGGTGAATATGAAGCAGTAACAGCGAGGGACAATGTATAAAGCAGATGGATTTGACAAGGCGATAATAGGATATTGCCGCATATGTGGACGCGAGGATGTGCTCGCATATGATTATTGGAAGTGCATTGAAATACTTCAAGAGCGCGATGGCATGACATCGGACGAAGCCGTTGAGTATATGGAGTTCAATGTAATCGGGGCTTATGTGGGCGACCTAACGCCTGCATTTATTTACGAAACGGAGATAGAGGATGAGTAAATCTGCTGCTGATATGACAGTAGAAGAGTTCGCGGAAGAGCTTAAATCTATGCGGGAGAGAACCGTAAATATTACAGGCATTGAACGCGACAAGAACAATCGTTCGTATTTGGGCAAGCAGTCCAATAGAAAAGTATCGGGTGTATTTGCGTCCAAGCAAACAAAGCTTGCGATGAATCGCGGTAATAACGGATTTACGAAGGGAAAATTTTTATGATTGACGAAAAAGACTACGATACCATGAATCGGGCATATTTTCTCGACAAGGCAGAAGAGCTTATTAATGGGCAGCGGGCAAAAGATTACGGTGACGCTAAAGCAAACCACTACCGTATCGCTCAAATGTGGGAGGTTATACTTGGAGTGGAGGTAACACCCGAACAAGTGTGTGCCTGCATGATTGGCCTGAAGCTTGCTCGCCTAGCTAACGACATGCAACAGGACGACACATGGGTGGATATCGCGGGTTATGCCGCGTTGGGCGGGGAGATGTCTCAAGGGTAAAAAAACAGGCGAGTTGTTCGGGGTTGCCCGCTCGCCTGCTTTCCGTAAAGACATTCGTAACTTGTGATATATGCTTAGACATAACATATATTACGGCCTGCCTGAACATCAGACAGAAGGGTATAATATCATGGCAAACAAGACTTACAAGCAAAAACAACAAGAAGAAGAATATAATAAGTGGAAGCGCGAGCAACAACATAAGCTGCATGATTCAGAAGATTTGTTCGGGTTAAAACAGACACATCATACTAGACACGTTAACAAATATTGTTCGGTTTGCGGTAGCCCACAGGCTTGGCGCTCTTCCGACCACGGGACAACATGGCAATGCTGGGCACACGCAAAAGAGTTATAGTAAGGTACGCGCATCGGGATTCGCCTTGCCCATCGGGGTACGAGTCTGGTACATTTCTACACTTTGGCGGTCATCATGGAAGAGGAGGCTACGGTGCGTGGATTCAAGAACCCGAACAATTTTACGATAGCGCAGCGGAACCCGCTCGCCCGAACAATTCGAGGCGCGGGATTCAGGACGCGGGTTGTGAAAAGCAAAAAGGGAAAAGGTTCGTATAAAAGAAAAGGGCGGTTTCAATACCGCCCCTTTTCGTTTGTGTAATCTTCTTGTATCTTGCCCTGACCATGCAGATAAGTTCCATATGTTCCTGTTCGAGAGCGGTACCGCTGGTCAATCTCTTGACCATATTCCCACTCATCAAACTCTTTATCGAGCAATAAGATTTTTTCCCATGCCATTCCCTCTACCCAATATGTCATGCTGGAAATAATTCCCCCCATCTGTTCTTTTGTTTATCTGTCCAGCCATAACTGTCCATAGCTTGCCGCATGATGCGCTCGGCTGTATCTGTCCATACCAGAGCATTCTGTCGCGCCCATACCCATGCCCATAACTCAGCAGTTAGCCGTGAGCGGCTCTGATACTCGCCAAGGACATGCCCTAACTCATGCAGGGCCGAAACATAGTAGCCTGTATTCTTAGTCGGCCTAATGCAAATTTCTTTTGTTGCAGGACGCGCCCAATAGCGCGGTACTGCATCGTGCATAGATTGATACTTCACCTTAATATCATTCTCAGCGCAAAGCTGTTGAACGTGTAAGGCCATTTCAATTCGTTTCACTGTCATTTTCTTTTCCCTTCAAGAAATATGTTTCTTTATGCTTTACATTACTATTATCATATGTTATCATTGTCAATAATAAAAGTGAAACAAATATCAAAAAGGAAAAGAATGATGTTTAATAAAAAGTTAAAGCACGCCTGTAAGGCTTATGACAAACGCCTGTATCTGGCCTACGGTTCTAACCTTAATGTGCGCCAGATGGCGTACCGCTGCCCTACTGCTAGGCCTGTGGGTGCGGCTATGATTTACGGATGGGAGCTATGCTTTCGCGGCGTAGCTGATATTATTAAGTCTAGCGACCCTAAAATGGTATTGCCTGTGGGTATTTGGGAAATTGAGCCAGCAGATGAATATGCGCTAGATGCATATGAAGGCTACCGACCTGACACTCCTAGTGAAGGGCTGTACGATAAGATTAAGGTGGCTGGTATTATGACCTACCAGATGACGCGCAGAGACATTGCGAAGCCTAGCCAGCAGTATTTTAATACAATTTTAGAGGGCTACCACGATTTTGGTCTAGACACTAACTATTTGCTAGATGCGGCAGGTTGGGCGCAATATGAAGAAGAACAGCGTGATAACGTGTTCGGGTTGGAGATTGCATAATGAGGGGGTACAGATGAAACATTTCGATGAACTATTGCTGGAAGGGGGCTATCGAGCCCCCTCACCAGTTTGCAAAGCAGTTTATGAAGATATCAACGTAATGATTAGAAAAGCCAAAGAGGGGCTTTCTGACGCTGAATGGAATGGTGCAGAATATTGGTTGCTAAATAATAAGCGCAACTGGCTAAAGTTTCTGCTCATGGAAAAGCGAAGAGGAGTAGAGCGGTTTATGATTGGTATCGAAGCAATTAAGGGGATTACAAAATGATTTATCGCGGTTTATCTTGGGGGTGCCTTTTGTTCGGGTTATTCCTGTTCTGGTCATCTTGGGAAATTGTTCGGTTTCAGCAATCACCTAGCGAAATTATTGCCATGTTGTTTATCGGAATGATGGGTGCTGTAGTCGGCGCTTTTGGATTGTTCGGGTTGTGGGAATGCTGGCAAAAAAGAGGGTGATTTACTTTGGTACTTTGGGTTTGGAAAAACAAAGTAGATTTACCAAAGTTACTAATTGTTTGTTTTCAATGCCTTACAGAGCAACTTTGGTAACTTTGGTTTTAACCCAATATCTCACCAAAGTTAGGTTAAGTAACTGAAAACATTTGTACTTTGGTAACTTTGGTAACTTTGTATATATATATATATATGGGGACATACCAAAGTCCCCCATATATTAGTTAGAAAGGAAGTGGCGATATGCCCAAAGTCGGAGAGAGTTTAACGAAGGAACAAACTGCTGTAGGCATGGAGCGATTAAAGCCTCAACAGCAAAAGTTTTTGGATTTGTATTTTAACGGAGATAAAACTCAAACCGCATCCGCGAGAGAAGCTGGTTACAAAAACCCTGCTGTAGCGGCTGTAAGACTGCTCAGAAACCCCATAGTGCAAGAACGCCTAGAGGAGATGCGCCTAGAGGCTAGAACGAAGTATGGCGTCACTGTAGACAAGTCTGTGCGCGACCTAAAAAAGATGCGAGACGAAGCGTGGGAGATGGGTAAATTTGGCGAAGCAATCCGCGCTGAAGAGCTTAGATTGAAGGCAACAGGGCTACTCGTAAATAAAAGCCATGTAATGCATGAAGATGTAACGCAGATGGGAAGGGAGCAAGTGCTTGAAAAGCTTGCAGAGTTTCAGCGCATGGCAGAGCGTAGGATGAAGAACGTAACGCAAGAACAAGAAGATGTTGTAGAGATAACTGATGATAACGAATAAACCCATAATCGGGCATATAATACCGTTTTCGCGGGGAGACGGGGAACATCGGGCCCAGAATCGGGGTTTTGTTCGGGTAATCGGGCCTCGGGGTGGCTGCCTCGGGGCCTTTTTTGCGTGCAGCGCTCGGTCGGGCCCAAATTGTTCGGGTTATCGGGGCCGGGGCAGCCCGGCGACCCGTAAAATTGTTCGGGTTAGGCCCCGGCAGCCTGGTGAATCGGGGTTCGAGCCAGGCGTGCAGCGCCGGGGAATCACGAGCTCATTAACAATTGTTCTGCTCAGGCCCCCCCGGCCCTCCTGCGGAACAATTGTTCGCCCCCCGCCCCCGGGCTGTCCTGCGGAACAATTGTTCGAGCTGCGCCGGGGAATTAGAAAGTCAGTTCCTGAATCGTCTGCTGCGGGTGTCAAATGTTTGACACAAAAAAGTGCATTTTTTTCTTGATTGTGTGAAAATAGTTTCCTATACTATTATTATAGTGTGAACGAAACCAACTAAACGAGGACGACATGGACTACAAAAG
>Ga0315320_10003785_pt1 | contig 12393 bp, 16 predicted proteins | sample M140m21515metaG_FD_203458 | JGI IMG/M metagenome (GOLD analysis project Ga0315320, IMG submission 203458) | Ammonia-oxidizing marine archaeal communities from Monterey Bay, California, United States - M1 40m 21515 | ecosystem: Environmental > Aquatic > Marine > Coastal | place: USA: California...
CTTTTAACTATAAAAACTAGATTATTAAGCTATTTTTACTTTAGCAGGTCTTATCCAAGCTCTATGATAGTAGTTGTCAGCATTATCTCTTACTATTGATCCTGCTAACAGTTCAGCCTTGATCTTATCAAAAGGCCCGTACACTTTTCTAGTACTTGGATCTATTGTTTCTATATTTCCTGGATCTGTATGTATTCCTTCAATTATTTCGTATTCCATATTACTATTATATACTGATATAAATACTAATGTCAAGAAAAATTAACACACCTTATATATTAAGACAAGGATATCTTAAATATTATTATGAGAATCATTTTAACAATTTTATTCTGTCTTATGTTATCAACTGGTGCTTACTCACAAGAACGTAAATCTTTTCAAGACAATCCAGAATCAGGAAGAAAAATTGCACGTATTTCTACTTGTAAAATTATATACTTTAACCTGGCTTTATACCTGTCGATAACTGAAAATATCAATGTTATGTTTGACGAGACATCAGAAAATAATAACATCAAACCAATATATAATTCTGTAGTTGAGAACTATGAAAAATTAGTTGACTTGCAAATAGAAGAAGGCACAAGACTAGTCAATGAAGGTTTTAATCCATACGAAGTTGATTATGTTGTTAGTGGTTCAGAACAACAAATGGTAAAACTTCTATCAACATCATTGAGCAGAATGCTTCAAAATCCTGAGCAACTAAAAGTGATGATAGAAGGTATGGTTGAGCAAACTGATAATTGCGACAACGAATTATTCCTAAACTAAATTAATTACTCTCGTATCTGCAAGTTTGTCCGAAAGGTGCTTCAACGTTTTTATCGTGATGTGAGTGAACAACCCAAAGTGTATCACAATAATTTTCATCGCCCCAGCTACCAAAAGGATAACCATCTGTAAACACAATTAATTTCTTAGGCTCTACTGCATTTTGTTTCATCCAAGTCCAGTTAGCATCAAAGTCTGTTCCTCCGAACCCTGCAGGTTTATAATCAGTAATACTTTTGTCTGGTGTAAACAATTCAGGATTATGTACATCTGTATCAAAACTCCATATATAAATTTTATAATCAGTATACTGACTCATAATACCGTTTATCTCACTTAGGAAATCATTGAGCATTTTATTGCTAATAGATCCTGACGTATCAATGGCAACACATATATCTATAGTTGTATCGTTCTTTAGTCCTGGAAGTATTGCATCAATTCCCCAACCTTTTCTACTTGGCTTCATCCAAGTAAAATCATTTTTGATAGTACTTGTGATTTGTTGATCTAACATTGTTCTCCAATCCATCTTTGGCGTCGTTAGTTCTTTGATCAATCTTTCTACACCGCTTGGAACATTACCAGCACCTGCCACCTGAGCGGCCTGTATTACTGCATTTTTAATTTCATCTTTAAGTTGTTTTCTTTCTTCCTTAGAAATCTGTACGGGTCCTTTAGTGCCATCGCCTTTACCTTGCCCGTCACCATCGCCACTACCTTTTTTCATCTCTTCAAGCAACTTATCAATATGCATATCAAGAGTTTCTTTTTTATCTTTTTGATTAACATAAAGATCTTCATATATTTCATCAGTATAATTTTCATCATACTTACTATCATACAATCCTACCTTTGGCATTCTACCAATGTTGTGTGCTTTTAAATCTCTGTTAATAACATAGTCACCTGCCATATTCCAATATTGTCCATCTTTAGATCCACGTCTTTCAATATGATCATAAACACAGTGCATCACTTCGTGTGCAATAATAAAATCTAATTCTTGGTCATCCATTGCACCAAGAAAGTTCTTATTGTAATAAAGATGCTTTCCATCTACAGCCGCGGTTGGACACCAATCAGTTGCATCTTTGATAATAAGCCTTGTTGCAAGGTTACCAAAGAAAGGGTGATTAAGTAATAATCTAACACGACTTTGAACTATTCGTGTTTTGACTTCTTGTGAATCGTATTCTTTTTCTTTTTGTTTAGTTTTAGTTTGAGTTTGAAATGTCATACTAGGCTCCTATGATTCCAAGAATTGTTATGAAAGCTACAATACCAAATACATAGCCACCTATATAAAAAGTTAATAGTTTTAATGTTGTTTTTATCATATTGCTCTCCTCTGTTATACTATTATAATAGCACAAAACAAAGATCTGTCAACCGTTTAAAACACATTAAAATATGGGTTTTTCTTAGGATCTCCGTAATTCAATACTTCATAATTGGCTTTTTCTCTGTCCTTTTTTAGCTCTTCTATGGAGAAAATGGAACGAAGTACGGATCCAATTTTTCCAATATCTCCTTTGCTCCCAGCATATATCTTATCCCCACACATATAGCACCAGGTTTTAAGATTGGCACTAGCCCATTTCTTATCTATTTCTTTTTCTAACTGATCAGTATACCTAGTATTTTCTATATTCATAACATAATAAGGATACTTAACTTTTAGGGCTTGAGCAGAGTTTAAGAGTTTATTCTTCATATATAAACTCTCCTTTATATTGTCCCATCTTTTCTTGTATTTGTTTATAGTACATATAAACTTTACGATCATCTTGTTTATTTAAAACACTCATAGACCAAAATATAGGATACCCATTCACACTTCTTGGACCTGCATCTTGCATATCAGAATACACCATAGACATTCCACTATCAATCATCTTCTTCTTTTCTAATGGATCTAACAGAGCCCATACCATAAAAACAGTGCCAAACATACTTGGTTCAACTTGTCTATTACAGAATATTTTACCTATGTAAATGTCGTGTGCAATTTTTTTTAATTCACTAACACTCTTTGAAGAGTATACTTGTGGTTTAGATATCTTTTCTATATTATATAATCTATCGGTCAAACTGCCTCTTTTTTAAAAGTTTAATTTTAACATTGTTCCAATAGCTTATAGCCCAAGCACTTAGATAAGGTTGGTGTAACAGTTTTTCTATAGCACGTATTCTTTTATCAGTTAATGACATTAGTTGTTCTCCTTGATATAATGATGTGGATATGCTTTTGGCTTTTGTTCTTTTATCTTTTCCATATATTCATCCGCTTCAACTCTAGTTTTAAACTGAGCAACTACTACTTCGTCTTCGACTTTAGGTATATAGATTACTTGATACATTATTCGTGTTCTCCTCCTGGATCGTCCTTATCAAAATAAACCTTAAAAGGATTTCCTTTTTTGTCTCTGCCTATCATAAAACCTCTTGTCCTACCTACACTATGGTAACCTGTGAAATCATAAGTTCTATTACTCACCATATGAAACTGTTTAAATGTATAATAGACCGCACATATAATTGCAACGTGTCCTACAACAAGTCCAAGCCATACATCTGCGTGATTACCTAGGTGTCCCCAGATGTAAATCGTAAATGCAGTTGACCATACAAAACTTAATGTTGTTAATAATTGAAACCTAACAACTTTTGGTAATGACCTAAAGTCATTCTTGCTGTCATCAAATAATATTGTTGCAGTATCAATCATCCATTGTTTCATTGTTGTCTCCTCTTAATACAGTGAATACTTTTTTCTTTTCTATAAACTGTAATTCTTTATCGATCTTTTGTATCTCACTGTTTAAGTGATTTATATTTTCCATTAGTCCCAGCTTCTTTCCTAACAACGACATTACTTCTGAATGATCTTGTATATTACTTCTTTTTGCCATTTTTCTTTTCTTTCGGGAATGTGAATAAGTCCTGATATGTACCTGTTGATAAAGAACTTGATATTTTTAAATTATTAATACTCTTTCCTACTCTTGATAATAAAGCCGTTGCTACGTCATCACCTTTTAAGTTGCCTGATTTTTTCACACAGTATCTAGCGAACTCTAATAGTTCACCTTCAAGTTCTTCCAGCCACCAAACTCTTACATCGTCTTTACTGGCTACTGAATGTTTTACTTTTGCTTTATCTAGTTTGACTGTCATATGATTCTAGTATTTTAATAGAGTGTTCAACTTCATACAATTCGTTTTGCAGTTGTACTTGTTTTTGATTTGAATGTGCATTGTCCATAGCTATAAGTATTTCTTGTTTTTCTTTTTTTAAATTTTCTAATTTATGTTCCATATCATATTCCTTAGTTTAGGTTGGAGAACTTGCTCTTACATCGAACAGAGCAGAGAGAGGTGAACAAGTTCTCCATATTATATGTCTTTCGACATACAATTTTTTTAGGCCTCTACAATTAGAGATCCGTATCTTTTATAGAACTCATCAAAACTCTTTAAATGCTTTGGTGAGAACGGCAGTTGATAAGTTTTAAGAGCAGTTCTGGCTCCTAGTACTACCATTTCAGTTTCAAAGTTATCCATCATAAACTTTAAGAAACAGTCTGCTTGTTTGTGCCATACATCCATCTTCTTTGACTTTTGAGCACTTTCACATTCTGCTTTAAGCTCATAACACATTGAAGTTATAAGTGTGTACATAGCACTAATTTCTTTAGTCTTAAGACTCTTTACTTTGCCTTTAAGAATGTCTTCTGGATTTGGTAGTTGTCCAGCAATTTTTCTGTGTGCTTGGAATTTGACTGCAAGTCCTTCTCCAACTGATCCAGCAATCAGATCAGTCATCTGTGTACTATCTAATGCATCGTCAATCAGTTCACTTACGAAAGCCCAACTTCTAGGAGTAGCAAACCCTCTAGAGCTTGATGAAGGATCAAAATCGTATAGATCCTGTTTAGCAAACGACAAATATCCAACTACATCAGGATGTACTTCATTTGTTGTTGCCCATTTCAACCAGTCAATAAAATTAACTTCTAATTCAATGTGAATCATTCTGTTAGCAAGTGGACTAGGCATTCTGTAAGTAACACCTCTATCAGTTTCTCTATTACCTGCCGCGACTATTACTACGTCTTTAGGTAGTACATAGTTACCAATCCTTCTATTAAGAATAAGTTGGTATGCCGCCGCCTGTACAGCCGGAGGTGCCGCATTCATTTCATCTAAGAAAAGAATAGAATTAGATTTAGGATCACTCGGTAAATCTATAGGAGGAGCCCAATCCATACAGTTCTTCTCTTTATTGTAGAAAGGAATACCTCTAAGGTCTGTAGGTTCCATTAAAAGCAATCTAAGGTCAATCACAGGACGATCAGTGTCATCACCAATTAATTGGATCATATCTGACTTACCGATACCTGGAGCACCCCATAACATTACTGGTCTCTTTTTATTGAAACAATGCTTTATCTCTTCGATAGCATCTGCTGGTCTTGTTGTTCTGACTTGTAAATCTTGTTTTACCATTGTAAGTTACCTCTTTTTTTGTTAGTTTCTGTTCTGTTCATATTATAATAATAGCATAGAATAGGTATCTGTCAACCAGAAAAAACCTAGTAAAATAGCGATTTTATACAAAAAGTTAATTTTTTACGGGTTATGCAAGTACCAAACAGATACTAGACCCCACTGTAGAGCCCTTAAAATGCGTTTATAATAGTGGATTTAGCTATATTTTAGCTGTCTTCAGGTAATTTAGGAGGTTCTTGGAATCTTTGGTTTATCCATCTAGCCCTTGCCCAAGTATCAAGATCTCCGTCTTGCAGTTTAATCTCTAGTGCATCTTTACCACTAAAGAGTACCAACATCTTGTTGTCTAGGAAGTAAGGAAATATCAATTCATCTTCTAGACATTTAACGTGAACATTCTTTACTTGGAATCCAGGTTTCATTGGAATTGGAAACATCTTGAAACAAGTCTTTAATTCCCATAATCCTGATTTACTGATACGTAAACTTCCTCTAGCACTATATTCATTATGCCATACCATTGAATTCTTATTAGAGTCTGGATATGTTACTGTGGAATCTTTAAACTGTTTTGTTTGATGTTTGCTTAAAAGATTTATTACTTGGTGTCTACTTAACTTTTTTGTCATCTACTTTTTCTTGTATTTCTGTTATGATCTCACCTTGAGTTAATTTCACAACTTCAAAATCTTTACAAGAAAACATTTTGTTAAGTCTTTCGGCAAGATTAAATGCGTGACCTGAATTTGAAAATGAAACCTTTTTGTACTTGGGTCCTGGATAGTTGACCAAAGTATTTAAACTTCTCAAGTTAATAGGTTTACCTTGATAGAATACACTATAAATCGCATCAGCTTTTAAAATCTGTTCGCTTTTATAATTTTTAGGATTTGTGTTTTCTAAAATTATTTCTGGTTTAGGTCTGCTCATAAGTTATATCTGCTCCATATGTATTTATCTATTATTGTTAATTAACATATGCTTTTAGACATAAGTTACGGCAACTTTGATAGATCCTTGTGTTGAAGTACCTATACTAAAGTATGCTACGATGTCAGTATCGCCGCCTCCGGAATATTGATATCCTGGTTGTGCAGTATAAGTTCCTACTGACTGTAAATCAATCATATCATCTTCCATTAACCTATCAGCATCGCCAGAATCGCCAACAGTTATTGTTGCGTCGGCCGTATCAAATGCTTGAGTTACTTCTACTGTGACCAGTGTTACTCTGGAACCATCTGACACAGTACCAAGAGCATTGCTTGATGAACCACCTGCCTGCGTTAAAGTAGCAGAGAGAGTGTTTGCATCTGTGTTTGCTGAATCTTCTGTTGCGAGTGTTTTCCAAGTACTACCATTGTATACATAGAAGGCATACTCACCGTTGCCTTTGTCGATAACATAAGCCAAATCACCTGTCGTTGCCGATAGAGCATTCCTTGCCGTGATGTCTGCTACGACTGTAGTACTTCCACCACCTCCACCTGCAACAATACCTTGCTCTACTGTCACTGCTAATGGTGGTCTACCATTGTGTACTGAAAATATTCCTAAACTGTTTAATGGTGTTCCGTTTGTTTCATCTAACAATATCTCTCCACCATCTGTTCTCGCTAATTTTATATAAGCACCTGAACTTGCACCTGTTGATAATGCCCAACCAGTACCTGAACTTGCACCTGCTACTGGACTACCATTACCATCATTTGTTACATTTACGATAGTGATTGATCCACCTGTTGATTCTGTTAGTACAACATTTGTTCCTGATAGTGTTGCTGTAATATTTGTAGGACTGGCCGCATTAACATCTGCTACGATGTCTGCACCAATACCAACTGCAATACCATAAGTTGCCTGACCTGATGTTGTAGTTGAGAATGTCACAGTCGTTCCATTAATTGTAATTACACCACCTGGATAAACACCAACCAGTCCATACGCCAAACTTGATGTGGCAGTAGTTGCCGTTGTTGGTGAAGGTGAGCTTGATGCTGTTACACCGTGTGTTGATGTTCCTGCATTAATATCTATAACTGATTGAGATAACGTTGTACTTGTGAATGTAACTGCTGTCTCATTAATTTCTAAAACCCAGTTTGCTGTCACAGTTGGATTTAATTGTGTTCCTGTAACACTAGATTCAATTGGATCAGCAATCTTCATAAACTGTACTTTACCCGATGCTGAGTTTGTAGTTAAACCTCCTGCCGCACTGTTGTCTGTGTAAATGTAATCGCCTACATTTCCAGGTATCTCTGGCAAGAAGTCAATAATTCTTGTGTTTGGTCTTAACATAAATTGATTAGACCCTACAGTGTTTGTGACTGTACCTATTGTTTTATTTGCTGATGATGATGTTGTTTTTGCAAAGCCCGATGATGTAATTGATAAAACATCTCCTGACGCAAACCCGTGACTTGATTGATCTAATACATAGTGTAGTTGTGGATTCAAATATTGAAATCTTGAGTTTATGTTTAGGTAAAAGTCACCTGTAGTAATTGATAGTGGTACTGGATCTAGCATTGGGTGACCATTTTCATTCAACTGAAATATCACACAGTAACCTGTACCAAAGATACCATTACCTGTTGCATCTCTAAACGTGTTGTATCTCAACCAATCTTCAACAACCATTGTTACTGAGGTTGCCGACTTGGCTGATATTGACACTATTCTTAGACAGGTACCTGTTGTTGCACCTGCAATCCAATCTCCTACTTGCACATCTAGTCCGTTATACTCAAAATCTTTTCTTGTTAAGTGAGATCCGTGTGTCTGTGCTGAAACTGTTCCTGTGATTTCCCATTGGTAGTACTTTGGTGTTGCTCCACCTGACCACCATTTATCTCCCTGGCCATCGTTTTCTGTCCATCTTGCGTGGTTATTGATTGAAGAAATCTGTATACTTAATACTTTTGCTGGTTTGTTAACATCAATAAAGTTTGTTTTATAGGCCATCTATTAAGCCCCCATCACAAATCTTACCCAGGCGTGTGTAGTCGTTCCAAACGATCTACTTGCACCTGTTTCTGATTCACTACATCTGATCTGCATATTTGAAAACGATCCAAATGCTGTTGGTGAACCTGAAGAACCTCCCCCTGGTAATTCTCTTAATGTCATTGAACCTGAAGCAACTGTGTTGTAATTATATTTGTTAGCCGCGTAGTTGTAACCATACATAGCAAAACTTAATGGTGGTGTTGTGTAGTTTTGGAAGTTTACTGTTAAATCTCCACCTGCCGCTGAATCAATATTAACACTTGTAATGTTTGATGACGTATCTGATATTGATGAAACTTGACCTGAAGTCGAATAGTTAATTTTAAATTCTTCGTAAGTAGTTCCGCCACCTCCACCGCCACCTGCGATTGTGATAGTTTTGGTTGCACCTGAACCACTTGCTGTAACGCCTGCTCCAACAAAGTTAATTGTTGTAGCCGCTGTAGATAATGCACTTCCTTCATCTTGTACTGTTAATGAACTACCACTTGTTATTGTTGTGAATGATAACGCACCACTACCATCTGTTACAAGTGCCTGTCCTGCCGTACCATCTGTGATTGCCGCGGTTGGAGCCGTTGCGAACACTGCCAAGTGTCCTGTCGCATCTGGTAAGTTAATTGTTCTGTCTGCTGTTGGGTCAGTTGCTTGAAGTTTTGTTTCGTTTGCATCTGCTGTTGAACCTTCAAACGCAATACTTGTGATACTGTTGATGTCTGATGCTAAACTTAAACTCAAATAGTTTCCTGCGGCATCTACATTTATCTGTCCTGTTTGACCTGTTACAACTAAATTCTGTGAGGCAAAAGCAACACTACCTGTTCCAGTGTTACCTGCTGTGTTCATTGAGCTTGAACCACCTGACTGTGCCACCCAGGCATAATCTGATCCATTCCAACTTAACACATATCCTGAAGTTGGTCCTGATTGGTTTAGGTGTGCGTCTACATCTGAATTAGCATACATTGTTGGAGCACCCGTAAGTGATCCATATGCACCATCAAATGCGTCTGTGATTCCATAACCTGCCAACGTAGTTGGCTTGCCTGTTAGTGAAGCAAATGACTGAGCTGGTACTGAAGTTAAGTAACTGCCTAGGTCGCTAATTTGACTTTCAGTAATGCTCAACGCCGCTTGGTGTTGTGTAACTGAACCTTGTGTGATGTTTGAGTTTGGAACATTTGCCCAAGTCACTGCTGAACTCAAGTCGTTTGTTTCTGTGAAACTTGTTAAGTATCCTGCTGTTGAGTGATCTCCCCAACCAAATGCTGTGTTCCAGTTCGCCGAACCTGCCGCTACTATTCTTGCGTCTGCTCTCGCGTCAGTGAAATATAAGTTACTTGAACCTTCTGCTATTTCATCTGTGTTATCTTTTGTTAAAATCTGTGAATCTACATATGCTTTAACTGATTGCTGTGATGGAAGTCTAGTAGCACTGTCTGATGCCATATTGTCTTCATCTATCAGTGCCGCTGTTATTCTTGCATCTGCTCTAGCATCTGTGTAATATAAATTAGTTCCTTCACTTAAATTTGTAGTTGATGATGATGTTTCATCTAATAACTTGATCCAGTTACCGCCGTGTGCAAAGTAACCTTTGCCTGTGCCGTGTACGTGTGCGAACATACCGTGATATGTACTTGCACTTGGTAATGAAGCTTCACTTGAATATGGAGCTGTCCATTTCAAGTAACCATTATCTGATCCGTCTATCAATACATTGGTACCTAATTCAATGTCTCCTGTACCGTGTGGTACAATACCAATGTTACTGTTGTTGGCTGATGTTGTAATATCTAAGTCAGTTGTTGATGATACTGTTCCTGACGCACCACTTGTTGATATAGAACCAACTGTTAATGCATCTGTTGTCTTGTTATATGTGAAACCTGAGTCACCACCCATAACACCACCATCATTGAACTGTACATATGTGTCTGAACCAGCCGCCGTTGCCGCTGTTACTGATGCGTTCTCCCATTTAGATGTTGATGCGTTGTATTTTATAAAGTCGTTGTTTTGAACTGATGCTATCGTAACATCATTCATTTCACTTAATTCATTTTCACTTGCTATCTGTGAGTCTACGTAAGCCTTAACTGATTGCTGTGATGGAAGTCTAGTAGCACTATCTGAAGCCATATTATCTTCATCAATCAATGCATTTGTAATCCTTGCATCTGCTCTGGCATCTGTGTAATATAAGTTTGATCCTTCTGCTAAATCACCTGTGTCTTTAGAACTTAAATCTAAGTTAGCACCAACTTGCAATGCAATTCTTCCATCTGCTCTTGCGTCAGTGTAGTATAAATTCGTTCCTTCTGCTAAATTGGTTGTTGATTTAGTTGCTAATCTTGTGTCAAATGCTGAGTTGTCAAATAATGTTGTGTCACCTGCAAGTGCTGTTGTAGAACTTGTACCTAATTCCAATGCATCTGTAATTCCATACCCTGCTATTGTAGTTGGCTTACTTGTTAAACTTGCAAACACTCCATCAAATAATGTTGTGTTACCTGCAAGTGCTGTTGTGGCACTTGTACCTAATTCCAATGCATCTGTAATTCCATAACCTGCTATCGTGGTTGGTTTGCTTGTAAGATCAGCAAACACTCCTGAAAATAATGTTGTGTTACCTGCAAGTGCTGTTGTGGCACTTGTACCTAATTCCAATGCATCTGTAATTCCATAACCTGCTATTGTAGTTGGCTTGCCTGTTAGTGAAGCAAATGACTGAGCTGGTACACTTGTTAAGTAACCTGCTGTTGAGTGATCTCCCCAACCAAATGCTGTGTTCCAATTTGCCGAACCTGCCGCAACGATTCTTGCGTCTGCATCTGAATTTGCATAACCATCTGTTATTCCATAACCTGCTATTGTAGTTGGTTTGCCTGTTAAACTTGCGAAACTCTGTGCCGGTACTGATGTCAAGTAACCTGGATCTGCAACGTATTCTAGTGCGTTACCTGCCGAGTTAACTTTAACGAACTTGTTGGCACCACTTGTATAATTTGCCGGTGTGTCTGTTAAACCTGTGAATGAACTTGCACCACTTACACCATTGTCTACCCAAGCATAGTCTGAACCATTCCAAGAAAGTACATAACCTGCTGTTGGATTTGATTGGTTCAAGTGTGTGTCAATTGCACCATTTAATCCTGCTGTTGTTTGGTAACTTGATAAGTCTGCTGGAGCAAAAGTGAATGCGCCTGTACCATTGTTATATGATAATGTACCGCCACCTGATGCCGCCGCTGTCGTAGTTGATAAATCTGTTAGTGCAATACCACCTGACTGTGCCACCCAAGCATAATCCGAACCGTTCCAAGAAAGAACATATCCTGAAGTTGGATTTGATTGATTTAAATGTGTGTCAACATCTGAATTTGCATAACCATCTGTTATTCCATAGCCTGCTAGTGTAGTAGGCTTACCTGTTAAACTTGCAAAAGTTTGTGCCGGTACTGAAGTTAAGTAACTTTGTAAATCACTAATATCTGCTTCTACTATAGTAATAGTATTATTTGCAGTATCAATAGTTTTGTTTGTTAATGTTTCTGTTGCACTTGAACTTGAGGCATCTGTAATTCCATAGCCTGCTACTGTAGTTGGTTTACCTGTTAAACTTGCAAAAGTTTGTGCGGGTACACTTGTTAGGTAGCTCGATAAGTCTGCTGGTGCAAAACTAAATGCACCTGTGCCACTGTTGTAAGTTAATGTACCGCCACCACTTGCTGAACCTGTAGCAACTGATAAATCTGTTAATGCTATACCCGACCCTGGAGTAGTTGGTACCCAATTTGTTCCATTCCATTTTAGAGTGTCGTTAGTTGATGCACCTGATGTGTCAACATCTGATAGTGCATTGATACTTGCCGCACCAATACGTGCATCTGCTCTTGCGTCTGTGTAGTATAAATTCGTTCCTTCTGCCAAGTTCGTTGTAGAAAAACTTGATAGGTCTGTTATGTATCCTGGGTCAGCTACAAATTCTAATCCGTTACCACCTGCATTTGCTTTTACAAATTTGCTTGCCGCTCCTGAGTAATTGTTTGGCGTGTCTGACAAGCCAACGAAAGTAGATGAACCACC
>Ga0315320_10003787_pt1 | contig 12388 bp, 17 predicted proteins | sample M140m21515metaG_FD_203458 | JGI IMG/M metagenome (GOLD analysis project Ga0315320, IMG submission 203458) | Ammonia-oxidizing marine archaeal communities from Monterey Bay, California, United States - M1 40m 21515 | ecosystem: Environmental > Aquatic > Marine > Coastal | place: USA: California...
TGAGCTCAAGATCCAGAAGGATCCCACGCTCGTTCCAGAAGCGAAGGTCATCATCCTCAAGGATGAAGTTGCAAAGCTGATCGCTGAAGCAGAAGCAGTTCTGTCCAGTGATCGTGCTGGAGCGCTGTCTATCCTTCGCAGCAGTGAGATCGCACGGAAATACAAGGTGCCTACGAACCTCAACTTCGTGCACACGAAGAAGGCGCTCTTGAAGCTGGTTGCGTAGCTGACTGAGAGAACCTGGAGCCTCCCGTAATGGGGGGCTCCTTTTTCTTTTAATGGCTACACCTATACATGCTGTATATGGAGAGTCATTGCAGGAGGACAAATGTCAAGAATAGTAGAACATCAATGTTGGAGAGACTGGTGCAACGGAACAAGAGCAGAATGGAGCGGAACAGCTCTGTTTTGCTCTAGCTGTGACGCATGGCAGAGGGACAAGTACCCAAAGACACTCAAAGCAGAGAGGAAACAAATCCGGAAAAATAAAGTTAATGCCAAGACCCAGCCTTTTGACTTCGGTTTCGTTCTGGCGGAAGGCTTCGTGCCAGAGCCAGAGCCAGAGTGGCATCATAGTAGCTCAGCTACAAATATGGTGCTTGCGATGGAGTATCATCGCCGGGTGAAAGCTGCGCATGACAAGTATACTTCCAGTCGCTGGAACTCATACGCCAAGAAAGCAGGCATCTGCCTCGACCATGGCAACGCACTTCCGTGTGATGACTGCTAGTGCTGCTTGGGGGGTGGGGACTTAGGTCCCTGCCCTACTCTCTTTTTTAATGGCAATTAAGCCGTAATGACGGAGGCAATATGCTCGTTCGTTTCTATAAGTATGATGGAGTGACCGAATATACAGAGGTCAAGACCGAAAAAGTTGGAGGGTCTCAAGAAGATCCTATCTTAGGTAATGTCGAGCGGAAGCTCGTCGTGATGTGTCCCAATCGTAAAGTTGGAGACATCTTTAACCTAAGGACCAATGATGGTTGGAGCAACCCTAAATTTAAAATTACATCAGAGGGTAAAGCCGATCAGGTGCTTTAGAGTTTGGGGGGGTGGGGACTTCGGTCCCTGCCCCCTCTCTTTTTTAATGGCAATTAAGCCATAACAGGAGGTGCCTATGGCACGAAAGACAAACTTTGAAATCTTTCAAGAAGTAGATCCGCTTTTGAAAGAATTGAGAGAAGAACAGAAGCTTGAACCAATCAAGTGGTGGAAAGCCGTCACTATAGATGATCAAGCAGTAGTATTCTGGTGGGATTACGTTGAGCCGCCGACTATGCAAGATGTCTGCGACACCACTGAATGGTATCCTGAAGAAATCGAATGCTGGGGAAAGTGTTCGGAAAAAGAGAATGAAGAAATTAGAAGGCTTAAGCTTCCTAAAGACGAAGTCAACGAGTATTGATGCGATATTACTCGTAGCAGCAGTAATGCTGTACGACGAAAACGAGAGAGGGTCTATCCGGGCCCTCTCTTCTTTTTTAATGGCTTCTAAGTGGAAGTCAAACTAGTGAGACGATGGTAGTAGTCGATCTAGTCACAAACACTACTAACAACACAGGAGGACGTAATGTCCAGAAAAGCAACCGTAGAAATCGTAGGCCTTGGAAAAGTATGGGTCTGGAAAGAAGAAGACGCTCCAGTCAGGGCCAAGGGGGACAACTATGTGTTCTTCCTAAAACTGACGGGAATGGGGATAAAGACGTTCCATTGCCCTGAGGGGTTGCTTCAAGAAGGGTGCCTCTCTCTCGTAGAGGGGCAAGAGGTCTACTTCAGGGGGAATCCCTTCTCTCAGTCCTACACCCACCAAGAGACAAAGGAAAAGAGGTGGTACAACTACTTCTTGATTACGGAGATGCACTACGGTGAGGCGCTGGTGGATCATAAGAAGAAGATGAGAATTGCCGAGTTGCAAGCTCGACAAGAAGCGGATCAGAAAGAACTGCAGAACCTCATGTCCTAGTAGTTGATGAAGAGATTTGGTCCCAGTGCAGAAATGTGCTGGGGCCTTTTCTTTTTCTTTTTAATGGCTTCAATTGTACGAATAAACGTATGAAAGCCAGGAGGTGTATATTTACACATCTATAAGAAAGAAAGAATCAACGTGTTGGCATAAACACAAAACTCATAACGGTATTTACGGTGGCTACGGAAGCTCCTGCCTCCTGACGGAGGCTTGAGTTTTGGTGCAAGAAGTTTTGCTGTACGACGCCAAGGAAAAACTCAAGAGACCACTCTCTTTTTTATTGGTAGTGTCAAATACGACCCTATCGCAGTACGACTAATAGTAGTAAGTCGAACTGCTTCTAACAACTACTGTTACAACACAGGAGGAGCCATGTCATTGCATGACTCTATGGAGAAGTCCTTCGACGAATTGTCGGAGGCATTGACTAGCCCTATGGCTAAGTCAATAATCAACAAGTGGGCAACTGGTGCGTCATCGTACTGGGTTGTTCCAGGAATCATCTTCTATCGAACCGATAAGGGTCGTTGGAGGGTGAGACCAATCAGTGATATCGCTACACGCGGTATCTTCGAGCATGGACTGCAGGATCTGCATCCCTGCCCTCACATTGCGGTGCGCAATCAAGCGTTACCCAATGAGGCAGGGAGGAGGCCAGCAATACCTGCCGCATTCTTGGAGGCTTGCCTTCAAGTTGGGTATGTTTGTCTTCGTGGCAAGCACCTCATTGCAAAGAAGGGGGTCGACGGGAATGAATCTCCCTTCGACCTAATGTCGCGGACCTTCACTACCTTCAAGGGTGGTGTTGGCTACATGCCTAGTATGTTTGCAGCAGTGCAAGCAGGCATGTGGTGGTCTTCCGTTGAGTTTGTCGTGGACTTTGTTCGCGGTGCAGACGGAAAACCCTGTGGCTCCGATGGTGGAGGACTGTTCGTAGTGGATGATGGATCATTGGTTCATCATGCGCTGAAGACTAACTCGGGACAAGTTCGTATCTACGAGCATGTGAAGAGTTTCTTCGGCAAGGGTATGATCTCTCCCATCCTGAGAAGCGATGTGGATAGATTGTATCCTCACTTGAAGGGAATGCAGTTCAGCCTAATAGTGGATCCGTCTCAGTTCAAGGCGGGGAAACAAGTTGAACTAGGGTCGACACATCCACTCGTCGCAAAGGGTCTGGATAGCTCTTACAGTAGCTACAAAGACTTCTTTGTGGCAGCAAGTGCAGCAGGGATCACTGATCTACGCGGTACTGCTGCAGTGGGGGTCATGAGTGTGAAAAAGCAGGGTAGAGCTAGCTTAAGTGCTGGAGCGATCCTGCGGCTAGAGAAATCTGGCTTTCCACTCGCTTCAGGGCTGATGGAGAAGTCGTTCTCAAACTGGCAGAGGTCTGGTGGTGTCAGAGGCACTATCAATGGCCTAGTTCAGAAAGAGATCGATACGGGTGTTGCAGAGATGCGCAATGTCGTTCTTGCTCACGATCTCATGAATGAGATGATGAGTGAGTCTGGCAACCCAGTATTCTTCGATCCTATGGGAGTGAAAGCTGTCAGAGATCAAGTGTTAGATAATGTGGGGCGTAAGTTTCACAGGTTCTACACTGGTCTAGGAGTGAAGGGTAAGTCCTATCCTGCTAGGATCGATAACACAGTACCACCGGGTGTGTTTATCGTTCACAGTAGCTCTGGCTATTCTCACAACCAGAAAGTTGTCGTTTGGCGTGAACCAATCGTCAGTACTACTGGTATCTTCGTCATGACAGCTTGGGTTCTTGATGATCCTAACTGTCCTGAGGAGATTCGGGAAAAGTACTGTTATTTGCGGATCTGTCGGGAGTTCATTGCGTCAGAGCTCGATATCGTATATCGATTTCAAGGCGACAATGATGGAGACATGTTCTCCACTTCTGGCAATCCAAAGCTCGTAGAACTGTACGAGAACCATGCTTTCCACGTATTCGAGAAGGGCGAAATGTTCCTAATCGAGGGTGGAGAGACACGTGGTAGGCGAGCCAAAGCTCCAATTCAGGACTCTCTGGTTGGGCTTGGTCTGGACTATCGTGGGCCAATTGGTCCAGAAACTCGTGCGCAACAGGCTGGGTTTGCTGTAGCAAACAAGCATGTGGTGGTAGGGTTTCTTCGAGCGATGCAGACCGCTGTCGATCAACAGAAGAATGATTTGCGAAATCCCGATTACCGGGCCGACGCAGATCTTCGTACTTGGTCGAAAGTCCCTATCCCTGGGTGGCCCGAGTTCAGTGCTTGGTCTCCCTCTTCTGCTTATCTTTCAAGCGATATGGAAGATCAGCGCGGATATCCCGACATCGGTAAAATGATGAAGTGGTTGAAGAAGAAGATTGGGATGAACATGGGTGACGCCATGCCCTGGTTAGAGGGAAAGAAGTTCACTCTCGACAAGGTGAAGCGAGGACCTTTAGTGGAGCTGTCAATTGTAGACATGCTGTACAACAGGTTCTTGAAGATTCTGGAAGAGTCTGGAATCGACCTCACTGCTAACGGAGAAATTATCTTCGGTAAGCACTTGCTCGACCTCATCAAGTGGAAGAGCGGGCGTGAGTTCGAAGTGAGCTCTGTTGGGCCAAAATCTGCGTACTACCTGAAGCTGCTCGAAATGAGTGGTCTGAGGGCATTTGCGTCAAAGAAGGCGCAAGTGATGAAGCAGATCAGGGTCAAGTCGCAAGATGAAGCAAAAGACAGATCAATGCAAATTAGTTCTGCTAAGGAAGCATTGCTGTGTGAGCTTCAGAAGCTGACCATTGAGCAGCGGTTGACTATCTGGTTGACCGAGTGTGAACAGGCAGTGGCAAAGGGAGTGAGTGGTGATGGAGCACCGCACTTGAAGAAAGCTTATCGGGCAGTCTTCTTGGGCGAAAACGAAATCACCAACTTGCTGGGGTTTGATAGTGTGGAGGGTTGTACCTTCATGCGCGATAACTCACAGCAGCTTCTGGCTCGAGTCAAGCATACCATGGAGTGCCCTAAGGAGCTTCTTGGTCTGCATCGGTTCAGTGGTGCGGCTGCAGCACTTCTGAATGGATTCGAGTTTCAGCTGACAAATGGTGAACCGATGATGAGGAGTGAAGCAGACACGCTAAACTCTATGCATGAAGAAGAAACGGGTGCAAAGCTCATAGACTGTTCAGTCTGTGTGTCTAGGGCCCAAAAGCTTCTCGTCAATCAGTATCGGTGGAGTCCAAAGGGAGAACGCGGCGAGTATGCCGTCAATCTCGTTCGGGAACTCAATGCCGTTTTGTCAACTGATGAGATGCAGAACAAGATCAACGCAGAACTTGCACCTCACTATGAGGACAAGTTCAAAAAGTGATCTTGAGTCAACAAAGACAGTAAAATGATAGATCTGGTGGGGACCTTTTAGGGGTCCCCACCTTTTCTTTTTAATGACGATCTTTGTGCATGTTGCACGAAGTTGTCATTAACAACACAGGAAAGGAAAGTAATGTTTATTAACATCAACAAAGACGATAAAGCTGCGCTCATGCAGCTCAAAGGTATCGGCCCCATCAAGGCCGACAAGATCATCAAACACAGGACAGAAAACAAGTTTCGGTCGACTAAAGAACTAATGCTCATCGAGGGTATTAGTTTGAAGACTTACCGAGAGATACGGTCTGCGCTTGTTATCGCTGAGCTGCCCAAAAGAACGTCAAAGTTCTTTAAGAACTTATGTCGAGAAACCCAACACGACAACGGAATCTCATTCGTTGATCGTAATTCAAGAGGTTGGATCTTTATGATAGCAAATGGCAAATACTCGGGTACGTGGACGTTTAAACACAATGCAACCCACTACAGCCCTCTCGAAACTTACAGCTGCGTTAACACTGCAGCAGCCGTGCGGTTGGGATTCAAGAGTTGGAAGAAAGCTCTTGTTGGGACTGTAAGAGGGGGTCCCCAACAAAAGGACTTGTTCAACATCAGGGAGTTTATGTTGAAGGTCTCTGAAGAGAGCAAAATCTCTGAAGCTGAAGGAGAAATTGCAAAACGTTTAGAACTTGCAATTTGGGGGCTTCTGGGGCGACCTGGACTTAAGAAGTTCAGAAGTCTCAATAAACACCTTCAACTGGCAATAGGGCAATGGGTAGGCTCAAAATTCTTTCTTCAAGCTGGGTCGCAAAGAAGGGGTCTGATTTTGGGGAGAATGATTGATTTAGGGGTGAAGTCAGCGTTTCGAAAGTCGTACAAGTTCCACCCTGCAATAACAAACCAAATAGTGAGAGAGCTTCATGATGATAGCTGTCGATTTAGGCATTCGGGGCATATTAGTAACAAACTGCTTCTTCGCTTGAACAGCCGATGTAGTGTTGATGCAGCTCGCAACATCATTAAAGAAGCCGAATATTTTGACGGAAGGTTGCCAGACTTGGCTAAAGCTGAGTTAGAAGCTAAACTGATTGCTTGGTATGCAAAGTATCCAGGCCAATTCACTCTATTGGAAAACCTTCTAAGAGAGCTCAAGAGATTTATAAGGCTTGGGGACTTCTGTCAAGATATGGGAATAGAGTCGGTAGCTAAAATTCTCTCGGGAGTGGAAAGCTTCAGCCCTCGACAAGTTAGGAAGATTCATGATAAGGAAATTCCAAAGATGCGAGCCGAAAAGAATGAAGCTATAAAGAAGTTTCAGAATGAAGCAGCGCTTAGACGCGCAAGCTATAAAGCGCTTGAAGATGAAAAGCTTCAAGAGAGACTGAAAAAGTACCCGTCTGTCGCTTCTGCTTGGGAAAAGCTTAAAGCTATGGCTTCTGATAAAGAGGTGTGGGAGTCAAGTCTTGGCTTGATGGAAGTGCCTGGATTAGTATTGCTTCGTAACAGAAGTGACTATATTGAAGAAGGCAGGTTGATGCATCATTGCGTTAGCAGTTATTATCAATCCAGCTACTTAGTTGGCAAACTCTCAGACACTGGTCTGTGCAGCTATGGCTTGTACCATCCACTTCAACATAGCGATCCTACCCCAGAAGCAATTCAGGCAGCATCCGAAGTCTTGGATGGAAACCTCATTCAAGAGTGGGCCTTTACACATGTTTATCATGTAGAGGTAGACGGAGAGAAAGCAACGTTTGCGGTAACAGTCAACTGTAACGAAGATACTAAACTCTCCGACATGGAAGTCGTACAAGATCAGTTGATGGGTCCTTGCAATAAGGCACCTAGCAAGAAGGTTGTAGAGTACGTCAAGTCATGCCTCGCTAAGAAGGGCTGGATGATTGAAGTTAAAGCTGGATACAACAGAAATGTTCAGAATCCAGCTATAGGTTACTGAAGAGCCTAAAAGCGACTCAATAATTTATCCATAGAGCGTGGGGGACTCCCGAAGGGGGGTCCTCCACTTTCTTTTTTAACGGATAATGAATAGCCATAACTATGAAAGGAATTTGATATGGCACGCAAGCAGGAACGTAAAGCCGGTGCAAACCTCATCGAGGACTCCTACAAAGGGTTCGATCCCCTGTTGGGAGAGTTCACTTTGACGGAGGAGGCAGATGGGAGCATGATCTTCCTCACCACGGCAAGGGGGTCTTACCCGATTCCTCGTCACCACTCGATCAACGCCTACATTGGTGTTGCTCTGCGAACGAAAGTTCGCATCACCGTGAAGAAGGAAGGGATTGCCTGGCTCACTTACTGGTACTAGGCAGGTGAGCGATTAGGGGGCCTCCGAAAGGGGGCCTCCTACTCTTTCTTTTTAATGACATTGAATGCACGACTCCGCAACTCCGCACCAGTACCGGATATTTTACGCTCTTTTAATTTAAGCGTAAAGTGTAGAAATCAAGAATAATAGAATGTTAAACGATGAGTAGAATGCAAGAATGAGTGGCAAAGCTGACGCTTTACTATTCCGTGGAGGTGTTAGATGAATACATTAGCAACAGTTCAAGGTATCTTTAAAGGATTACTACTGTTCATGATGCCAGCATTCCTGCTGGGAAACTGCACTGGAGGTTGCATCGCAACTAAGGTGCATACTACCTTCTGCAATGAATGGGGTGGTACAGATGCTACTCCTATTCACCATGTAGATGGATGGGAAGAAACAGCTCGTTCCAAATACGATGAAAGATATCGTAGATGGGAGAGAAACAGATAGTAAGAGAATGATGGGGGTGCTTGCGCACCCCTCTTCTGTGGCTGATGAATGAATTAGCCATGACACCTCCTGTGTTGTTGTTACCTAAGGGGGGAGAAGATATTCTCCCCCCTTTCTGCAACTGTATGAGGTGATGAGACAACACTTAACTTGTAACTAGAAAGAGGTGGCATTATGCCGAGAGAAGAAAAAACACCAACACCAGTAATGGTGTCGAACCCAATCCCTGACTGGGTAATGGCCCTGATTGGAATCAGCATCGTTGCATGGTTCCTGTACACATTCAATATTATGGAGATCCTGTCTCTATTCTTTACTCTCTTTGTCGTTCCTGTAGTATTCATTGCCAGCTTGGTAATGGGTGGAACGGGACTCTACTCCGCAGTGAGTAGGAACTGGAACAGGGCAGTTTTCGAGATTCAGAGCAGAGTTGCCGATAAAATGGAGAACGCTGCTTAGAGAGAAGAGAGAAAAGAAACCCTGGGGGGCGCTGACGCGCCCCTCTTTCGTGGCTGGATACCAGCTATAATGAAGGCTTAATAATTCTACGAGAGGTACGAAAATGAACGAATCTGATATTACTGCTGCAATCAAAGCCGCTTCCCCAGAAGCTCTTTCCCGCTACAACCTGGACCCAAAGTTCCTGGACTTCAACACTATGAAGTCTCGAAACGGATCAATCCAGGTGAACATGGGCAACATGAAGGAAACCCGTCCAAGTGACGAGGACAAGAGTCGCTTTCTTTTGACAGTTCTCGACATCTGCAAGGAAGCAGGCATTCCCCTGCAGGTTTCCCACGGTGGAAAGAAGACTGTAACCCTTGAGGGTGGAAAGGTAGAAACCTTTTGGTCTTGTTGGCCATCGTTGTGGCTTAACGAAGGAGCTGGAGCTTCAGAAGCTGCTAAGGCTGAAGCCGCAGCATTGAAGAATGAAGTGGGAGAACTTCGAGGACAGCTCGCTCAGATGCTTGCCTTGATGCAGAGCCAGCAGGCTGCCACGGCTACGCCCGCACCTGCGCCTGTAGTGGGAAATCCAATCCCCTAAGCAGAGAATGAGAATATGAGGTTCCCACAGAAATGTGGGACCTCTTCTTTTTCCTCCTAAAGGATAAAAAACTTATGAACTCACCCTGGGGAACTATATTACTATTCACTTCACTAGTAGTAGCTCAACTGTTACTACATATGAAGTACTAGGAAAGATAGGTACGACGACTCCCCCCCGACAGGGGGGTATTTCCCAAAGACTGGGAAGTTATAAAAGGGTTGAAAGGAAGAACCAGGAGGGTGCATACCAATGCCTAAGAAGAAGAAAAAGAAAGCAGTAACACTGCCGAACGAAATAGCTAGACAAATGATACTCCGAACAGGGGGTCATGCAGGGCCTCATAAGAACTCTCCAAAAGAGGAAAAGAGAACCCTTAGAAAAGCTAAACACAAAAAGAAGATTACAGAGGAGAACGACTAAAGCTACCCCCGACAGGGGGGAGAATTTAGAAGAACTCCACAATCTGTGTAAGAAATACACCTAATTTGAAAAAAAGAGGCTATAATTTACAATAGTAGAGTCTCCCATGGGGACCAAAACAGTCTTTTGACACTAAAAATTCAAGTTATGTGTACAAATGATCTGCTTACGCAGATCTTTTGGTTGGTAGGTACCACACTTGCCCAGGCTATCCTAAGCCTGTTATCAGCCGAGGACTCACACTTGGTGGAATTAGGATCAAGTGAAGTATACAATGATTGTAAAGTACTTGGGCTAGGAGCCTAGCGACAACACTTAAGCGACCTGCTGGGTTCTTAGTCCTTTTACAATTATACTGATTGACACAATGATTAGTAAGTGGTAAAGTCTCTCAAATACCTCTAATAAGTAACTTTAAACAGTTACCACTATATAGAATAAAGGGTTAGAGACACAAAGTTAAGGGCATCGTATCCCTATGAAACCACGCTGTTATAGTCAGTCATAAGCTGTACTTCACTAAAAAAATGGTTACAAGTTAGTTGTTTTCTTTAAGAAATCGTCCCATTTCTCTCAAAACTTGAAAAAGCAACACGGATTAGCCAACGTCACAGGCCTTAAACCCCTGTATACAAGCTATACAGAGGATCTGGAGCACTAAGTTTTACCATGAATTGGAAGGCTTGGTGCTCCTTCTTTTCTTAACCCCACTATCCCATAAATCTGCGAGAAGAAACATGAAAGCAAACCAAACTTTATCTGAGGAACAAGTTCTCAGTATTCATAATGCACTTCACAGTAAGTGTAATAAAATTGAGCTAGAGGGCTCAACATATAATCTACTAGATTCTAAGTATCATGATAAAGTTAGGTATGTACATGTAGGGGAGTGGAAGTTCTTAACTCAGAACCCTGAAAAGAAATCGTATTATGGATTCAAAGCCAAAGCAGGTAGTGAAATCACATGGATCGTTTACCCTGAGAAGATTAGGTCTTGGGGTATGATAGAAAATGGCGTCGTCGTCAAGTACTAAATTATATGTAATTGGAGGAAGTATGAAATCAACAATAGAACTATACATACGTATGGTAGGCGTGGCCCTACCGACAGTTGTAAAGACAGCTATCGAAAAGTATCCTGAGCTCACCATCGCTGCGGTGGCCGAGATCAAAGATCTCAAGTCAAATGAGAAGTTCCATAAACTTCTCGAGGAATATGAAGAAGTATTCAAGGGTCTTACTGAAGACATCATGAACTTTGTTGAAGCTAATAGCCTTGATGAAGATCAATCATTGGAAGATAGCATCCCGAACGCTGTATGAAAGCGAAATCGGCGCGACCATCCACATTCAAAGGCTTGCTTACGCAAGCCTTTTTGTTGGACAGGTAGCTCCTGTCTTCCCCATGTTGTACGACATGATAACAAATGCCTTGGGAGGGCGAGTAAGGTGTAAGTTGCTATCCCCTTACTTGTGTACAGTACTACACGTAATCAAGCGAGGGCAATAAAGCGCGTGTGTAGCGTTTGAATTGAAACTGGACCCAGTGAAACTAATTCAAAAAATTCACGTCGCATACCCTTAGTCGGGGACATTGACTACTATGTATAATGAGCGATAATTAGCAGCGGCCCCCCTACTAGGGGGTCGCTTGCTTTTCCTATAGTATTTAGAAGCACGGTATATACTACTGTGTAAGCAAGTTAGTAAGCTATTTTAGTTTACTTTTTATTAATCAGAAACAAAGGTGTACTATGGCTGGCAAAAGTCCAGAAATGGAAAAATTTCTCGAAAATTTCAGTAAGAACTTTCTTGCTCAACCACGTAGCAAAGCTTTCAGAACTAACACTTGCGTAAGATGTAAGATGGAAGCTACTACATTTAGGGATGGAACATCGAAGAAAGACTACGAAATCACAGGAATGTGTCAGTCTTGTCAAGACGGGTTCTATTCTAAAGCCGAAGCCGACGAGGAGGCATAATGAGTGTTGATTACAATGGAGCATTCGCAGATCTAAATCGGATTGCTAACACGCTAGAAGAAATGAGCGCGTCGATCACGAAGTACATTGATCGTGAAGGAGAGATGCTTGAGAAAGAGAATAAAAACTTTCAAACAATTCTTGAAGTATTTCAAGAAGCATCGCAACTCTCTGTATCGGAAAACAATGCAGGGGTAAGCCTTGCAAAAAAAGTAAAGAAAGTAGATCCTTTCAATCTTAAAGATATTCTCAAATAACTTGAGGGCCGCTAGCTCAACGGGTAGAGCAAAAGACTTTTAATCTTTAGGTTATAGGTTCGAGTCCTATGCGGCTCACCATAAAAAGAGAGAGAACATGTTTAGAATTTGGAAGAAAGTAGACGATACGACTTGGGTCGAACAAAGAAGCCTTACTGATCTATGGTCTATGCATAAACTAGAAAAGCTGTGGAATGGAGAAGTAGTTGAATGGCTACAAGGACAATACTGGACACTATCAGTTCCAGAAGGACATAAAATCATTCCATTCGATGAGTCTTCAATCACCCCCCGATAGGGGGTATAAGAATGAAGTAAACACTTAACCTCTTCTGAGCCTTCAGAAGTATGTCAATAGATAGGGAGTATAAATCATGCAAAAAAAGATAGCCGTCCTAGACACTTCTAGGGCTCGGAAAATTATTTACAATGAAAGCGGATTTGGTATCAAGGAGAGTCATGCTTCTCCAAGACTTCTCGAATTGCTAGATCAGGGGTACACTGTATACATTGCCTCTACAAGAGCTAGACTCTTTCCAGAAGATTCTGACAAGTGTCTCTTTGAAGTTATCCCTGAAGATCAATT
>Ga0315320_10003789_pt1 | contig 12386 bp, 10 predicted proteins | sample M140m21515metaG_FD_203458 | JGI IMG/M metagenome (GOLD analysis project Ga0315320, IMG submission 203458) | Ammonia-oxidizing marine archaeal communities from Monterey Bay, California, United States - M1 40m 21515 | ecosystem: Environmental > Aquatic > Marine > Coastal | place: USA: California...
CATAGCAAAATTATTATCTATGAAGGTTTCAACCATTACTGGATTAGCTTCAGCTAACTCTGCTGCTTGAAAATAAGGGTTGTATCCAGGAGCTACAGCAATCATTTCATCTCCTGAATTTAAAATACCTAGGGCAATTGCAAACATTGCTTCCTGTCCACCCGCAGTGACAACTATTTCATCATCACTATATTTGGCACCACCATGTCTTAATATGTCTTCACTAATTTCTTTTCGTAACTCAGGCATGCCCATAGGATGGGTATAGTGGGTTGCACCATTATTAAGGGCATTGATGCCAGCATCGATTATATGTCTAGGTGTATCTAAATCAGTATCACCCCTACCCATTGCGATTACATCATCTAGTTTTTGTTGGATGTTCCACATTTGAGTAACAATATTAGACTTGTGATCCTTAATTCTAGAAGCAACAAATTTTTTAATATCCATCAAAATTTTACTCCATAAACTTGACTTGCTTTATCTTTTAAATAAGCAATGTAAGGTTTTGCATTAAGAGTTTCACCTGTTGATTTTTCCAAAAGCTCATTTCTCAAATATCTTCTTCCATGTTGATGAATGTTTTCTCTCAACCAATTCAATAAAGATGAATAATTTGCTTTATTTATATCCTCTCTAATATTTGGTTGTTTTTTATCCATTGTATTAATTAGTTGAGCAGCCATAACATTACCAATTGTATAATTGCAGAAAGTACCAAATTGACCTCCTGACCAGTGGATATCTTGTAATACACCTTCACTGTCATTAGGTACATTTAAGTCAAGATACTTCTTTATTTGATCATTCCATACAACTGGTAGATCTGATACTTTTAAACTTTTATCAACTAACATACTCTCTATATCTACTCTAAGCATTACATGAAAATCGTAAGTTGACTCATCTGACTCTACTCTAATTAAGCTCGGCTCAATAACGTTTACAGCTCTAAAGAAGTCTTCAGATGACACATTCTTAAGCGTATCTGGAAAACAATCAACTAAGTCACCAAAATGATTTTCCCAAAATATCTTACTTCTTCCAATATGATTTTCATATAATCTTGATTGTGACTCATGAGCGCCAAAACTAACACCTCCAACAGCATAAAAACTAAGAAAATCAGTTGTCATTGCTGAACGTGTATATTCTTCTTTTACATTTTGTTCATAAATGCCGTGTCCAGCTTCATGAAGTGTACCAAATAAAGAAGGGTTAATGAAATTTTTATAATATCTTGTGGTTATTCGTACATCATTTCTTGTAAATGAAATTTCAAAAGGATGGACAGTACTATCTAATCTTCCTCTATCAAAATCATAACCGAATTTTTTTGCTATATTTGTAGAAAACTCTATTTGTTTTTCGATAGGATATTCTTTAAATAAAAAATCTTTGTTTGGCTGTTCAGCTTTTGAAGTTTGACTAACAATTTCCCCAAGACCTATTTTAAGTTCATCAAAAAGTACTTTTAGAGATTTTACTGTCTCACCTGGCTCAAATCTTTGCATTAAAGCATCATAAGGATGGTCTTTAAAGCCAATACAATGTGCTTGTTCTATTGCAATATTTACTTGCTCTTCCAAATAAGGTTGAAATATTTTAAAATCTTTTTTTTCTCTTGCTTCAGCCCATGCATTATGAGCCAAAGGTTCTAATTCTGCTTTTTTTACTTGAAGTTTTTCAGGGATTTTATCATGATAACTTATTGCTTCATTTAAATGTAATAATGTTTTTTTTTCAAAACTATCGTCATTTAAATTATGTGTTTCCTTTTGAGACTCATCTAAAAGTTTTCTCATTTTGGATGAGAGAAGTATATCTCTAGCTACAGATGTTAATGTACCAACCTGATAACCTCTACTATTAGCCCCTTTTTTTGGCATCTTAGTTCTTGAGTCCCAAATCAAAATCGACATCGTGTTTAAAACATCGTTAAATTTATTTATTTCCTTACTTAATTTTGTAAATGCATTTCCCATATTTTTCGTTTCTAAAGCTTTTTGACATTTTAAGAAATAGATAAATTATCACTTCAGTGGTGATAATTTTGCAATCTTATTTATATATATAGATCACATTTTAGCACCACTGAAGTGACTATTTTGTTATTTTTTATTTTATTTAAACAAGTTATTTGAAAGTTAATGATTCCAAATTTAAAAACCAACGAAAAAAGTTTAATTAAAATGTCAATTGGTGGATATGTAACTCAACCATCTTTTAAAAACCCAGGATATATTCCTAATAACGACGGAAATTCAGTAATACTGCCTGGTATGTATGGTGTGGTAAATAATGTCAAAGTTGGAGATAAAGCTTTTGGATGGAGCGGTGATCACATAGAGCCTGGAGTTTCCATTGACTCAGAAAACATTAATGAGCATTTTGCTTTGCACTACCTGGTTTGTACTGGGAATAAAGCAATTGTGAGATCAGGAGAAGCTAAAGGCAAAACTGGTGTCGTTACAGGAGAGCATGCTAGAAATTTAATTCATTTTGAACAGAATACACTTGAAAAAATTTGTGTTGGAGATCAAATTGATATCATAACTCATGGTAGGGGTTTAAAATTATTAGATTTTCTAGAAATTGAAATTAAAAAAATTGACCCCAATCTTTTAAAATCTATGAATTTCAAAGTTGAAAATAAAAAGTTAATCGTCGATGTTGCAATAGAGCTACCAATTAAAATAATGGGTTCTGGAGCTGAGTTAAATTCTGAGTATGTGGATCAAGACTTAATGTCTGGTGATCGGTCATTAATGAAACAGTTAAAAATAGATCAAATGAAATTAGGAGATTTAATTGTTATAAATCACGCAGACCACAGATGGGGACGTTCCTATAAAAAAGACCATGTGAGTATTGCTCTTTGTATTCATGGTGACTCTGTTATGACTGGTCATGGTCCAGGAATAATGACAATCATGACTGGAACTAAAAAAAACCTCGGTTGGAAAATTAATAAAAATGCTAATTTAAAAAATATACTAAAGATAAAATTATGAAAATAGAAACAAATGAAAAATTATTAGTAAATGTAAGTGTTGTAGGCTCAGTCTGTCAGCCTAATTTTCAAGGTTTACCAGCTGAACCCTATAGATTAGACTCAAATGGTTCTCCTTTTCTTTTACCAAGCTGGGGATCAATAGTACATAATGTATCAATTGGAGATTCTGCATTTGGTTGGGAAGCAGATTGTATACATCCAGGCGTATCAATAAAATATCCTAGTGAGGCAGGCAATCGGGGATTAAATATTTTATCCTGCGTTGGTAATGAAGCAACCATAATGAGTGGTGAAGCAAAGAATGCAAAAGGGATTGTAACAGGAAAATCAGGTAGATTTTCAGAGCAAGTAATTGTCCATTTTCCAAAAAAAATCAGAGAAAAAATTTCAATCAATGATAAAATATTAATAAAGTCATTTGGGGTTGGTCTAAAAATAAATAACTTTAAAGATGTATTCTGTAAAAGCTTATCTCCTCAACTTTTTGTTAAAATGAATATTAAAAATAAAGATAAGAAGATGGTAATACCTGTTACACATATAATTCCAGAACATCTAATTGGTGCTGGATCAGGACTAACAAGTGAGTCTGGTTCACTCCACATTCAAACAACTGATAGCTCTGAAATGAAGAAATATAAATTAGATAAATTAAAGCTTGGAGATATTATCTATATAGAGAACTATGACAGCAGCTATCAACATGGTTTTTTAAGAAATGCTTGGGCTGTTGGCATAATTGGACAAACTAATGGGCCTCGAGCTGGCTATGGACCAGGTATAACAATTTTAATGTCATCAAAAAAAAATAATGCGAAGGCAAAGCTAGAGTCTAGTGCTAACATAATTAATTATATAAAATTTATTAAGTAAAATCATGACCGATATCAAAATGACCTCGGTAAATTTTCAGAATTTAAAAGAATTCGTTTTAAATTCTTTTATTGCAATGGGATTAAATAAAATTGATGCAGAGATTTTTTCTGACGCTCTCATGTTTTCTGAGCTAAGATTTCAATCTGGCCAAGGTCAAGGGGTACAGAGAATAACAACCTATTATAAAAGAATCAAAAATAATGAAGTTAATGTCAATGCAGAATATGAAATTATAAAAGAGAGTTCATCACTTGCTTTAATTGATGCGAAAAATGGAATAGGTACTGTGCAAGCTTCAAAATGTATGGATATTGCAATTAATAAAGCAAAAAAAGAAGGTATAGGTAAAGTCATCATTAAAAATTCAACCCACTTTGGTTCAAGCTCCGTTCATGCTGTAAAAGCAACTAAAAAAAATTGCATAGGCGTAGTCTATACAAATGCTGGACCAGAAATGGCTCCTTGGGGATCTAAAAGTGGAGGAGTAGGTACAAACCCATGGGGAATATCTTGTCCGACTGGAAAAGGCTTTCCTCTCATACTTGATATTGCTCTTACAACTGCTGGTAAAGGAATGATGAGATGGCATGAGAGAGAAAATAAACCAATGCCAAATGATTGGGCTATTACGAAAGAAGGTTATGAAACAACAAATCCTTCAGAAGCTATGGATGGTTTTCTGCTCGGTATAGGGCAATATAAAGGATACGGTTTGTCTTTTATGACTGACGTCTTGACAGGCGTAATTAGTGGCGGCGGTTATGGTTTGATGCCTTATTCTGATCCAAAAAAATTAGATGTATCTCATTCATTGACAGCAATCAATATTGATTGGTTTATGGAGATTACTGAATTTTATAAACGCATAGATGATTTTGTTGATACAATTAAAACACTTCCTCTTAGACCAGATTTTAATGAAATCTTAGTGCCAGGAGAGATAGAAAATAAGAGAGTTGAAGAAAAAATGAAGTTTGGCATTCCTCTCGATGATGAAGTTTTATTATCATTTGAAGAACTTGCAGATAATTTAAAAATTGAAAAGTTAAATTTAAATTAATGAATAAACAAAATAATATTTCTCCACTAAGTGAAAATTTTTACAAGAATACTAGAAAAAAATTACTAAATTTAATACATGAAAAAAATCTGGATGGTTGCTTAGTTACTAATCCTGCAAATATTTTTTATTTCACTGGTTTTTTTTATGTTACTAATGAAAGGCCATCAGGTTTTTATTTATCAAAAAATAATAAAACTAAATTATTCATTCCTTTACTTGAAAAAGAAAATGCAGAGAATCTGAATGTGAATGAAATAAATATTTATGAAGAATTTCCAGGAGAAATTAACCCCTTCTCTTTTATGGCAAATAATATCACAGAAAAGAATGTTGGTACTGATATAAAAAATATTGGTATCTTAAATTTACTAGAAAACAAATTTGATATCTTAGATCATAACACTGGTTTAGAAAATTTTAGATTTGAAAAACTTGATGAGGAAATTAAACTTATCACCATTGCATCTAAATATGCTGATCTTGCAATTGAGTATCTAAGAAACAATGCAAAAGAATTAATTAATCAAAATGTTGATGAAAGATCCCTTGTTAAGATATGTACAGAATTTTCAAAAATACAGATGTTAAATGAATTGTCCAGTGCGTTCGATGAAACGCCTTGCAATGTTGTCGCTACAATTCATTCTGGTCCCAGAGGAGCATTTCCACATGGTAAATCTCTAAGTAGAGTTCCTCAAAAAAATGAAACGCTTATTTGTGGTGTGGGTGCATGTGTTGGAGGATTGTACGCCGAGTCAGGAATAACTTTTATTTTAGGTGAACCAAATAAAGACCAAGAAAATATAATTAAAGCCATGAAAAAAGTAAATGATGTAGCTGTGGAAAATCTTAAAGAAGGTAATATTTGTGAAGAAGTAAATAAATCTACTTCAGAAGTCTATCGTGAGTATAACTTAACTAAATATGTAAGGCATAGAATTGGTCATGGTATGGGTTTTGAGGGGCACGAAGCTCCTTGGTTATCACCAGGTGATAAAACTGTACTTAAAGAGAATATGGTTTTTTCTAATGAGCCAGGAATTTACCGACCAAATATAGATGGATATCGAACAATAAGTTCAATGATAGTTGGAAAAAGCAGAGGAAAACAAATACCAAACTTTTTAGATAAAAGTATTGATAATAGAATTATTAACTTAAACTGAGGAAGAGAAATGCCAGAAGCAGCACCATGGAAATTTAGAAAAATACTTCGTCCTTTATTTGAAGACAATAAAGAAAATATTTTATTCAAACTAAGAATTATTGAACCTAAATCACTTGAAATCATTGAGAATGGATTTGTAGAGATAGAAGATGGAAAGATAATTAAGGTTGGTCAACAATCTCAACTAAGTAAGGAAATAAAAAACAAAAAAATTATTGAGCTTAAAGATCATACATTATTACCAGGCCTAATGAATTCTCATGCACATCTGGCTTGGGATGGAACACATGACTTAGCACAACAATCTATGGATGATGCAGTTGAAATATCTGCATATAAATCATGTGCAAATATGTTAAAATCTCTTAGAGCAGGTATTACTTTAGTTAGAGATCTTGGCATGAATAAAACTAATATTTTTGCAAAACAAGCTATAGAGCAAGGTATTTATCCTGGTCCAAGGCTTAAAATTTGTGGAGAAGCTATAGTTCAAACTGCTGGACATACTTATTGGTGTTGTAGAGAAGCATCAGGTGCTGATGAAATGAGAAGGGCAGTAAGAGAACAAGTTGGAGCTGGCGCAGACTTAATTAAAATTATGGCGTGTCATGATACTCTTGAATTTACAGATGAAGAATTAACTGCAGTCATTGATGAGACTCATAGAAATGGGCTATATATTACCGCTCATGCAACGTTTAATGATGCAATTAGTAGAGTTGTTGATTTTGGAATTGATTGCATAGAGCATGGAGGTCCTATGACCGAATCAACTATAGAAAAGGTTGCTAAAAAAAATATTCCAATTTGCACAACTTTTTCTCCAGTTGTAATGCAAAGTAATGCTGAAATAGCAAGAAAGTATAATATCCCAGAATGGAAAATAGAGGAAAGACAAAAAATTGTTAAGGATAAATCAAGATTTGACTCTTTAGTTAAAGCCAGTGAGGCAGGAATTCAAATTATATTTGGAACAGATGCAGGATCCCCAGTAGTACCTCATGATGCTATAGTTCCAGAAATGAAATTTATGATTGATCTTGGAGTAGTTAAAAATAATCTTGATGCTATTCAATCTGCTACTTACCGAGCTGCAAAAGTGAATAAAATGGATGATAAGCTCGGCTCTATTGAAGTTGGAAAAGAAGCTGATTTAATTATAGTTGAAGGTAAACCTGATCAAAACATTGATGATTTATCGAATGTCAGACAAGTTTATATTAGTGGCAATAGGTTAGTATAATGACAATTATTTTTGATAAATCGAAAAAAATATCTCTAGATGATGAATCTTTTAGATCAGAATTATTAAGTATAGCATCTAAAATTGATGATGTGATACCTTTGGGAAGAGGTGATCCTGATTTTCATACCCCAAAACATATAGTTGAAGCTGCAAAAAAAGCTTTAGATGATAATAAACATCATTACACTCCACCAAATGGTTTGCCAGAATTAAGAGTCGCTATTTCAAAAAATTTACAAGAAAAATATAATCTAAATTACAGTGAGAATGAAATAGTAGTAACTGCAGGAGTGCAAGAAAGTATCGCTTTAGCGATGTTAAGCTTACTAGAAACTGGGGATGAAGTACTTATAACCTCACCTAGGTTTACAACTTATGATCTGAATGTAAGAATGTGCAATGCCAAACCTATACCAATCCCCACTTATGAAAAAAATAATTTTTCATTAATGCCAGAGATTATTGAAGGGAAAATTAATGACAAAACTAAAGTAATAGTTCTTGTTTCACCAAACAATCCTACTGGAGCAGTTACACCACCGGAAAATATAAAAAAGATTGCCGACATAGCCATAAAGCATAATTTAATAGTAATCGCAGATGAAATTTATGCTGATTTAATTTATGAAAATCATGAACATTTATCAATTGCAACTCTTGAAAATATGAAAGAACGAACACTCACTCTAAATGGGTTCTCAAAAACTTATGCAATGACTGGATGGAGAATTGGATATGTAGCAGGACCAGAAGATATAATAAAAAAAATGTCAGAGATTAGGCATTCATTATCAATTAATTCGTGCACTTTTTCCCAATTTGGAGCCTTAGCTGCTTTAGAAGGTCCTCAAGATGAAATTATTAAAATGAAAGATGAGTACAACATCAGAAGAAAATTCTGTATGAAAGCCTTGGATGAGATAGGATTCTCATACGGTGATCCAGGTGGTGCTTTTTATATTTATACTAATGTGTCTAATTCAGGTTTAGCAGCATCTGATTTTTGTAAAAAACTATTAGAAAAAACTGGCGTCTTACTATTTCCTGGTACATTATTTGGCGATGAAGAAGATAAATATATTCGTCTATCATATTTACAACCAATAAATAAAATAGAAGAGTCAATGAACAGAATAAAAAATTTTATAAATGAGTAAAGAAATAAATAATAAATTTGCTGGTATTCAAATAAGTCCAATTTCTTTTATAGATGAAGGCGTAGATCAAGTTTTAGACACGCTTCAAAATAGAGTAGGTATTAATGTACTTCTTATTGGCACTGTTTCATGGCTAGGATTAAAGTCTGGTAGATCCGTATCTTGGAAAATAGACGGGTGGCCAGATCATGGAATTCCTGAACCCTTTGCGATGAAAGGTGGTGCATATTTTGATCCTGACCCAAAATTTTATAACAAAACATTCATCAAAAATTTTAAAGCGCAAGATAAAGAAATGATCAATAACGATATTTTAAAAATGGTTATACCCAAAGCTAAAGAGCGTGGGATGAAAGTTTTCATAGAGTTAATGGAACCATTTTTTAATTACGCTGGTCATGGCTCTGCAACAGGAGTTGATCTTCCAAATCTTGTTCAATGTATGGAAATAGATGTTTTTGGAAAAATAAGTTCATCTCCATCCACTAGCAATTTAGATTACAGAAATTGGATACTTTCAATGATTGAAGATCAAGTTGCTAATTATGATATCGATGGTGTTATGTGGTGTAACGAGAGATATTCACCACTTGATCAATTATTTCAAGGAAATGCTCCAGGAGATTTTTCAAACCAATTTTTATTAGAAGCTAGTCAAAATAATTTAAACATTCCTAAAATAAAAGACTCATTAAAGTATATGTATGATTTTTTTAGCGAGATACGTAATGGAAAAAAATTTGTAGATGGAAATTTTATAGAGTTTTTTAGACATTTATTTGAAAAACCAGAAATACTAGAATGGGAGAAATTTTGGCTGCAACGTAATAAAGATTTAGATAAAGAAATTTATGGTTTAGTGAAATGGGTAAATCCTAATTTATCTTTTGGTCTGAATGTTTGGAATAGAAATCATTTCAATTTAATTAGAAAAATTCAATGGCCTTGGAAAGAACAAGTTGAATATTCAGATTGGGTTAAGCCAATTACCTATCAGCATCAATCTGGAGAAATATTTCAAAGAGAAATTGATATTTTTGGTAAAACAATTTTTAATGATTTATCTAGCTCTGAATTAACTAAAGTTTTTGCAAAGATACTTGGGATAAATGAAACGAGTCTTGAAAACCTTACGCAACGAGGCTTAGATCCTGATACTTATATCTACACTCAGTGTAAAGATGCTGTGAGAGGGGTTGATGGAGGATCTAAAGTTTATATGGGAATTGGAATTGATGCACCAAGATCATCAAAAGACCAAGCAATATGTACACCTGACATAGCTTATAGATCAGTCTTAGCAACTTATAAAGCTGGGGGTGAAGGTTTTGTTCTTTCCCCTAATTATTCATCAATGAAATTATCTAATCTTGATGGAGTTGCAAAAGCTTTGAAAGAATTAAAAATTTTTAAAAATGAATAAAAAAATTGATTTAATAATTAAAAATGGAAAAGTTTTTTATAAAAATAAATTTCAAATTATAAATGTGTTAGTCAATAAGGGTAAAATCCTAGAAATCTCAAATAACATTAAATCATATGAAGCAAAAAAAATTATAGATGCAAAAAATCGAACAGTTATTCCTGGTGTTGTAGATGTTCATTTTCATGTAAGAGCCCCTTCATTCCCTGAAAGAGGTACAGTAGAAAGTGAAACAAAAGCTGCAGCAAAAGGTGGGATTACAACATTGTTTGAAATGCCAATAAGTGATCCATGCATGTCCAATGGAAAAGTGCTAAAAGATCGAAAAGAACATTTTTCAAAAAATACTATTATCAATTTTGCTTTTATACCTGCTATAGGCAAACTGACTAATTCTAATCTGAACAGTTTAATTAAAAATGGAGCTATTGCTTTTAAAATTTTTACAATAGCAGCTCCAGCAAACAGAAAGTCAGAATTTGACGGTTTATGTTTTACTGAAGAGGATAAAATTTTAGATGCACTAATGCATGCTAAGAAGTCTAATCTTACTACAATATTTCATGCTGAAGATCAAAGTATGCTTGATTATTTCAAAAAATTTGAAAGTAATTTTGAAAAATCGAATCCTGAAGTACATAATGCGACAAGACCAGCAATTGCTGAAGCTTTAGCTATATCAAAAATATTAAATTTAAATTCTATAGCAAAAACAAAAATACATATTGCTCATGTTACATCTAAAACATCCTTAGATATAATTTCATATTTCCAAAAAAAAGGGCAAGATATAAGTGCTGAAACATGTCCACATTATTTATTTAAAACTGAAAAAGATGTTATCAAAGTCGGTCCTTTTGGAAAAATAAATCCTCCTATAAGAACTAAAGTTGATCAAGATGAACTTTGGAAAGGGTTTAAAAATAATTCATTAAGTATAATTGCATCAGATCACGCATCTTTTTCATTAAATGAAAAATTAAAAGGAAGAAAAGATTTTTCAAAAGCCCCACCTGGATCACCGGGTGCGGAATTAATGCTGCCTTTAATGCTGGATGCGGCTTCTAAGAAAAAGATTAATTTAAAAAAAGTTATTGAATTAATGTGCCTAAACCCTGCCAAGAGATTTAATATATTTCCAAGAAAAGGGATTATAAAAAAAGGCTCAGATGCTGATCTGTGTATTTTAGATTTAAATGCAAAATGGATTGTTAGTCAAAAGACTCTTGTTTCTAAAGGTAAAAAATGTGCTCATTTATATTTTGGCGATAAGATTAAAGGGATTGTAAAAACAACTATTGTAAATGGCAAAATTGTTTATGATAATAAAAAATTTTATAAATACAAAAACAATAATTTTTTTGTATCTCCAATGCTTGGAAATAAAATATGAGTAAAGAAAAATTACTAAGTGTAAAAAATTTAAAAACACATTTTACTGTTGGAAATTCAATTGTAAAAGCTGTCGATGGAGTTTCTTTTGATCTTGAAGCTGGTAAGACTTTTGCAATAGTTGGTGAGTCTGGATCAGGCAAATCTATTACTGCACTATCAATAATGGGTTTATTGCCTAATAACTTAGCTTCAACAGATAGAGGTGAGATTATTTTTAACAACAATAACCTAATTAACATGGAAGAAAAAGAAATGAGAAAAATTAGAGGTAATAGTATCTCAATGATTTTTCAAGAACCTATGACAAGTTTAAATCCTGTATATGATCTTTCTTTTCAAATTTCTGAAGTAATAATGCTGCATCAAAATAAAAATAAAAAAGAGGCAAGAAAAATTGCAATTGAGATGCTGGATTTAGTTGGGATACCTGAGCCTCAAAAAAGAATTGACTCTTTTCCGCACGAGCTTTCCGGTGGAATGCGTCAAAGAGCAATGATTGCTATGGCACTATCTTGCAATCCAAAAATTCTTATAGCAGATGAACCAACCACTGCCTTAGATGTCACTATACAAGCACAAATTATTGAATTGATGCAAGAACTTCAAAAAAAACTTGGGATGTCAATTATCTTTATTACTCACGACTTGGGCGTGGTTTCTGAAATTTCAGATCATGTTATGGTAATGTATCTTGGCAATGTTATGGAAATTGCTGAAACAAAAGAATTATTTAACAATCCTCTTCATTCATACACAAAATCTCTTATTGATATAGCGCCTCAAATTACAGAAGAGAAAAGAAAGATAAAATTATTAAAGGGGGAAATTCCAAGCCCTATCAATCCGCCTTCTGGATGTGTATTCAGAACCAGATGTCCAAATCCATCACATGAATGTAAACATGGAACTAGTGAGATGGGTTTAATTGAACCAAAACCTGGTCATTTTGTTGATCAGTGTTGTTACAACTGTAATTAACATGATTGAAATAAAAAATTTAAGAAAATATTTTCCCATAAAGGGAGGTTTTTTTAATAAA
>Ga0315320_10003790_pt1 | contig 12385 bp, 6 predicted proteins | sample M140m21515metaG_FD_203458 | JGI IMG/M metagenome (GOLD analysis project Ga0315320, IMG submission 203458) | Ammonia-oxidizing marine archaeal communities from Monterey Bay, California, United States - M1 40m 21515 | ecosystem: Environmental > Aquatic > Marine > Coastal | place: USA: California...
GGTCAGACCGCGCGCGATCGCCGACGCGCGATCGCCGCGATCGACGCGCGCGACGTCTCGACGCGTCTCGATCGCGGCGTCGACATGGCGAAGGTCCCCGCGCGACTGCGAAGCGTGACGTACAGCCTGTCGCCCATGCGCACGGGCGTCATGCACGGCCTGTTCAAGGATTGGGCGTCGGGCATGGCGACGCGCGTCAAGGAGAACGCGGTCGACGCGGGCGTGTTCTGCGCGCTGCCGCTCGGCGCGACGGTGTGGTGCGTCGAAGCGAGACGATGACGACGCGAAACGGTGACGCGACGACGACGCGCGACGACGACGCGACAAAACGGGACGGGACGGATGAGGGATCGCGGGGCAGAGGCGTAGGGTCGCCGGAGCGCGACGACGGGGGGGGCGAGCGAGAAGACACGACCGCGAACGATCGGTCAGGGCGCGTCGAGGGGGCGGTGCGCGCGAACGCGTGACTGACGAACGCGCGTTCGATCGCGATCGAACGCAGGTACGCGTTGAATTACAAGGAAAATGAAAAGTTGGAGCACCGATATTAAATTCGAGCGGCGCGCGCGAGCGAAGGGGTCGAGCGAACGACCGACGTCGCTCGCGCGGTAGAGCGCGTCTTAATTTAGAATTGTAACGTTTAGAAGGACGCGCGCGCGCGCGGTGGTCGCGACGTCGCGCGCGTGATCGAACCGCGGCGCGAGGGACCCTCGAGCGCGCGGCGCGCGCGGCGCGCGCCGAGCCGCACTCGCCGGCGCGCGTCGACGTCCCGGATGTCGGACTCGGTCGCGCCCGGTAAGGATGACGACGACGCCGATGGGTTCTACGAGGAAGCGCCGCGCGAAGGCGGCGTCGGCGACGTCGCGCGCGAGGAAAACGGCGAGCGAAACCGCGCGTGGCCCGGTGTTGACGTGCAACAGCTCTCGCAAGCCTTCGCGCGCGTCGCGGGGTCGTTCGGGCGAGACACGATGGGCGTGCGTAGCCCGCAGTTCAGCGAGGAAGCGCACGAGGCGGCGTACGCGGCGGCGCGGGCGGATTATCAGGACGAACGGTTCGAGGCTGACCTGGCGCGCGCGATAAGCGCGTCGCTCGGGGACGAACAGCGCGACGCGCGGACGTCCACCGGCAGCGCGAACGAGAAAGGCGGGGATGAAGAGGCAGCCTTATTGCTCGAGGCGCGGCGACAGAGCTTGCGAGAGCGTTTCAGTGGGAGCGCGATGGCGGAACGGTTTTGGTCGACGTACTCGCTCAACTTTAGCGAGCGATTGGCCGACGGCTTTTTCTACCCGCATCCGAGCGATTGGGGGACGTTGAACGCCAAGGGGGGGAGATTACCGAAATTCGAGTCGTTGCGCGCGGTGGAGGATTACCAGGGAGATCGCGAGGTGGTCATCGTTGATCGATGCGGCGACGTCTCGTTGGAAGAGTTTATGGCGTATTGTTTTGACGAAATTGGCCACATCGAGGATAGGTGTGACGCATCGCCTGAGCTCGCACGCCTCGTCGCCGAGCGCATGGGGGGCGCCGCGGAAAGCGACGACGCGCTGCGAGAGACCTGGGAAAGCGAGCGAGCGCGTTTGATCGAGGAACACGGTAGCTTGATTTTTCCAGTGGGATCAATGAAAGTGGGTTTGCAACGACATCGCGCCATTTTGTTCAAAGCCGTGGCAGACTTCCTTGAAATTCCTTCGCAGCTGTTGCGTGGGAAATTTTATTGCGGAGACGAGGAGGCGGTGATGATCATTGTGATGTGCGGTGGTATGAAGCGAATGCTTAATTTGATGCACGAGCCGGGTCGTATGCAGACTCCGTACAACTCAGATTCGACGCCGCCATCGAACGCTGGATCGACGTACGCGCCTACCGACAGCGGTCGAGAGTCACCAGACGTATTGGTGACACCATCTCGAGCGGAGGATACTAGAGAAGGCCAACGTTTCGGCGTGATGTCTCCGGAAGACTTGCAAACGCCAGAGCAACCGAAGACTCCTTTGCGCCTCCAAGTCGCGGTCGATCTCACCATTGATCCGTCACAAATTTTACTCGGAGAGCGCATCGGGATAGGTTCTTTCGGCGAAGTTCACCGAGCACTCTGGCGCGGTACAGAGGTTGCGGTGAAGAGATTTCTCGACCAGGATATTTCAAAAAATCTCCTCGACGACGTGACGTTTGAGGTAGACATCATGCGACGTCTGCGACATCCGAACGTCATCTTACTCATGGGCGCGGTCACAGTACCTGGAAACCTATCCATCGTTACCGAGTTTTTGCACCGTGGATCACTTTTCAAACTTTTACATCGCGAACAAAGTCCAGCGCTGAAAGCGGCATTGGACAACCGTCGCAGGATGAGGATGGTCATGGATGTCATTCGCGGCATGCACTACTTGCACTCGTTTGAGCCGATGATAGTGCATCGCGACTTGAAGTCTCCAAACCTTCTCGTCGATAAGAGTTTTGTCGTGAAAGTGTGTGACTTTGGTTTATCGAGAATGAAGCGTAACACGTATCTCAGCTCAAAGACAAATGCGGGCACGCCGGAGTGGATGGCGCCCGAGGTGCTACGAAATGATGACAGCGACGAAAAGGCGGACATCTATTCGTTTGGGGTAATTTTATGGGAACTTGCCACGATGCAAGAGCCTTGGTCAGGCTTGAATCCGATGCAAGTTGTCGGAGCGGTCGGTTTTGCGGGTAAGCAGCTCGAGATTCCAGCGGATATGGACGAAGTCATCGCGAAGATGTGCCGCGATTGTTGGAAGACCAATCCTCGTGAGCGCCCGAGCTTTGAAGATTTGGCGACAGAAATGCGATCTGTACCCAAAGCTCCTAGTTTAGCGCAGAGCGATTCGAACGGAGCTATTAAGGAGCGAAGTCGACTCTCCGTGCCTCCGGTGCCGGTGTCCGAGCCACGGGGCGACTGGGAAGACGAGCGGTCGCGTGGTTGGTAATTGTACAGTGATATTGTAACACGTTCTAGTAATCAATGTATTTCGCTTGTTGCGCCTCGACGACCCAATGTTGCATTTCTTTTTGAAACTCTTCATCGTTCATCGTTTCGAGCTTTGCGTTTGTGGGCATGAGTGGTGAAAAGGCCTCGTTGAAGAGGAGTTTTTTGATAAGCAACAAGCCCGTCTGCGGTCGAAACTGCGGCACCATGTGACCAGAGCCGTGCACGGTCGCAAAGGACAGGTTGTTTTCGTAGTCAATGACGTGACCGGCAAACTGCGGCCCAGCGTCTCTCGTGGCGAGGTTCGGACCATATAGTAACGGCTTTTCTTCGAGAAGAGATGCGGGTACGCCCGAGGCGTTCACGAAGTAGGCTCGCTGAGAGCCACCCTCGAGCTCTTTGAATCCGAGCTTGATTATGGCTGCGCGCGTACCTTCATACGATACGCACGGGTCGGTATCGCCGTTGAAAACGATCGTTCGTTCGAGTCTCGGCGCGAGCGTGCGGTAGAAATCAATCATGCTCGGCGTGTGTTTGTCCGCGCCCTCGTTACACGCCGCCCATACGCTGCTATACGACCAATTTTCAGTTGGACCGGGCCAAGCTTTGGCGGGAGATTTCTCAACGTTGAGCGCTTTGCGGACATCATCACGCATCATCCATTGTGTCATCATATAATCAAGCGTGCCTGGAACGAACTCTCCGCCCTCTGCCATGGCTGCCGGCCCGAACAACGTGAGATCGTTCAGCCACGCGTAACGCCAGTCCTGAGAAAAGCCGTTGCTCGTTTGCCATAGAAACTTACGATGCGCGACGAGACACTCGGGCGAACCTTTTCCCTTAGAGACCTCATCCGCGAAAATCTCTAGCAAAGACGTCGACTTGCGCTTCGCGGCGCCGCTCCATTCGCCGCGCATCAACGGCGACGCGTATCGATGTTCGCACTGATGCCAGAGCAAGTCGAACTCCTTGTCCGGGATGAACCCATACTTGTGCCCGTACCACAACATAGACATTGAATTCCTCTGTGAATCGTTATCCGTGCACGGATCCCCCGTAGCGATGCCCGCGAGCGGAATCTTTGCGTCGTCGCTCGTCTGCGCGTCGTTGAAATCCAACAGTTCCCGCGCCAATGTCGGCACGTACACCCCCGCATACGACTCACCGGTGACGTAAAACTTATTTGACCGTAGCTCTGGAAATTTTCGATGGAAGAAATCCACCACCGCCGCCGCCGCGTCTCGCGCCGCGCTCACGTCGTCGTTCGAGCAGTCGCCGCCAACCGTCATCTCTTGGCAATAGCTCCATCCCACCCCCGCGGGCGACTCCAACGCCACCAAATTCGCATACTTCGTCCAAGCGAACGGATTTTCCATCAACCCACCGCTCGCGTTCACCAACAGCGGGCCTTGTTCTTGCAGAAATCCGAGAATTGAGCTCGATCCCGGGCCTCCGTTCATCCACAACAGCGTGGGCGCGCGCGTCCAGTCGCCGTCGCGCTTCGCGGCGAACCAGTAGTGCAGCGCCGTCCCCGGCGTCGACGCCGACGCATCGAGAAATCCAGAATACTGCGTCGACGGCGGCGCGCCGTATCCCGGCAGCGTCGTCACCGCGTCGCCGTCGCGCGCCATCGCTCCTCCGCGCTCTTCGCGCCGTAATCCGACGCTCGCGCGCGTCCCTCGCGTCGTCGCGCGCGCGTCGCACGCCCCCGGCGCGACGACCGCGCACGCGAAGAGCGCCACCGCCGTCGCGCGCGTCGCGCGCGCGCGTCGCGTCGTCGTCATGCCGCTCGAAGACGCGAAGTGACGCGATGCGGCGACGCGTCAGACGCCGACGCGCGAACCGACGCGCGCGCGCGAACGCACGCGCGCGAACGCACGCGCGTCGCGCGCGCGCGCCCGATGTCCGCGGACGAGGACGAGGCGCTGCGCCTGGCGCGCGCGCTGCCCGTGAGAGATCGCGTCGCGCACGCGCACTGGAAGGCTCGAGTCGAATGTTACGACGCGATTGCGCAGCGATGCGCGCGCGCGAGAGCGATGGAGGACGACGCGGACGTCGTCGCGTTCGGTGCGTGCGCGATGCGACGTCGATGGGCGCGGGAGCGCGCGCGGAGACGGTGTCGCGGGAGCGATGAAGCGCGGAGGGGGATTTAAACAGCGACTGACAGCTGGAAAACGCGAACGTCGACGAACGCAGGAGATTGTGCGGTGAAAGCGTGCGCCGATGGGAACGCGGCGGCGCTCGACGCGGGCTTAGATGCCGTGCGAGCGATGCTGACGATCGCGGACGTGAGCTACGCGGAGAAGGTGGCCGAGGACATGCTGGGGAATTTGACGACGAAGGGTCTGGGCGGACGACCGAAGGCGGCGGAGCGAGCGACGGAGTGTTGCATGCTGTTGATTGAGTTGGAACAGTGCGATGCGGTGTTGGACGCGTTATTAAAGGCGAGCTTGAATAGGATACCGAAACTCGCGCTCGCGGCGACGAACGCGGTGTTGATGGCGGTGACGTCGTTTGGCACGCCAAAGGTGGTGCCGGCGAGCGCGATTTTGAAGGGGCTGGCGCCGTTGTTCGACGCCAAGGATGCCAAGGTTCGCTCGACGGCGAAAGATATCACGGTGGAGATGACGAAATGGTTAGGAGCGCAAGCGGTGAAGCGCGATTTGATAGATAAGATGCGGGAGGCTATGCAAGCAGACGTGAACAAAGCCATCTCGAGCGTCGAGGCGAACGCTCGACGGACGCGATTTTTGCGCAAAGATCAAGCGGCGCAAGATTCCGCGATGGCTTCCACATCCGGCGACGATGGGAGCGCTGTCGTGGTACAAAAGCCCTCACGGGACACAGAGACGACGACGACGACGGCGCCGGTTGCTGCACCTGACGCGTACGATTATTCCGAACCGGAGAGCATTCTTCCGCTTCTCGAGAAACCGGGCGAAGGGGAAAATCCAAAGTTTTGGGACGGCATAGTCAGTAAGAAGTGGCAGGAACGTCTCTATGCGCTTCAAACGCTCACGAAACTCGCGAGCGCGCCGAAGTTGTCGTCGGGCGATTACGGAGACGTATCCAAAGCTTTGAAGCAAGTCATCACAAAAGATAGCAACGTGGCGTGCATCGCCGAGGCCGCGAGAGCCGCTGCAGCGCTGGCAAAGGGCGCACGAAAAGAATGGACCCGAGACGCTCGTATACTTTTACCCGGTATGCTCGATAAGTTGAAAGACAAGACTGCAGCCGTCATCGCGGCCATTCAGGATGCACTGAGTGAGTCTGTCAAGTATTGTTTTGAGCTCGCAGAGATTGTCGACGAAGTGTGCGCGGCGCTGGCGCACAAAGTTCCCAAAGTTCAGATCGAAACGCTCAAGTGGCTGGAGAGAACGTTCGAGTATATGACTCGCTCTTCATTGAGTAGTTTGCACAAGGTTATTGTCCCTCCCATTGTGAAATGCACGAGTGCGTCGAACGCGGATGCGAGAAACGGCGCGCTGCAGACGCTCGCAACTTGCGCGAAAGCGAGTGGTGGTATGAAGTCGATCGAGTTCTTATTGATGGATATCGATGCTGGAAAAAAGTCTAAAATCGAAGAATTGATGTCGGGTGCGCCGAAAGCTGGTGTATTGGCGCCGAATCCACCGTCTGTGCAACAATCGAGTATGATTGGAAAAGTAGCGCCGCCGGCGAGCGGCAGCGTCGAGCGCGCGATGAGCGTAAAGCCATCAGATATGACGGGCACAGCGAAGAGACAAACCATCGCTGTCAAAGCTTCCACTGAGGAAGTTATCGTTGAATTAGCGCCAACAATATCGAAAGATGATGCCGAAGCGCGCATTGTCGCGCTTTTGAGTGAGGAAGTCATACACAACTTGAAGAGCGCGGATTGGAAAGCTCGACTTGCGGGAATGTCGTCTGTCGTCGAAATAGTGACAACACTGAAAGACACGTCTGGTGACGCGTGTGATGCGCTCGTGATTGGTCTTGCATCGTTCCCTGGATGGAGCGATAGCAACTTCCAAGTCATGGATAAAATGTTTGAGACTCTAAAAATTTTGAGCGCTCAGCCTTGCTTCGAGTACAGGCACGTTGCGGCCGCGCTTGACGTTCTCGGCGAAAAACTTAGCTGTTTTAAGCTCGGTACTCGAGCGAGTGACAGTTTGCTGGCGTTTTCAGAGGCTTTAGGACCGCGGATCATCATGTCACGTCTTCGAGAGAAGACTGGAAATTCCAAGGCTCCAAAAGTCGTCGTCGGCGCTTTGAACTGGGCAAGTTCGACTGTGGAAGAGTTCGGCGTGGAGTGTTTAGACACGGATATGATGGTAGCCTGGGGTCGAGATGCGCTAGAAACGCCAAATCCCATGATAAAAGGCGGTGGGGCGAAGCTGCTTGGCGCCTTACACGCGGGCATCGGTCCGAGCGTTAAGGACTCGCTTGCCGGCTTGAAAGACGCACAGTTGCGTAGTTTAGAAGTGGAGTTTGCGCGTAATCCGTTCGAAGGTGAGATAAAGGCAAAGAGGCAAGTCAGAATGCCGTCATCTGTACCATGTGCGTCGCGTGCCGCTTCGATACCTAGTACTACGAATGCGCCACCGCCGAACGCGGCGGTCGTTGAAGCTCCGCGAGCCGACATAAGCGCGAAAATCAACGACAGCTTTCTGAGCAACATGAATGATTCCAACTGGAAGACCCGCGCGGCGGCTTTGGAAGAACTTGGAAACATTTTGAGAGGCGCAAATAATCGCATTACACCGACCGGAGGCGATTTGTTCAAGGCGCTCAACGCGCGGTTTGCAGATTCCAATAGAATGCTCGCCGTCACGGCGCTCAACATCGCCGGCGAGCTCGCTCTCGCTATCGGATCGCCCATCGATAAAGTTGGTCGAGGAACTTTATGTGACATCGTCAAGTACTTTGGTGACAGCAAGAAAAACGTGCGCGAGGCAGCGTTGAAAGCGTGCACGTGTTGGGTAACTTCGGCGGGGCTTGCAAAAGTTTTACCAACGATGGCGGAAAAGTTTCAAGAGTACTCTGCGAAAATCACAGCCGAGGGTAAAAAAGAAGCGATAGAGTGGTGCATGGAAACGTATGGCCGAGACCAATGCGCTGACGATGTGATTCACTGCAGTGCTGTGCACTTTGCCGCTGTTGGATTGAATGACAAGGCGACGGAATCAAGAAAGGCGAGCGCGGCGTTGATGGAAGCCATCTCGTCAAAAGTCGACGCCGACAAAGTGCTCACCATGGCGAAATCGCTCGGTAAGGAATTGAAAATCGCGCTCGAAGCGCACTTAAATCGTTCCAAACCGGCGACGAATATGAAAAGTGCAGCCATGGCGGTCATGGCGACGAATGCGTTGAAAGGGTCAGCGGCTGCCAGGAATGCGGCGCGTAAAGCCGCCGCGCTGGGTGGCGGCGTCGCAAAGTCAACCGATGCCCCCGTCATGGTACAAAGTGGTCCTGTTTTCCTCATCGACGCCGACAAAGCAGTTCGTATTCGCAAGTATCCGCGCAAGGCGATGAAGTTTGAGACTTTACGTGACGAGGATCTGATGTTATTGTCTGAGGACGTGAAATCTGCGAGTCGAGCGTACTTTCGAGCCGACGTGCATAAAATGATGTTCACGAACGATGTCAAAGCGCGACTCGCGGCGCTCGACTCTATCGATGAGGCAATCAAGTCCGATGAAGCTGAATTGGTCAACAGCTTTGACTTATTACTTCGTTGGCTCATGCTACTCATCAGCGAGGCGAGTCCAAACACGCAAGTAATGAATCGAGTCCTCGACGTGGTTTTAGATTCACTTCACGCCGCGAGCGATTTGGATTACAAGATCGTCGAACAGGAAGCTGCCATATTACTTCCAGTGATCGTAGAGAAGTCTGGTCACAGTATTGAGAGCGTTCGTGAAAAGTTTCGATCGATTTATCGCGCCGTTCCGACTGTGTACTTGGCGTCAAAATTTGTCGGCTACCTCACCACGGGTGTCGTGGAAACGAAGAGCTCGCGGACGCGCGCCGAATGCCTCGAAGAAATAGGCCGACTCATTGAGCGTCATGGTTTATTGGTGTGTCTCAGAGAGGATAAGACATTACAGGAAGTTGCCAAGTTAGTCGAGACTCGTGATATGAGTCTGAGAAACTGCGCTTTGAATTGCCTCGCTTCGGCGTACAAAGTCGCCGGCGACGGCGTCTGGAAACGCGTCGGCAAAGTCTCTAACGAGCAAGTTAAGGACGTCATAAGCGACAAGTTTGCTAGAGTTGCTCGGGAAATGAGTCTCAGTAACGAAGGTACTCCCGGAGATTGGCTCAAGTTTGATCCAATTCCAATCGCGAGCGCGTTGGATGGCGCGTCGTTGAGTAAAAGCGTCGATGCGTCCACTTTTGCCACGGCAAAACTCGCCGACATGATGTCTTCTGCGTCGATTCGCGAGAACTCTTCTACATTTCAGGAAGGAAAAAGTTTGGTGTCGCAATCTATGCACGTATTACCCTCACGAACGCCTTTTGCTTTGCGTCAGGAAGAGACGACGCCGGATGTCGAAATGTCGAGCGCCCCCGCACCCGTCGTCCCCGACGTGTTCGTTGGCGCAAACACGCCAAAGGCGCCGTCTAAGCCCGTCGTCTCTATCACAAAAGATCTCAACGAGTCGACTTGGTCTAAAGCGTTGAAGAGAGTGAATGACGTCGACGAAAGCGTCGCCGTTGAAGCAATGAAGAGTGTGTGCCACGAGATCGTGAGGGCAAAAGAGGACGTCGTCGCGCACGCAGCCATGGTCGGTGACATTGACGGATTGGTGCATTCCTTGGCTAAGCGCATAGAGCATGTGTTCGTTACTGCCATCGCATCGCCGGCGAAGGGTACGCGTGCGTGCAGATACATTCTGAATGCATTGATGCAAGTCCATCAAGATAGAGCCTTCGCGACGGCGATCACTGAACCCACGCAGCGTGCGTTCATCAAGCAATTATTGCTCATTCTTCTCGACGAACGCGTTTTGACGCTCGAAGACGGAGAATCCTTGATCAAGGCTGCAAATATGTTGATGATTGCGATGATGGAGAACTGCACGCGGTCGTATTCCTTCGTAGCGTTCTTGACGTTGCTGCACGATCGCCCGCTCAACGTCCCGGCGCATTTCGACGGGTTACTCGTAAAGTGTCTCATCAAACTCACTCGGTCGATGCAACTATCGTTCGACAACGTACATATCCCGACAGTACTTGGAGGCATTCATACATATCTGGTAGCGATCGGTATCGATGAAATCAACGCGCGCGCCAAGGTAGAGGACCAAGGTTTGCGCGCGGTGAAGACGTTGCTGCACACGATCACCACGCGCGTCGGAGAAGATGTCTTCAAATACTGCACCAGCGTTCCGCCTCGCTCCGCTGTGCCGTCGCCGATGATTTACTCCTTCATCGACGTCAACTTGATGGCGCCCAAGTCGAACGCCACGCCGTCCGCGAAGTCATCTAGCAAGTTGCAAACGAGCCCTGGGGTGAATGCAAAGAGTCGGTTGGTGGCCATCTTTAAAAAGATTGGTGAAAAGCAAACCACGAGTCAAGGCTTGGAAGAGCTGTATTTGTTCACTCAAGAACATCCCGAGGAGGACTTAACGCCTCAGCTCGAGCGCACGAGTGAAGCGTTTCAGATGTACATCAAGCGTGGCTTACAAAAAGTCGAAGCAGCGCGTTTACGAAAGAGTCCGTCAAACCTCGCGGGGGCGGCGCCGATTCCGTCTCCGGTGGCGGAGGCGAAATCGAGCGCCGCAGCGTATCGAGAACGTCTCGCGCAGATCCAAGATAACGTTGGTGCCGACGTCGCGGCGCCGACAAAAGTCGTCGACGTGGACGAAGCCATGACAGATCTCCAACGTTTGCGGCAAAGAATGAATTCAATCAACGCCAAAGCCGCGGGGACGATGTAAAGCCCATCGAACGATGTGTAATAATAATTAGATTTTCGATTTGATGCTTAAAATCTTGTGCCGTCGCATTACAATGTGCACACGCCGTGTGTTACGCGTCATCGCAGGCGTCGTCTAAAATTTGCCATTAGTTCTTTCTGTTTTGAATGTAATCCGCCAAACCGATGAGCGGCTTGACCTTCACCGGGTCAAAGCCCTCTAACTCTTGCTTTGCCTTACTAATGAGATCCGCCGCGATGCGCTTGGACTCTTCCATGCCGACCAGACTGGGATAGGTGGACTTGCCGACGGCCATATCCTTACCCGCGGTCTTCCCGAGCTCTTCGCTCGTCGCCGTGCAGTCGAGAATGTCGTCGACGACTTGAAACGCCAAACCAATGTTTTGCGCGTATCGCTCCAGCTTCCCGATCTGCTCTTCGCTCGCCCCCCCGAGAATGGCACCAGCCGTGACGCTCACCTCGAGCAACGCTCCCGTCTTGTGTGCGTGAATGTACTTCAAGGTATCAATCGTCACCGTGCCCTCGTCCGCGCCCTCGGACATGATATCCACGACTTGTCCGCCGACCAACCCCTCGCTCCCGACGCACTTTCCGACGTCGACGATCACTCGAAGCACTTTATCCGCGCTCACCCCTTTCGTTTCTCTTCCGATGTACTCAAACGCGTGACTCAACAGCGCGTCACCGGCCAAAATCGCCATCTCCTCTCCGTACACCTTGTGATTCGTCGGCTTGCCGCGGCGAAAGTCGTCGTTATCCATGCTCGGCAAATCGTCGTGGATCAGCGACATGGTGTGAATCATCTCCAGCGCGCACGCCGTCGGCATCGCCACCTCCATCGTCCCCCCCACGAGTTCGCACGCCGCCAAGCACAGCGCCGGTCGAATCCTTTTCCCTCCCGCCAGCAGCGAATATCGCATGCTCTCGCTCAGGCGTTCCGGATAATGCATCGGCACCGACGCGTCCAGCGCGCGTTCGATCTCCGCGTTCACGTTCTTGATGTACGCGTTAAATTCTTGTTCGCTCGACACGTCCGGCGTCGCGCTCACCGCGCGCACGCGTCCCATCACCCGTCCGCGCGCGCCCGCGCGATCGCCGCGCGTCGGTCGCGCCCCGCGCGAGGGCGCGACGCGCGCGCGCCCCCCCATCGCGCGCGTCGCCGCCGTCGTCGTCATCCCCTAACCGCCCGTTCGCGAGCGCGTTTTGAGATTGAAAATATTCCCCTCGAACGCGCGCCGCCGTCGTCGCGCGCGTCGCGAATTCGCGTCGCCCGTCGTCGCGCGCGTCGCGTCGTCGCGCGTCCGACGCCGCCCTCGCGTCGCCCGGCGCGGCGTCGCGTCGCCCGGCGCGGGTTTTTTTTGACGGCCCGTCGACCCCCTCGGCGCTGAGTCACGACCCGTCACGCGGGGCGCGATCGACGCGTCAGATAAGGCGATCGATGATGATGCTTATCGTCAGATAAGGCGATCGATGGGATACGGCGCGCGATCGAGGATGGGGTTTCGTACTTTCGC
>Ga0315320_10003791_pt1 | contig 12383 bp, 8 predicted proteins | sample M140m21515metaG_FD_203458 | JGI IMG/M metagenome (GOLD analysis project Ga0315320, IMG submission 203458) | Ammonia-oxidizing marine archaeal communities from Monterey Bay, California, United States - M1 40m 21515 | ecosystem: Environmental > Aquatic > Marine > Coastal | place: USA: California...
AACTTTAAAGGATTAGCTACTGATTCAAGAATGGTGAAAAAAAATAATTTATTTCTTACAATTAATGGTAGAAATAACGATGGAATTAAATTTATATCTCATGCATTAAATAAAGGAGCTAGATATATAGTTTCTTCTAAAGTTGAAAAAAAATATAGAAAAAAAACTTTAAAAGTAAAAAATGAAATTTTATTCTTAAATAAATTTGCAAAGTTAAAGCGAGAAAATTCTTTAGCAAAAATAATAGCTATTACAGGTAGCGCCGGTAAGACATCTTTAAAAAATTTAATTAAACAATTATTACAAAATTTTGCAAAAACTCACTCTTCACCAAAGTCTTATAATAATTATTTAGGTGTACCAATAAGTTTATCAAATTTAAGCGTTGAAGATAAATATGGCGTTTTTGAAATTGGGATGAGTAAAAAGGGAGAAATAGATAATCTTTCTAAATTAATTAAGCCACATATTGGAATTATTACTAATATTGGTGAAGCACACATAGAAAATTTTTCAAATATTCATGGAATTGCAAAAGCTAAATCAGAAATTATTAACTCTATAGAAAAAAATGGCACAATAATACTAAATCGTGATGATAAATTTTTTTACTTTTTAAGAAAAAAAGCAAAATTGAAAAAACTTAAAATAATAACTTTCGGAAAAAATAAAAAATCAGACATTTTCCCCCTAATATTTCTCAAAAGCAGTTATTCCACTAGAGTTATTTTTAAAGTAAAAAATGAAAAAATAAACTTAGAATTTAAAAATATTAATATTTATAATATTATGGCTGCTTTAGCAGTTATTAAAGAATTAAATCATAACCTAAATAATATAAAAAATATCTTAAGAAATTTTGAACCAACTGAAGGAAGAGGTAAAATACATATTATTTCAAGATATAGCAAAAAATTTAATTTAATAGACGAAAGTTATAATGCTAATCCAACATCAGTAAAAAATGCAATTAATAATTTGTGTTCAATTAAAAAAGAAAAATTTAAAAAATATCTTTTATTAGGAGATATGCTTGAGCTAGGACACAAATCGAAAATGTATCATAAAAAACTGTCAAAAGTTATTAACAATTCAGATATAGATAAAGTATTTGTTAAAGGAGAAAAAACACTGATTACATATAAAAATCTTAATAAAAATAAACAAGGAAATATTTTACAATATAATGATGATATAGACTTAGTGCTTAAAACTATAATAAACAATAATGACTATCTTATGGTAAAAGGATCTAACGCAACAGGCTTGAATTCCTTAAGTAAAAAAATGATTAAAGGTTTAAATGTTATATAGTTTACTTACATCGTTAGTTGATCAATATTCTTTTTTAAATGTTTTTAAATATTTAACATTTCGATCGGGTTTATCTGTAATGACATCTCTAATAGTTGTTTTTATTGTTGGAGGACCTTTGATAAAACTTTTTTCTAAAAATATGATTACAGGCCCAATAAGGCAAGATGGACCTATTGATCATATTATTAAAAAATCAGGAACACCGACAATGGGTGGTGTGATTATTATAATTGGAATTTTATCTAGTACTTTTTTATGGGCAGATTTGACTAATGTTTATATTTGGACATTGATATTTGTGTCACTGAGTTTAGGCGGATTAGGTTTGCTAGACGATATTTTAAAAATTAAATTTAAAAACTCACAAGGACTAAGTTCAAGGTATAAATTTCTGGGACAGTTTATTATAAGCTCTTTAGCGTTATTTATTTTAATTAAATTTTCAGATCATGATTATTTGTATGATCTTTATTTTCCTTTTTTTAAAAACTTTGTTTGGTACATGGGGTTATTTTTTATTCCTTTTGGATTGTTTGTAATTATAGGGGCATCAAACGCAGTCAATTTAACTGATGGTTTAGATGGATTAGCCACAGTACCAGTGATGCTAGTAGCCTTATCTTTTACTTTAATTTCATATGTAGTTGGAAATACTATTTTTTCTGAATATTTAAAAATTCAGTACATTCCAGATGTAGGTGAACTTTCAATTTTTTGTGGCTCAATAGTTGGCTCTTGCCTCGGATTTCTTTGGTATAACGCACCACCAGCCAAAATTTTTATGGGAGATACAGGTTCGCTTTCTTTAGGAGGTTCACTCGCTGCGATTGCTATAATTGTTAAACATGAAATTGTATTAGCAATTATTGGAGGATTATTTGTTTTAGAGACAGCATCAGTCATTATCCAAGTAGTTTCTTTTAAACTAACCGGAAAACGAATTTTTAAGATGGCGCCTATACATCATCATTTTGAAAAAAAAGGATGGGCGGAGCCAACTATAGTAATTCGCTTCTGGATTATAGCAATTATTCTTGCTTTAGTTGGATTAGCAACATTAAAATTACGTTAAACGATGTATTCTATCTCAAAACTCAAAGAACTATCGTTCCTTGTTTACGGATTAGGTTTATCTGGAAAATCTGTAGTTAAATTTTTTAAAAAAAATAAAATCAACAATTATCATGTTTGGGATGACAAACAAAAAAATTTATTTAAAAAAAAAAGAACTTCAAATTTGAATAAAATATTAAATGAAGTTGATTATATAGTTCTTAGTCCAGGAATAAGCCCTATAAAAAAAAAAAATTTGATCAAGTATAAAAAAAAAATAATAACTGATATTGATTTTCTTTATTTATTTAATAAAGATTTTAAAAGTATTGTTGTGACAGGAACAAATGGCAAATCAACAACTTGTAAATTAATAAGTCACTTGCTAAAAAAAAATAATTTTCAAGTTTCATTAGGTGGCAACATTGGAACTCCTATTTTGGATTTAGAAATAAAAAAAAAATCCCTCGTAGTCATAGAAGCTTCATCGTTTCAATTAGCTTATTCTCAATTTATTTGCCCAGACTATTCTTTCTTACTTAATATTGCCAATGATCATTTAGATTGGCATGGGAATATAGTTAATTACACGAACTCAAAATTAAAAATTTTTGCATCACAGCAAAAACATCAATTTGCCTTTACAAATAAAAAGTTAAAAACAATTTTTAAAAAAAGAAATTTTAAGAGTCAATTAATAGTACCTAACATCACAAGTTATATAAAAATTAAAAAAAAAATTAAAAATAATTATTTTAAATCAAGTATAAATGATGAAAATATGAGTTTTGTGTATGCTCTTTCTAAATTATTAAAGATAAAACAAAAAAACTTTATTAAAGCAGTAGGCTCCTTTGTAGGTTTGCCTCATAGATACGAAATTTTTTATAAAAAAAAAGATATTGTTTTTATAAACGATTCCAAAGCTACATCATTCGAGTCGACAAAATATGCACTTTTAAACAGTAAAAATATTTATTGGATTCTCGGAGGTTTGCCTAAAAAAAAAGATAAAATTATTTTATCAGGAGTGCAAAAAAATATTATTAAATGTTATTTAGTTGGAAAAAATATTAATTTTTTTCAGAAACAAATACAAAATAAGCTAAAATTTTCAATTACAAAAAATTTTAAAGATACACTTATTAGAATTTTTAAAGATATTAAGATATTTGGTTTAAAACACAATACTATCTTATTAAGTCCAGCCGCAGCATCATACGATCAATTTAATAATTTTAAACAAAGAGGAGATAAATTTAAGAAGTTAAGTAAATTATATCTTAAAAAATATGTTTAAATTTCAATTACGAGGTTATTGGAGAAATATTGATAAAAAAATACTTTTAAGCTTTTTATTACTTTTTTTTCTTGGGTTATTTTTTTCATTTTCATCAACTTCACTATTAGCTGGGGAGAGATTAAATAAAGATTATTATTTTTTTTTTTTTAAACATTTAAGCTTTACATTTATTGCACTGACTATAATGTTTTTGATTTCAGCTATTGATACTTCATTTTTTAAAAAGCTTCTTATTCCATTATTTATTTTTTCTTTTATTCTTCTTGCACTTGTCCCAATAATTGGCGTTGAAGTTAATGGAGCTAAACGATGGTTAGACATTTATTTTTTTAGACTACAGCCAATTGAAATATTAAAACCATTTTTTGTATTAATGACCGCAAAAATACTGACTTTAGAAAACTTAAAAGGTCCTCAATTAAAATATTTTGTCAGTTTTTTGCTTTTAATTTTAATATTGATTTTATTAGTTGATCAGCCTGATTTAGGTCAATCAATCTTGCTTACAGGAAGTTGGGTATTTACAGTATTTATTTCTGGCGTAAGCATACTTTATATAATTAGTTTTTTTTCAATTTTTTTGATTTTATTAAGTTCTTTATTGTTCTTCTTGCCAGAAAAATTTGGATATATTATTAATAGGCTTCTAACTTTTTTTAACCCCAATCAAGGAGATGGATTTCAATCATCATCAGCCTTGGATGCAATAAAATTAGGAGGATTTACTGGAAGAGGAATGGGAGAAGGAATATTAAAAGAAAATGTTCCAGAAGCCCATACCGACTACGTGATTGCTATAATTTCTGAAGAATATGGCTCTATAGTTTCTATTTTGATAACATCAATATTTTTATATATTTCCTTTAGAATAATTAAAAATTGTTTTAATCAAGATGATGTTTTTTTAAAAATTTCACTTTGTGGTTTAGCTACTTTATTAATTTTTCAAATGTTTATTCATGCGGGAGTAAATACAAACTTAATACCTGCCACTGGAATGACATTACCTTTTTTAAGTTATGGAGGATCATCATTAATTGGTAGTGCAATTTTAGCTGGAATAATTTTGAATTACTCAAAGAGTAAAGCCCATTACATATGATTAAAAAAAAAAAAATAGTAATTGCTACCGGGGGAACAGGAGGTCATGTCTTTCCTGCATATAGCTTAGCTAGCTATCTTTTGAAAAATAATTACAATGTGAATATAACCATTGATGAAAGAGGATTAAAATATCTTAAAGACTATAAAAATTTAAGTCTAACTAAAATACCCTCATCTCCTTTAATCAAAAAAAATACCTTAAAACTCCTAATTTCAATATTTATAATCTCAATTTCAGTATTAAAATCTTTAATTTTTTTATTATTTAATAGACCATCAATTGTTTTTGGGATGGGCGGTTATTCTTCTTTTCCAATTTGTATAGCGGCATCAATATTACGTATTAAATTTATCATTTATGAAAATAATCTTATCATTGGAAAAGCAAATAAATATTTACTTCCTTTTGCAAAAAAAATATTAGTTTCATATAAAGATCTAGAAGGAATTCCTAATAATTATGATAATAAAGTTATTCAGATAGGTAATATATTAAGAGAAGAAATAATTAACTCTAAAAATGAAAATATTGAAAAAAATGCTTTTGATAATATTAGAATTTTAGTTTTGGGGGGCAGCCAAGGTGCAAAAGTTTTTGCCGATAAACTTCCTCCAATTTTTGAAAAACTTAAACTTTCCGGAATTTCAATTCAAATTTACCAACAATGTCAATATAGACAAAATAATCAGTTGTCTGCTTTTTATAAGAAAGTAAATATTGATCATGAAATATTTAATTTTACAAATAAGATTATTGAATATTACTCTAAAGCTAATTTAGTAATTACAAGATCCGGTGCTTCAGCCTTAGCAGAATTAATTAACATTAAAATTCCTTTTATTTCCATACCATATCCAGCATCGGCAGATAACCACCAACATAAAAATGCTTTTTTTTACGAAAGAAAAGGTTTTGGTTATGTTTTAGACGAAAAACATGTAAATGATAAATTATATGACTTAATTCGATCTATGTATAAAGATAAATCTTTAATAGAAAGCATGCTAACAAATCAGAGCCAATATTCCGACAAAAATATTTTTAAAAATATAAATAAGCATATAGAAAAAATTATTAATGAAAAAAATTAATTTAGGTCAGAAAGACTTAATTCACTTTATTGGTATTGGAGGCATAGGAATGAGTGGTCTCGCTCAGATAATGAAAAACATGGGATTTAAAATTCAAGGAAGCGATCAACATAAAAATAAAAATACAATTAATTGTGCAAAACTTGGGATAAAAGTATTTATAGGTCATGCACCGAGTAATATTAAAAAAGCCACAATATTAGTAAAATCGACCGCCATTCAAAATAATAATCCTGAAATTAAATATGCAAAAAAAAATAAAATTCCAATCTATTCTAGAGCAGAAGTTTTAGCTGATGTGGTATCACAAAAAAAAAATATAATAATTACTGGGTCCCATGGAAAAACCACCACTACATCTTTGGTTGCAAAAATTTTATCAGATCAAAAATTAGATCCGACAATAATAAATGGAGGCGTTATAAATTCTCTTAAAAGTAACGCAAAACTTGGAAAAGGCGATTGGGCAATTTTAGAAGCAGATGAATCCGATGGCAGCTTTTTAAAATTACCAATCAATTACTCTATTGTGACAAATGTGGATTATGAACATTTAGATTATTATAAAAAATATAAGAATTTAGAAAATTCTTTTGTGGAATTTATAAATAAAACACCACCAACTGGAAAAACAATTATTTGTTTAGATAATAAAAATGTTAGAAAAATCTTAAAAAAAGTTAAAAATAAAAATATTTTAACCTATGGTGAAAATATCAAAGCAAATTACGTAATTACGAGAATGAAATATAATTTAGACAGCACTAGCTTTAATTTGTCTTTTAAAAACAGAGAAAAAAAAAGAAAGATAATTAAAAATATCAATGTTAAATTACTTGGAAAGCACAATGTTCTTAACGCTACAGCCGCTTTTATTGTTTGTTTAAATCTTGGAGCGGATCAAAATGTAATAAAAAAATCTTTGAAAAATTTTTCTGGAGTGCAAAGAAGAATGACTAAAGTTTTTTCAAAGAATAAAAATGATTTTTATGACGATTATGCTCACCATCCTACAGAGATAAGTTCAATTTTAGAAGGTGTAAGCAATGTATATAATAAAAGAAAAGTTATAAGTATTTTCGAACCTCATCGGTATTCTAGAGTATTATCTTTAAAAAAAGAATTTTCTAAGTGTTTTCTCAAGTCAGATATGGTGATCATATGCCCTCTTTACTCCGCTGGAGAAAAGAAAGATTCAAAATTTAATTTAATTAATTTTGCTAATTCAATTTCAAAAAATTCAAAAACACAAGTTATTATTGTAAAAACAGAATTAGAATTAATCAAATACTTCAAAAGAAATTTAACTAGTAACGAAATAATTATTGGTATGGGAGCTGGATCTATATCAAAGTGGATGATAGGACTTAAATCTTCATTATGAATTTAAGTAGTAATTTTACGAAAAAATTTGGTAAAAATCTTACTCAGAATGAAAATCTTTCTAAGTACAGCTGGTTCAATCTTGGTGGTAATGCTGAGTTTTTTTTTAAACCAAATGATAAAAATCAATTAATAGATTTTCTAAGAGAAGCAAAAAAAATTAATCTAAAAACTACAATTCTTGGTGCTGGATCTAACACTTTAGTCAGAGATAAAGGGGTTAAAGGAGCTGTTATAAAATTAGGTCCAAATTTTTCTTATACTAAATTAATTAAAAATAACATTATAGAGGTTGGAGCTTCAACACTTGATCGAAAAGTAGCTAATTTTGCTAAAGACAATAATATAGCAAATTTTGAATTTTTAGCTTGTATACCAGGATCGATTGGTGGCGCCATAACTATGAATAGCGGTTGTTACAACAATGATGTTTCTAAAATTTTATTATCAATCAAAGTAATTGATAAAAATGATCTCATTGAAAAAGAAATAAAAAAAAAAGACATAAAATTTTTATACAGAGGAACAAATTTAACTAAAAATCTAATTATAATTTCAGCAAATTTTGAAGGATTAAATGGCAAAAAAAAGGAAATAGAAATTAAGCAGGCAAATCTTGTAGCTAAAAAAAAATTATCTCAACCAAATCAAATAAAAACATGTGGAAGTACGTTTAAAAACATAAACGAACATAAAAAAGCATGGATGTTAATAAAAGAAGCTCAGTGCCAAACTTTTAAAGTAGGGGATGCAATTATTTCACCAAAGCACTGCAATTTTTTTGTTAACAATGGAAAAGCAAATTCTGCAGATATCGAAAATTTGATAAATATAGTTAAAAAAAAAGTTTACAAAAAAACAGGAGTTTCTCTAGAACTAGAGATTAAAATTATTGGTGAATAAAAATAAAAATATTTTAGTTGTATTGGGTGGAACTTCCGGGGAAAGAAGTGTTAGCTTAAGCACAGGTAAAGCATGTATTAAAGCATTAAAAAAAAAGGGGTATAAAGTTTCAAAATTTGACCCAAAATATAAAAATTTGAATTTAATTAATAAAAAAAATACGGACATTATTTTTAATGCTCTGCATGGTAAAAATGGAGAAGACGGAATTGCACAAACTTATTTTGAGTATTTAAAAATACCTTATACTCATTCAGGAGTTATAAGCTCTCATAATGCGATGAATAAAATTATTTCAAAAAAAATCTTTATTAAAAACAAAATTAAAACACCAAAATTTTTTTCTATTCCAAAAGAAGATTTTAACAATAAAAAATTAAAAAAGAACATAATAAAAGAAAAAATAAATTTTCCTGTTGTTGTAAAACCTATAAATGAAGGTTCAAGTTTAGGCGTAAAAATATGTAAAAATTATAAAATATTATTCAAAGAAACTAAAAATTTGTTCAAAAGTTATTTAGAACTTATATTTGAAGAATTCGTGGGCGGACAAGAAATTCAAGTTGCAGTTATCAATGGAACTTCACTTGGCGCTATTGAGCTTATACCTCGTAGACTTTTTTATGATTATAAAGCAAAGTATACCAAGAACGCCAACACACAACATATAATGCCCGCAAGGTTAAATAAAAATAAATATTCTGAAGTTCTTAAAATTGCTGAAAAAACTCATAAAGCTCTTGGATGCAAAGGTGTTACTAGATCAGATTTTAAATTTTATAATAATAAATTTAATTTATTGGAGATTAACACTCAACCAGGTATGACAAATTTATCTTTAGTGCCGGAGATCGCGAATTTTGCAGGCTTAAGTTTTGAAAATTTAGTTGAGAAAATTATTTTAGATTCAAGTATTAATAGATGAAAAAAAAAATATTAATTGCTCTAATATTATTAATAATATTAAGCACTTATAAGCCTCAAAAATTATTCTTAAGCTCCAAATTTAAAATAGAACAAATTAAGATAGAAAATAGTTCTATAGTTAAAGAAAGTGATATAAAAAAAAATTTAGCTCATATCTACGACAAAAATATATTCATAATCGATACTCAAAATATTCAAAATATATTAAAAAAAAATACTTTTATTGAAAGTTTTGAAATTAAAAAAATTTATCCAAATATAATTATAATTAAAATTTATGAAAAAAAACCAATAGCAATTTTAGAATATAAAAAAAAAAAATTTTATATAAATCAAAAAATAGATCTAATAGAGTTTATTGATTTAGAAAACTATAGAGAATTACCTATAGTTTTTGGTAATAAAGATTATTTTAAATTATTATATACAGATTTAAAGAAAATTGATTTTCCATTAGATATTATCAAGAAATATTATTTACAAGACTCAAAAAGATGGGATTTGGAGGTTTCAAATAAAATAATAATAAAATTACCTGTTGAAAATTATATTAAAAGTTTAAAAAACTTCATGTATCTGATGAACGAAAAAAATTTCGAAGAATTCAAGTTATTTGATTATAGAATAAACAATCAGCTTATTTTAAAATAAATCATGAATAATATATATCCAAAACTTTTTTTAGAAATAAATGATTCAGAATATATTTTTGTTATTGGAGATAAAAATGAAGATAATAAATTTAAAATTATTCATAAATCTATTGTAAAAATTCATGGAATAGAAAATTCAAGAATAACAGATTTTGATTTAGTTTTTAACACAATTAAAAAAAACATTTTTCTAATTGAAGAAAGATTTAATTTTATATTTAAAGATATTGTTCTTATAATTAATAATTTTAGATGTTCATTTATAAGTTTATCGGGATTTCAAAAACTAAATGGTTCTCAAATTTTAAAAGAAAATATTACGTATATTTTGAATTCAATTAAATCAAATTTAAATGAAACAGAAAATAAAAAAACTATTCTTCATATTTTTAACTCTAAATATTATTTAGATCAAAAAAAAATAGAAAATTTACCAATAGGCTTATTTGGAGATTTTTATTCTCACGAACTATCTTTTTGTCTAATTAATAATAATGATTATCAAAATCTTAAAAATATTTTCAATAAATGTAATGTAAGAATTAAAAAAATATTATTAAAAAGTTTTGTTGAAGGTGCAAATATTAGTAATAGCAATAGGGAGACAGATAGTTTTTTTCAAATAAAAATTAATGAAAATAAATCACAAATATTTTTCTTTGAAAATGACTCTTTAATATCCCAACAAAACTTTGATTTTGGATCAAACCTAATCATCAAGGACATATCTAAAGTCACCTCTATGCATGAAGATATTGTAAAAAAAATAGTAAATAATGTGGATTTAACGCAAGACCTTTCAAAAAATGAATTAATTGAAAAAAGTTTTTTTGACAATCAAAATTATATAAAAATTAAAAAGAAATTAATATTTGAAATTGCAGATGCAAGAATTAATGAGATTCTAGAAAAAATAGCAACGAAAAATATTAATATCTCGGGTTTACTTAAAAAAAACTGCCTATCTTTCCTAATAATTAATGACAGATCACATTTGAAGTGTTTTGAACATATTTATAGCACCTTTTTTAAAAAAAATAATTTGCCCTTTCATTTTAAAGATACCCTTAAAACAGATGATCTAATGTCTAGCGTAAATCAAATTGTCCATTATGGTTGGAAAAAAGAGGCGATACCAGTTACTCAACAAAAAAAGTCAATATTAGCTCGTTTTTTTGAGCTTTTATTTAAATGATTATTGTTATTTTTAGAAACATTAGTTGTTTTTAGTACAATCCTTAAATTAAGTATAACAACTTCAATGTTAGAAATTTACCAAAAAACTATTTCTAAACCAATTAGCTTTGTCGGAATAGGACTACACTCAGGAATAACCTCAAAGGTGACTATTCTACCTGGTGTAGATGATCAAGGAATTATTTTTAAAAGAGTAGATTTGAAAAGAAATAATTTAGTTCAAGCAAACTATAAAAACGTAGCATCCGCTAAACTTTGTACAACTCTTGAAAATGAATTTGGAGTCAAAGTCTCAACCGTTGAACATTTACTAGCTGCTTTATATATTGCTAATATTGATAATGCTGTTATTGAAATAAATAATGAAGAAGTTCCTATTATGGATGGTTCAGCAAAAGAATTTTTAAATATCCTTGATCAAGTTGAAACTCAAACTTTAAAGAAAAAGAGAAAATATTTAAAAATTTTAAATAAAATCGAATTGATAGATGGTGAGAGAAAAATTTCTATTGAGCCAAATGGATCATCATTTCAAGTTGATTTTCAACTAAGCTACAAAAATACTATAATAGGGAATCAGAGAAACACAATTAATTTTGAAAAAGACGATTTGGATGATGTAATTGGATCAAGAACGTTTTGTTTGTACGAAGATATTGAAAAAATTAAAAAAGCTGGTCTAGCAAAAGGTGGTTCACTGGATAACGCTGTAGTAGTTAATGGAAGTCACGTTATGAATAAAGGTGGTTTGAGAAATAAAAAAGAGTTTGTTAACCATAAAATTCTTGATCTAGCTGGAGATTTTCTTTTATCAGGATACAGAATTTTGGGCAGCGTTTTATGTAAGCAGGGTGGTCATGAATTAAGTAACATGTTTTTAAGAAAATTGATTGAAAAACATAAATCTTCTTACGAATGTTTTGAAATAAATAATACAATAATATCTGGAAAAGAAAATTCTAATTCTTCAATAAAAATTGCAATTAACGCTTAAACTTTTTAAATTTAACATATAATTTTTTATTTTATCTGTTATTAATTTAAAATATGTTTTTTAGAGTAGCTCTACTTATAATTATAGTTTTTACACTTCTATCTTGCTCCAAAAATAAGGAAGTTTTGTATGAGCCAACAAGTAAAGTAGATCCTTATACTATCTATAATGAAGCCATGGAGTCTTTCAATAAAAATGATTTTTATTTTGCAAATAAAAAATTTACTCAAGCAGAACTTAATTTTAAAAATGTAAATTCAGCAGCTAAAGCAGCCATCATGTCTAGCTTCTGTCTTTATAGTATAAATTTCTACGATGAAGCGGTCGAAAATTTAAATAGATTTTTAAAACTTTATCCAGCTGATAAAAATGTAATTTATGCTCATTATTTGATAGCAATAATATATTTTGAACAAATATCTGATGAAAAGAAAGATTTAAAACCATTACTAAACGC
>Ga0315320_10003792_pt1 | contig 12381 bp, 10 predicted proteins | sample M140m21515metaG_FD_203458 | JGI IMG/M metagenome (GOLD analysis project Ga0315320, IMG submission 203458) | Ammonia-oxidizing marine archaeal communities from Monterey Bay, California, United States - M1 40m 21515 | ecosystem: Environmental > Aquatic > Marine > Coastal | place: USA: California...
TTGATCTGGCGTACATCCGGGAGCTTGTCACCGACCGCATGCAGGGGTTCGCACTTGGAACCGCGAATCTCGTGCTGGGGATCATCGCTGGTCCCTTGATGCTCATGCTGATCGCCGAATCTCTTGAAGGCAGCGGTCTCGGAGGGACCGTCACCGCCAGCAACGCATCCTTCGAGCAGATCCGTTCCGCCTTGATCTGGTTCGTCGGCGGTCTCGTCCTGACCGTTCCCATCGGTGGCATCCTCGTCTGGATGATGCGCTCGGTCCATGCGAAGTGATGAACACGTTCCTGCACCCGGCCGGTTTATGATGTGAGCATGAACAGTCAACGCACCGCGATCATCATGGGCTCACTCGGCTTCCTGATTCTGCTTCTCTCGACGTCGAGTCTTCCTGCTCAGTCTGCGCCGCAGGTGACGTCTCAGAAATCGCGTCAGGACGCGTCCACCGCCGACGCCTCTCGTCGTGCCGCCTGGCAGATCCAGCTTGGGGCTCGTGTCGCCGGTCTCGCCTCCCAGCTGCCTCGCCTCGACGTCGTCGTCCTGGTTCCCGATCTCGCGACCTGGATCGATGAGGTTCGACGGTGGGGCTCGCGTGGCACGTGGCCGGTCCTCATCGAGGATGATCGTTTCACACCGATCTTTCTTCGAAAATTCGCGCCTCGGCAACTGGTTCGAAGGGCTTCGGTCGGGGAAGACGTGCCGGAATCCGCGGCGGCGAGGAGGGCACTCGCGCGTGAGATCCAGAATTCGTTCTGGCGGCCTGCATCCGAAGCCGATGATTCGCTCTCGACCGCGACCATCTACAGGAATCTGGGCTGGCGTCCACCGGGCATCGTCGCAACTGATTTCGGAGATCCCGCCTGGCCGGCCGCTCTCGTGCTCGCAATGCTTCGTGGGCAGCTGCTCGTCGATCTTCCCGGTGACTTCGGAGCTCCCAACGGCTCGATCGACGAGCCCGAATTTGTTTCGTTGGATCGCACTGTCACCGGATTCTTCGAATCCTCCGGTTGGAACTGGAAGGCGCTCGGCGATGATCTCGACGCCCTGACGGTGTGTCGGTCTCTTCCAGTCCGTGTGAGGATGCCCCGGTCCCCGGAGCAACTCCCCATGATCCCCAATCTCAACGTGGATCGCCAGAGAACGCCACTGGCTCTCACGGATCTTCTCTGTCGTAACGCGGATGGTTCACGCTACGCGGTGTGCGGTTGGATCTTCGGCTCCGAGATCCGATCGATCTACATGGCGATGTGCTCTCTTTTCATCGATCGTGATTCGATCGGTCTCGTCGATGGCTACGACGGTCGCCGAGGCGGCACCATGTACGCTCATTCGAACACCGAAGAGGTGCTGTCCGCGCTTTCCTACGAGTCGGGATTTCAGGGCCAGGGTGAACAGACCTCCAGGGCGAACTGGCTGCCTCTGATGTCAGGCGGTGTTCCCTCGGACGTACTCTTCGTGAATTCCAGCGGTCAGGCGGGCTTCATGGAGATGGCCTCCGGAACCAGGCTTCAAGCCGCGGATCTGCCGGCCTTGAAACATCCGCTTGCGCTGTACCTCATCCATTCCTTCTCACTGTTCGCGCCTCAAACACCCAACTCGATCGGTGGCAGGTGGCTTGACCGTGGCGTCTATGCCTATGTCGGAAGCTGCAACGAACCGATGCTTGGAGCCTTTCGTCCCGCATCGCACATCATCAGACAGATCAGTCTGTTCGTGCCCTTCATCGTCGCGGCGAGATTGGATGAAGGTGAGTTCTCGAAACCATGGCGCGTGGTCACCATCGGTGATCCACTGATGCTCGTCGAGCAGCCGTCACTGAGACGGATCAACACGCTTGAGGCGATGGTCGAGGTCGACGAAGTCGATGTGGATGTCCGCCCGGATCTCGTCAGGCGCCTTCGGGCAGAGGAGGACGTGACTCCCGGGATGCTGCGTGACCTTCATCTTCTCGGCCAGGACGAACTGGCGACCGGTCTCTGGACGAATCTTGGTGATGATGCCACTCCCGAACACGCTCGCGCTTTTCTGCCGGTTCTCTTCGAACGGGGGGTGACCGGTGACTATCGAAAGGCGTTCGCCCTTGCAGGAGAACCCGCTGGTGAGGCCCGCGAGATGCTGTGGACGCTTCATGGGGGGCGATGCGACAACCTTCGGAACCCTTCCGATGTCTCGCTTTTCGAACGAAATCTCCGGGTCGACATGATGGCGCAGGATCTCGAAGCACTGATGCCATCGATCGTCAGGACACGGGGGCAGGGTTCCCAGCGTGCGGCGGTCGTCTCCGCGATGAATCGGGATCCGGGTCGAACCGACATGAACGGACTCACCGCGATGCTCGAGAAGTATCCTCGCTGAGTCAGGGAGCGACTTCGACCCTGCGGAGGACCTTCATGCGCGCCTTAAGCGTCGCTTGATCCAATCGAAGCTCGGGGAAGGTCGAGTCAGTCGTGTCGAGCGCTCTCAGTTCGACTTCGATCGCCTGAGCGATGCAGATCAGCCCTTCGTAGGTCGGATGGAGTCCGTCTGGGGCGATCAGTTCGAGTCCGTCTCTTCGCGGATGCCAGATGTGCGGCCCGATCTCGATGGGTTCCCCACTGGCAAGGCGGCTGGTCAGTTCGAAGATGGGAGCCACCACCACGTTGGCTCGTTCGTCAGCCCACGCCTCGATCATCCGATTGGCCTGCATGGTCGTGTTCGTCGAGGGGATCTGTTCTTCGGAAATCACGAAGCTGTCGACGCCGAAGAGATCCGGCACCGTACCTATCACCATCGGAATCCCGGTGGAGGCCAGTCGTTCGAGCTCTTTCAGGCCCTGTTTCAACGTTTCAACTCGAGTCTCTTCGGGTTGATTTCCGAAGACGTACCAGAAGAGAAAGTCGACCGCGAAGACGACGTCCGGTTTCCAAGCAAGTGCCCTCTTCACCGATGAACTTCCGTATCTGAACGGGTTGGTGAAGAACATGTGACTCGACAGATCCAACTCGATCAGTCGGTTCTCGTGATCGGCCGCACCGATCAGATCGACGAGTCGGACCATGCGCTTGACCGTTCGGGCCGCATCCGGGTGCTCCTCGGTCCGGTCCACCTTGTCCGGCCTCTTTTTCTCGACTTCCACGACGACTCCGAAGCCAGCGGAGGCACTGGCTCCGATCACCGCCAGACGAAGCGGAGGATCACGGTCGGTCTTTTTAGAATCGGATTGGGAGGCTGCCAGCACGCTGCCTGTCAGGCACGTGCAGGCGAGCAGGGTCGCGACGAGGAGCAACCGACGTGAGATCTCGGGCACAGGTGCCTCCGATCAGGCGACCGCCGCTGACAGTCCCAGGGCTTCCGCCATCTTCGCTCCCAGATCCGCAGGACTCTGGGCGACGTTGATTCCAGCGGCTTCCAGACGTGCGATCTTGGCATCCGCGGTGTCGTCCGCGCCACCGATGATGGCACCGGCGTGTCCCATGCGTTTTCCGGGAGGGGCGGTGCGCCCTGCGATGAAACCAGCAACCGGCTTCTTCATGTTGTTCTTGACCCAGTCCGCGGCTTCCGCTTCGTCGGAGCCACCGATTTCGCCGATCATGATGACACCATCGGTGTCGTCATCTTCGTTGAACATCGAAAGAAGTTCGATGAAGTTCAGTCCCTTGACGGGGTCGCCACCGATTCCGATGCAGGTGGTCTGGCCGATCCCACGTTCCGAGCACTGCCAGACGGCTTCGTAGGTCAGGGTTCCTGATCGACTGATGACGCCGATGGCCTTGCCGGTCGGGGCGTCTTCCGCGGCCATGTGGATGTAGCCGGGCATGATTCCGATCTTGCATCCACCCTGGAACGTCGAAGCTGATCCCTCGCCGGCGACTCTTCGCCCCGGGGTGATGATGCCGGGACAGTTGGGTCCGATCAGCACGCTCTTCGGGAAATCCTTCAGTGCGGCCCTGACGCGAACCATGTCCGCGGTGGGGATGCCCTCGGTGATCGCACAGATCACGCTGATTCCCGAGGCAGCCGCCTCGAGAATGGCGTCTCCCGCGAAGGGGGGGGGAACGAAGATCATGGTGGCGTCGGCCCCGGTCTCCCGGACCGCGGCTTCGACGGTGTCGAAGATCGGCAGCCCGTTCGGGTCCTTGGTACCACCTTTGCCGGGGGTGACCCCTCCGGCCATTCTGGTTCCGTATTCAAAGCAGCCCTTGGTGTGAAAGGCGCCGCTCGCACCGGTGATGCCTTGGCAGATCACCTTCGTTGTACTGTCGACGAGTATTGACATAGGAGACTCAGGATAGCGACTTCCAGCGGTCCGCGCCCTTTTCGCCAAAGCCTCTACAATTATTTCCATGAAGCCCGCCACCAAGAGCAAGAAGCGTTCAAAGGGGCCCGGAAAGGGTTCCAAATCCGGACTCACCTATGCGGGGTCCGGCGTCGACATCGAAGCCGGCGATGCGGTCGTCGATCTCATCAAGCCTGCGCTTCGTCGCACCCACAACTCCCGGGTCATGGGACAGCATGGTGCCTTCGCGGGCATGTTCCGACTCGATTACAACGAGGCGCTCTTCAAACGAAACTACCGTGACCCGGTCCTGGTCGCCTGCACCGACGGCGTCGGCACCAAGGTCAAGCTGGCCGCGGACCGTGGCATCCTCGATACCGTCGGCATCGACTGTGTCGCCATGAACGTCAACGATCTGATCGTCCAGGGTGCGGAGCCGCTCTTCTTCCTCGATTACCTCGGTCTCAGTCGCGTCGATCCTCCCGAGACCGCGAAGATCATCGAAGGTGTCGCACGCGGTTGTGAAATCGCAGGATGCTCTCTGATCGGCGGCGAATGCGCCGAGATGCCCGACATCTACGAACCCGGTGACTTCGATGTCGCAGGGTTCGCCGTCGGTGTGGTCGAACTCTCCCGTGCGGTCGATCCGGCCCGCGTCGAACCGGGCGACATCCTCATCGGTCTTCGCTCGAGCGGCGTCCATTCGAACGGTTTCTCCCTCGTACGCAAGATCGTCGAGCATGCGTCGCTCGATCTGGATGCGGTCCATCCTGAGCTTGACGACGAACGCACGCTTGCCGAGGTCCTTCTCGAACCCACTCGGATCTACTCCAAGCCGATCGTCAAGCTTCTGTCGAGTTACCGCGTGAAAAAAGTGGTTTCCGGCATGGCACACATCACCGGGGGAGGGCTTCCCGGAAATCTGAACCGTGCGTTGCACGATGGAGTCGCCGCGGAAGTGAAACTGGGTTCATGGGAGATTCCCACGCTCTTCAGTTTCCTTCAAAAGCATGGTGGTGTCTCCGACGAGGAGATGATGCGTGTCTTCAACATGGGTATCGGGTACGTGCTGATCGTCAGGCCGACCTTCGCCGATGCGGTGATGCGCAAGTTGGAACGTTCCGGTGAGGAACCCGTTCGCATGGGTCGAATCATCAAGGGCAAGGGCGACGTCAGATTCCGCTGAGTCAAGTCGTGGGTTCACTCAGTCCCGATCGCGCCAGCGTCGGTTCTGTTTCTTCTCGGACTGCTGCTTCTTGGTCTTGAGTCGACGCTCCCTGGACGCGCGCGTCGGACGGGTCTTGCGACGCACCTTCGGTTTCAGCTCGCATCGCTCCACCAGGTTTCGAAGCCGTGCCAGACAGGCTTCGCGATTCTTGAGTTGCGATCGATGGACATCCGAGACGATTCGAAGTTCATCCGTCGACTCGATCAGAACATGACCGGCTTGTTCCCTGATTCTGATGATGGCATCGGGGTGAACGCCCCCAATCGCATCGAGATGAATCCGAACCTCACTGCGCGTCGAGGTCTTGTTGACGTGCTGTCCCCCCGGGCCGCCGCCACGTGAGAAATGCCATTTGAGATCGGCGCGTGCCGCCCATGCCTTGCGGCCCAGGCTGACGGCATCTCCGGGACGATGCCGCTCCCGGGGATCGGGGGGCGGTGGAGGGCTCGGCGGAATGGGTGCCGGCGGATCTGAAGGGGGTTCTTCGCTCATCGGGTGGATGCTCCGCCTCGTGGCTCACGCAAATTCGGATCTCGCTCGCTGAAAGCGTATGATCCTTCTTCCATGATGTCACTCACACTTGTAGTCGGTTCACTGCTTCTTTCCACTCCCGTATCGGAGGATCTTCCTCCCCTCGATCGGGAGAGCGAGGCCGTGCACCTCGATTTCACCGCGAGTGCGTGGTTTCCAAGATTGATCGGAACCTATGCCTTCGGACCCGACGGGACGGAGCTGGACGTCGAGACCGACACCGATCTCCACGATTCGGAACTCAGCTTCAGTGGTGCCCTCGACATTCGATTCGACGCCTGGACGATTCGCGTCCTGGGTTCCGACTTCGAGACTGCTGGAAACGGTCTTCTCGACCGGAGTGCACGAGTCGCGGGTGTTCAACTCGCCCCCGGTTCCGATTGGTCCAGCAAATACGGACAGTGGTCGATCGCGACCGAGGTCGATCTCGCGATCTGGCGTCCTTTCGCCGACGAGCCTTTTCCCTGGAGCGAGGAGGGCATCAATGCCGCCAACCGGAGCGCCGACGGTGGGTATCTGCTCGATTTCAGATTGAGTGGCACCGCCGGCATTCGCTACACACATGTCTCGCAGTCTTTTCGTTCGATCACAGGCGGGGTGGACACCGATGTGAATGCGGGTTGGACCGCGGTCATGTTCGGATTCATGGTGGAAGTCGCGGTCGACACCGAGCCGATCGTTCCGTGGTTACAGCGGATTGAGATCGATGCGGGAGCCACGATCAGCCCCGTGATCGCCGGCGGCTCCGGATACCTCTCCGGAATCGAAGCGAATCTTCGGGCCTGGGTGACCGACAACACCGCGATTCTCTTCGGTTTCAAATTGCAGGGAACCGCCGCCTCCTCCGGTGAGTACGAACGAACGGGCTCGGTGATGGGCCTGCTCGGCGGTCTGAGCATTCAGTTCTGAGCCCGTTTCCAGCACTTTGAAACATCGTGAGAATCATGCCGAAATCAGGGTCAACCGGAAAATTCAAACGCGCGAAGCTGCGCCACAAGCTCTTCACGCTCGGCCCCGACTTTCTTCTGAGAGGTCGATTGCGCGAGCGACACCTGAAGAACGAAATCGCGCTGCGGCATTTCGAGGTGGTCCTGCCGCGTTGGCGATCAGAGCTGGGCACCCTTCGGATCGGTCATCTCAGTGACCTTCACTTCGGTGATCTCATGCCCCCCGAGCGTGTGGAGGAGATCGTCGACGCGCTGCGCGACCGGAATCTCGATCTGATCGCCTTCACCGGTGATGCGGTCGATCTCGAATGGCGTGGCATCGAGCATTTCTTTCAACTGCTCGCCTCCGTGCCGGCTCCGCTCGGTCATGTGATGGTGCTGGGAAACCATGATCATCTCGACGATGCAGACGCGGTCATCGAAGCGGCACGCGCGCACGGGATCACCGTCCTGATGGACGAGGTTGCGACGATCGGGCTTCCTGATGGTGGTGTCATTCGCGTGGGCGGGGTCGACTGGACCAAGCGCCTGGGAGAGTGCAGTGACCGGATCTCGATGATCAGCGAACAACTCGCGGAGGAAGACCGTCCGATCGACCTGCTGCTGTCCCACAATCCGAAGGGGTTCATCGAAGCGACCCGGCAGCGCATCCCGCTGACCCTCGCCGGACACACGCATGGTGGGCAGGTCGCTCTCAAGGGCCGGCCGGATCGAAATCTCGCGGTCGCTCACCGGCTGAGTGCCGGGTTCTATGAACGCGAGGGCAGTGCGCTCTTCGTCACCACCGGAGTCGGCTCGTGGTTCCCACTTCGGGTCCACTGTCCGCCCGAGGTCGTCGTCCTCGAAGTCACACGGGGTGATTGGGTCGAACCGGACCCCGAGTCCCATTCCAACGATCAGCCCTGAGGGTGTCGAACTGCTTTCGCCGCCTTCGAAAGCACCTCGAACGCTTTCCTGACATGACTCGCTTCGACCCTCGACTGTCCGATCGACATTCTGATGACGTACCGTTCGCCCTCGTCGGTCGCGAGTTTCGTATGACTCAGGTAGACCTCGCCCCCGGCATTCGCCGCATGGTGCATCGCCTCGGTCGCGTCATTCCCGTCCACGTGGTGAAGACAGAGCAGAGTCAGATTTCGCGGGGTCGTCAGCTCAAGAAGCGGGTGGGATTCGACCATGGCCTCGAAGGATTCGGCCAGTGCGACATGGTGTCTGATCAACGACTGCAGGCCTTCCAGTCCGTAGTGGCGCAGCACGAACCAGAGTTTCAACGAACGAAAGCGCCGTCCCAGTGGCACCTGCCAGTCGCGGTAGTCGATGACCTGGCCGGATGCGGTCGCCGCGTTCTTCAGGTACTCAGGCATGACGGTCAGGGTTCGCACCAACGGTTCCCGGTCACGAACCCAGAGACAGTTGCAGTCGAAGTTCGTGAAAAGCCACTTGTGCGGGTTGAAGGTGTAGCTGTCGGCGTGTTCGAGACCGTCGTGGATGTCACGGAATTCAGGACAGACCGCGGCCGAGCCTGCGAAGGCCCCGTCGACGTGGAGCCAGATGCCGTGTTCCCGCGTGATCTCCGCGATTTCCCGAATCGGATCCATCGCGACCGACGATGTGGTGCCGATCGTCGCGCAGACGTAACAGGGGACGAACCCCGCCGCCAGATCCGCTTCGATCATCCTCCGCAGGGCGACCGGGTCCATGCGGTAGGTCTCGTCGACGTCGATCAGACGCAGATTTTCTTCGCCCATCCCCGCCATCTTCGCGGCCTTCGCGATCGAGGAGTGGGCCTGGTTCGAGGTGTAGGCCACCAGTTTCGGATTCACCTGGCCAAGGCCTTCACGGTTGGTTCGCCATTCCGTGGCGCGTTCCCGCGCGGCCAGCAGTGTCACGAAGGAAGCACTCGATGCGGTGTCCTGCAGCACACCGCATCCCGGTCCCGGGGTGGAGTGGAAGCACTCGGGAAGGTCGAGCGCCTTCGCCATCCAGTCCATCACCACGGTCTCGATCTCGGTGCAGGCGGGGCTCGTCGACCAGAGCATGCCCTGGACACCCAGTCCGCTCGAGACCAGATCCGCCAGAATCGAAGGGCCCGAGGTGTTCGCGGGAAAGTAGCCGTGCCAGTTCGGGTTCTGCCAGTGTGTGAGCCCCGGCATGATCACTCGGTCGAGGTCGGAGAGGATCGAATCGAAGGATTCCCCCGTGGCCGGCGGCGCCTCGGGTAGCATGCTCGCGATCTCGCCCGGTTGCACCCGGCTCATGATCGGTTCGTCATCGACACCGCCATAAAGGTAGTCCGCGATCCAGTCGATCACCTCGTGGCCATGTCTTCGGAAGCTCTCCGCATCCATGTGGTGGTCGGTCGCGTGAGGCTTCGTGGTGTCTCTTTTTTCAGTCATGCACCGATGGTAGTTCGTTGACTTCCATGAGGGTGCCCGGGACAGAGATGCTCGGTTCAAAAAAAGGGTCGGCGCTTTCGCGCCGACCCGATGTATTTTCCTTCCAGCCGCCCCGCATCCGTCTTGAGACGAGCACGGGTTCGAATCAATCGCGACGTCTGCGAGCGACCAGGCCGGCAAGTCCGACGAGCGCGAGTGCGCCTGGAGCGGGGATTTCGAAGAATCCGCTGCCGAAGTTGACGTCAGTGCCGGCACCTTCGTTCGCGGCCATCTCCGCACTGAAGACGAAGAGGTCTCCGGAGAAGACGAATTGACCGATCATGACGGCAAAGCCGCTGACCCCGTTGACGCCTCCGGCGAATCCCGAGACGTTCTGTTCGTTCACGGGGTTGCCGTTGAACCAGCCTGCATTCACTGGAATGGTGCCTCCGATGCCGGTTCCGAATCCCGGATCAAGGGCCGTTCCGTTGGTCGCTGCCTCAGCGCCGACTCCGTAGCCGATGCTCACGTAGCTGTCGTTGCTGGAATCCGAGAATCCCGGGATGTCCAGTGAGGCAGTCGGGTTCCAGGTGCCGCCTGCGGCGACCTGGACGTCGTTGTGGATGAATCCGGATGGTGTGCCGATGTCCGCATTGAAGACATTCAATGCGACTGCATCACTGTTGTCGTAGACGCCGTACATCTGGACGACGGTGTTGCCTTGACTGTTGGTCGAGACGATGCCGTCGAAGTTGATGAAGTCGGCTGAAGCCACACCGGAGAGGAGAAGAGCAGTTGTGCTCCCGATGATGAATTTCTTGGTCATGTCTAAGAAAGTTCCTTCCAACCTTTTCCCGAAAGTCCCTTACGGTTGGAATGATCCGGCTCACACCTGTGAATCGGATGAAAGAGTGCATGCACTCTTGCCAGTATGTTCGCGTCTTCGTTTCTAGCCTTTCTTGTGGGGCCCCTCGTCTTGGCTCGTTGAAGCTTCGACGAAAAGTTATCGACATCGACTCAACATTATCACGCCCTCTTGCGCGGTCCAGAGTCATCCTTTTAATTTACGCAAGGTTTTCCAACTCACCTGGGAATGACCACCTGCAGGGCCTGGAATCGAACTTTCCTACGAATTCAGGGGCGTTTGCACTTGAAAGACAACACCCCCGACGTCTCGTCCGGGGGTGTCGTTCTGAGCATGTCGCATGGAATATCGAGCGATTCAGGCCAGTTCGTAGCTTCCGGGAGTCGCGAATCCTCGACTTTCGATCGCATCGGTCATCTTGAGTCCGTGCTTGAAGGTGTCCTGGGTGGAATCCTCCGTCATGAACTCCCAGGTGAGGGGCATGCCGGAGTAGGCGCTTTCCCGTCCCATCGCAGCGGTCAGTGAACTGTCCGCCGTCTGCTTGAGTTCGACGATCGGCTTGCCTGCGAGGATCGAATCGACGAGATCCTTGTGTTCCTGTCGGTACGCTGCACCGATGTTGCCTCGCGAGCTGTAGATCTCGTTGCCGTTGCGGTCGACGATCCTCGAGCCGCCGTTGATCGCCTTGATGTAGGCCGTGCCTTCCGTGCCGTGAATCACGTTGTCGACGTCGGCTTTCGTTCCCGGTACCTGCCTGCAGCGGAAGGAGACCAGCTTGTCGCCGGGGTAGTAGTAGTCGACCGACATGTTGTCCCACATCTCGCTGTCTTCGGGACGGGTGAATCGTCCGCCCATCGCGAGACATCTCTCCGGATTTCCAAAGATCCAGTTCATGACGTCGATGTTGTGGACTGCCTGTTCGCAGATCTGGTCACCGGAGAGCCATGTGAAGTGCATCCAGTTTCTGAGCTGGTATTCGGCGTCGCTCATGCCAGGTTCCCGGTCTCGGTACCAGATGCCGGTCGAGCAGTATCTGGCGGTGGCGGACATCGGTTCGCCGATCATGCCCTCGTTGATCTTCTCGATCGCCTCCACGTAATTGGCCTGACGACGGTACTGCGTGCCGGTCACGATGGCCGTTCCGTTCTTGACCGCGAGATCATGCGCTCGCTGGCAGGCATGCCATCCCTCCGCATCCAGGCAGACGGGCTTCTCGGCGAAGACGTGCTTGCCAGCCTTGACTGCTCTTTCGATATGCCAGGGCCTGAAGCCCGGGGACGTGGTGAGAAGCACGCAATCCACGTCAGGATGGTCGATGACGGCTTCATATGCTTCCAGACCTCCGAAGACGTTGGCGTCCTCGACGGCCACCTTGTCGCCATGCACTTCAGCGAGCTGGTCTCTCTTCTGCTTCGCCTTGTCGGCCCGCAGATTCCCCATCGCGACGAGCCGGACGTTGTCGTTGATCGTCAGAGAATCATTGCAGGCACCGGTGCCGCGGCCGCCCGTGCCCACCACGCCGAGATTGACCGTCTCCAGTGCCCGGCGCCCTTTGGGCGCACCGATGGCGAATGGTGTGATCGATGTGGCTGCCGTGATCGCTGAAGCGGTCTTGATGAACTCTCGTCGGTCGGTCGTCTTCTTCTTCTTCATGGGTGCTCCTCGCATGTTCATTCCAGAGTACTCCGCCGGGAGCGCACTGGATCGTTGTTTTTTGACTTTAACGACCCGAACCGGCCGCGCCTCATTTCTCAGACCGGCAGGGTGTCCAGTTCCTCTCGAACCGCGCACATGAGCTCTTCGAGAATCTCCGGGCCGAAGTCGAAACGGCAGGCGGCCGCTTCGAAGAGTTCCGGCAGGGGTTTGCTGCCGCCGAGTGTCAGCGCATTCTTGTACGCGTCGATCGCTGCGGCTTCACCGTTTCGCTTGCTGTTGAGCCAGACCTGAAGAGCACCCAGCTGGGCGATGCCGTATTCGATGTAGTAGAAGGGGATGCCGAAGATGTGCGACTGGCGATGCCAGAGATTCATTCGCGCATCGTCGAGGCCGTCCCAGTCGACGTTTCCGCCGAAGCGCTGGTCGAGTTCGATCCAGTATGCCCGTCGTTCTTCGTTGGTATGGGAGGGGTTCAGGTAGATCCAATGCTGGAAGGCATCGATCTGAGCGATCCATGACAGC
>Ga0315320_10003795_pt1 | contig 12376 bp, 10 predicted proteins | sample M140m21515metaG_FD_203458 | JGI IMG/M metagenome (GOLD analysis project Ga0315320, IMG submission 203458) | Ammonia-oxidizing marine archaeal communities from Monterey Bay, California, United States - M1 40m 21515 | ecosystem: Environmental > Aquatic > Marine > Coastal | place: USA: California...
CTTCGAACACGAGTACCGCACCGTCATCCGCTGGAACGCACCCGGCCCGGGGGAGACGCCGTGAACCGGACCATCGAGGTCACGGGGCACCGACGCGGACTGCATGAGATCACCTCGATGATCGCGGACGTCGTCCGCGATGCCGATCTCGACGAAGCGCTTTGCACCGTCTTCGTGAAACACACTTCCGCAGGCGTCTGCATCCAGGAGAACGCGGATCCGTCCGCCCGGAGGGACATGGAGGCGTGGTTCGACCGCATCGCCCCCGAAGACGAGCCGTGGTACACGCACGTCGACGAGGGGGCCGACGACATGCCGAGCCACCTCAAGGCGATCCTGACCGGGACCGCGGTGTCGATTCCGGTCGTCGACGGCCGGCTCGCCCTCGGTACCTGGCAAGGCGTGTACCTGTGTGAGTTCCGTGATCGCCCATCGACCCGCCGGATCGTCGTCATGGTCCGTTGAGCTGCGCGACATCCGGCCGCCGGTTCACCGGCGGCGACGAACGTCGTCGACTTCGTCATACTCCCCCCCATGCCCGAGACCAATGAACCGTCCCCCAGAGTGGTCGTCCGCTTCGACGCGCCGATCGCGACCATCGTCCTGAACGACCCCGATCGGCGGAACGCCATGTCCCGCGATCTCTTCGACGATCTCGATCGATGTCTCGATCAAGTGGATTCGGCGATCGATTCGGAATCCTGCCACGTCCTTCGGATCCGCGGCGAAGGACCGGCGTTCTGCGCCGGGTTCGATCTCGGGGCCATGGCCGAAGGCGCCCTTCCGTCCTTCCTCGAACGCCTCGGTGCGATCTGTCGGCGACTTCGACATCTCGAAGCGGTGGTGGTCGCCGAAGTGCACGGACCGGCGCTCGCCGGCGGCTGCGCCCTGGTCTCGGCGTGCGACATCGTGCACGCCGGTCCGGACGCCGCATTCGGGTACCCGGTCCATCGCCTCGGCATCTCACCCGCGGTGAGTCTCGCGACGCTCGTCCCCGGCACCTCGCCGGGCGCTGCGCGGGCCCTGACGCTGTCCGGCGACTTCCTCGATGCCGACGCCGCGGTCAACATCGGACTCGCCGCCGCCGCGCACCCGGATCGCGGCGAGCTCGAAGAGGCCGTCACGACCTTGTGCGATCGGCTCGCCGCGATGGACCCCACGACGCTCCGCGAAACGAAGCGATTCCAGAATGAACTCGACGGCACCGTCGACCCGGACGTGTTCGCCAGATCACTCGCAGCCAGCCTCGCGACGGCGGAATCCGGGGAGTTCCGGGCCAGGATCGACGCCGTGATGGCGAAGAAGCGGGCGGCCGAAGATCGTGGCTGATGCAGGCGTGCGGTCGGGATCCACTCGAACCGGACTGAATCTGGGATGATCTCGCCCGGTTCGGGGCAACGGGTCTCGACGCTCGATGGACGATTACGGGCGATGAAGAACATCGGATGGCACGGCGCCGCACCTGGAACCCGATCAAGATCCTTCGTCGTCGGCTGCAGCGCATCGAGCGTCAGTCCGCGACGCGGAATCGAACTCCGTGGGCGCGGGCGATCGACTGGTGTCTCCTGCTCTCGCTTCCCCTGGGATTCGTGCTCGCATTCGTCCTCGACGCCAACGTCTCCCGAGTCTCCACCGAAACGCTCGCGACGGTTCGAGTGGGCCGGGACGATCGCGGAACTCCGCTTCGGGGCGTGATCGTCCGTGAAGATCCCGCCCGGGTTCCGTGGCCGTTCGGAAGTCCGCTCGCGACGGTCGAGATCCGCCGTCGGACCATCGAGCACGGCTGGCCGTTCGCGAGCCGGACCACGCTGGCGCCGTTGGAACTCCCCACCGTGCCGCTCGCCGATCCCGACGTGGTCGTCGACCTCGCCGGCTCCGACGCGTCGATCCGCCTGTCCGCGCTCCGTGACGCCGCGAACGTCGACCTCTTCGACGGACTCGACGTCTCGATGGACGTGCTGATCTCCGAGCGACGATCCGATCTGGTCGACGACGTGCGATCACGCACGACCAGCACGACGCGTTCCTGGTCCGCGACGCTCGCCGCCGCCGCAACGCTCTGGCTGCTGCTCTTCGTCTCCAGCATCATCGTGATCCGGACGGTCCAGTTCGGGACCTTGTTCACGCGGCGGCTTCGTCGTCGGCGCATCGTCGGAAAACTTCGGGACGGCCGGTGCCCGTTCTGTGGATACGACCTGAGCGGTGTCCGCTTTCCGAAGAAGTGCAGCGAATGTGGACGACGGATCTGGGGCTGAGCCGGATTCGTCCGCGTACCACGCCCGCCCGGCGACCGCTTGCCTCCGGACGTGGAACTGGATCCAATGGCCGCCATGAACACCATCGCACTCGATACCGAACTCGTCACCCTCACCACCGACGGCGCCGTCGCGACGCTCACCCTCAACCGACCCGACGCCCGGAACGCCCTCTCGCTCGAGATGATCGCGGCGATGGAGGAGGCCCTCGGGAAGATCGAATCGGGGCTCGACGACATCCGGGTGATGGTGCTCGCCGGCGCCGGCAAGGGGTTCTGTGCCGGCATGGACCTCAAGGCGGTGCAGGACGATCCGATCCTGATGGGCGACATGCTCCGCCGACTCGCTGCGGTCAGTCGGCGGATCCGTCGACTGGACGTTCCCACCATCGCCCGCGTCCAGGGCGCCGCGATCGGCGGCGGATGCGGATTGATGGTGGTCTGCGACTTCTCCTTCACCCACCCCGAAGCGAAGCTCGGCTACCCGGAGGTCGACCTCGGGATCTGCCCCGCGGTCGTCGCACCCTTCCTCGTGAAGCGGATCGGCGCTGGTCGGGCGCGAGCGATGCTCCTCGCGGGCGGGACCATGGGCGGTGAAGCCGGTTTCGACGCCGGACTCGCGACGCATCTGGTGCCGATGGACGAGCTCGAATCCGCGACCACGGCGTTCGCTGAACGCCTGACCAAGGGCGGTCCGGAAGCGATCGCCGCGACGAAGCAGTGGCTCAACGAACTCGACGGCTCGCTCGACGACGCCCAGCTCTCGAAGGGCGCCGAGATCTCCGCGGAACTCATCCAGACCGAAGACGCCCAGGCCCGACTTCGGACGCTCTTCAAGCGATGATCCCTCGGCGCCGAGGTCACCGAATACTGGCGGTCGCCCTCCCCGTCGTCCTGCTCGGACTCCCGGTCGGTCTGATCGTCACCGCGTGCGCCACCGCTCGTCCGGCGCTTCGCCACCATGCGGCGATCTCGTCCGAGCCGATCGCGCCGGTCGGGATCGACGACGCGTTCACGGTGATCTTCATCGGCGACCCCGAGGCCCGCATGCGGGGGAACACCGCGGCCGAACTCGGGGAATACGTCGGACGTCTGCTGGCGCTGGGCGAGACGCGTCACGAGTGGTTCCGGACCGGGGACGGGCGGACCCACGAGATCGACCCCGCGCTGGTGATCATCGGTGGCGACATCAGCAAGGATCGTCAGACCTCGATCGAACTCGACATGCCGATCTGGGAGCCGTTCTTCGCCGCCGGCATTCCCGTGCTCGCGGGTTTCGGAAACCACGACTGGGAACCCGAATCCTGGGGCGGGAATCCGAGCTATTCGCTGGCGGGCCATCGATCGAACGAGTCGACCACCGCCTTCACCCGCGAGACGTACCGTCGATCCGCGGCGATCGCACCCGACCTCGCCTATCGAGAGGTCGGACCGACCGCCGATCACGGACCCGTCACCTTCCACGCGACCTACCGGGGCGTGGACATCGTGAACTTCAACACGTTTCTCTATCAGCCTTCGTACGAATACCCCGACGGCTGGCCGATCACCTGCAATCTTCTCGGTGGCGGCGCCGGTTGCCAGACGTTCGTCAGCGCCGTGCCGCAGATCGAGGCGATGGAGTCGTTGCTCGCGGAAGGTGCCTCGCGACCCGCGATCTTCGTGCAGCACTATCCACTGAGCACGAGTGACGGCTGGTGGGACGACTACGACACCACGGACACCACCCTGGCGGCCCGCAAGCAGCGTCTGCTCGACATGATCGCCGGACGCGACGAGGCGGTCTTCCTGGCCGGGCACAACCACCGGTCCAGCCAGCGACGCTGGTCGGTCGGTGACCGGGTGGTCGCCGAACACGTCGCCCCCTACTTCGGGAGTCGTGGTGGCGTGCTCGCCGTGCTCGCCTCGCCGAGCCGCGGCATCCTCGAGGTGCGGACGCTGGAACTCCCCGAGATCCCGATATCCAATCCCGGGTGACCGATTCGATTCAAGCCATCGCCGCCATCCTTCGACTTGATTTCACGTCTGATAACCAGGGCCGAAGCTTCGAATCGGGGATCCGGCATCTTCGCCCCACCCGTGCGAGCACCGGCGGATCTCACGCACCTCGATTTCTCGTCGATGTCGAGCCGCGTTCAGGGTCCGAAAGGCGTTTTGGGTCTTTGTAACGCTAGGTTTCGACGATAAACAGACATCGACATCGGCTATCATGACGAACGCGTTATATCCGGTGCCAGGCACCGTCAAGACTCGACGCCCGTCCCCTCCTTCGACCGCACTCCGCCCGCCCTTCGCCGGAACCCACCGCCCGCATTCCGCGGGTGGCCACGGGATCATCTCCGACATGACCACCACCGACACCATCCTGCCCGTCGACCGCACCGAGGACGGCATCACCGTCCTCCGCTTGATCCCGAATCCCGCCAAGCCGCGAGGCGGCGTGGTCGTGCTGGATGCCTGGCTGCTGGATGCGATCGACGCCACCATGACCGAAATCGCCGCCGGACCGACGCCCACCGGATTCGTCCTCGCGAGCGACAGCGAACGCGTGTTCGTGGCCGGTGCCGATCTCGCGGAGATCGACGCCCTCGACGACGAGGCGCTGCTCGCGTATCTCGAGAAGGGCGCCGCCGCCTACCAGCGAATCGCCTCCCTGGCGTGCCCCACCGTCGCCGCGATCAACGGTGCGACCCTCGGCGGTGGCCTCGAGATCGCGATGCACTGCGACGCCCTCGTGGGGACCGTGGTCGGCACCGACGAGAAGCCATGGCGGATCGGACTGCCCGAAGCCGGACTCGGCCTCTGCCCCGGCTGGGGCGGCACCCAGATGCTGCCGGCGCGGATCGACCCCTCGGTCGCGATCCAGTCGACCGCCACGGGTCGGACCTTCAAGTCGACGGAGGCTCCCGAAGGACTGCTCGACCTGATGGTTCCCGCTCGGGACCTTCGAACCGCCGCGTACACCTGGATCCGGGAGCATGGTGGTGCCGAGCAGGACCGGATCGCGCACGCCGCGCCCCGGTCCATCAACGACTCCAATCGCGAATCGATCGCGGGTGGACTCGAGTCCGCGATCGCCGACACCGAAACCGACGATGCCTCCGCCGCCGTCTTCGAAGCCATCCGCGTCGGACTCGCCGACGGATGGACCGAGGCGCTCGCCGCCGAGCGACGACTGCTGACCGGACTCCGACACACCGAAGCCGCGCGAACGCGGCTCGAGGCCTTCCTCTCGAAGGCCTGAACCGATCTCTTCCGGAATCCCGCCAGCACCGGCGGTGCTTCCCTTCGACCTCACGCCTCGGCGGCGTCCACCCGGATCCGTCGACGCCCAAGCCCGACCTGGAGTGAACACGATGGCCTCTCCCGACCTTGCCAAGGACCTCAAGAACGTCTCCGAACGCGATCGCAAGCAGATCGAACAGGCTCAGGAGATGTTCGGCGCCGATCCCGAGATGATGGGATTCGTCAAGAACATGTTCTGGGGCAACTTCCGAGAGAACCTGGTCTTCCCGTATCCCGAAGTGTCGGCGGAAGAGACCGCGAAGTGCGACCAGCTGCTCGCGGCCCTCGACGAATACATGAAGAACGAGCATCCGGCGATCGAGATCGACCGGGAGCAGGAGATCCCCCAGTGGGCGATCACCAGACTCTTCGACATCGGCGTCCTCGGGATGACGATCCCCGCCGAGTTCGGCGGGCTCGGACTCGGCATCACCAGCTACAACCGGGTCCTCGAACGAATCGGGCGATCCTGCGGATCGACCGCGGTCCTCGTGTCCGCCCACCAGTCGATCGGCTGCAAGGCGCTGATGCTCTTCGGCAACGACGAACAGAAGGCCCGGTTCCTCCCCCGGATGGCGAAGGACACGCTCAGCGCCTTCTGCCTTTCCGAACCGAACGTCGGCTGCGATGCCGGCGGGCAGGAGACCCGGTGCGAACTGAGCGAGGACGGCACCCACTACATCCTCAACGGCGAGAAGAAGTGGGCGACCTCCGGCGCCCTCTCCGGCCTCTTCACGGTGATGGCGAAGCACCGCATCGTCGATCCGAAGACCGGCGACACCAAGGACAAGGTGACCGCGCTGATCTGCACGCCGGACATGGACGGCGTCGACATCTACAGTCGCAACCGCTCCAAGTGCGGCATCCGCGGCACCTGGCAGGCCCGGGTCCGACTCAAGGACGTCAAGGTGCCGGTCGAGAATCTCCTTCACAAGGAGGGGCGCGGACTGAACGTCGCGCTGACCTGCCTCAACTACGGCCGGTGCACGCTCTCCGCCGGCATGGTCGGCGCCGCCCGCTTCAGCCTCGAACAGGGCGCGAAGTGGGCGAAGTACCGCTATCAGTTCGACCGTTCGCTCGGTGACTTCGAACTCGTGCAGCGCAAGCTCGCCGACATGGCGGCCTGGGTCTACGCGATGGACTCGATGCTCTACATGACCACCGGCTTCCTCGATCGACACGACGAGGACATCATGCTCGAGACCGCGATGTGCAAGGTCTTCTGCTCCGAGTGGGGATACCGGACCGTGAACGACTGCCTGCAGATCATGGGCGGCGAGTCGTACATGACCGAGAACCGCATCGAGCGGATGTGGCGGGACAGCCGGATCAACACCATCGTCGAGGGTGCGAACGAGGTGATGCACTCCTTCGTCTTCGCCTACGGCTCCAAGCAGCTCGGCGAGTGGATGCTCTCGGTCAAGAACAACCCGACCCGCAACGTCGGCGCCGGACTCCGCATCGCCTCGCAGCTCTTCCTCGGGATCCGACCCGCCGCGCCCCGGGCCGGGAAGGCCCACGACCGGATCATCCACCTCGTCGAGGAATGCATGCTCCGGATCAGGGAGTTCAGTCACCAGGTGAAGATGATGTTCAAGGAGCACGAGGAGTCGCTGATCACGAATCAGTTCATCCAGGAGCGGCTCTCGCTCGGCGCGCTTTGGATCCACGCGATGCTCTGCTCGCTCTCCAAGTGCGATTCGAACCTGAGGAAGGGCCTGGACGGCGCCGCGCTCGAGCACGAGATGAAGATCATCGAACATCTCTGCGCCCACGGGAACGCCGCCTTCGCCGACGCGATGCGAAGCCTCCGGATGAACGACGACGCGACGACCCGTCGCGCCGGCCTCAGCGTCCTCGCGTGGATCGATCAGTACCCCACCGAGGACTATGTGACTCCGGAGACCAGTCCCGTCGCGGACGCGAGGGGTCGCGACGGACACGGCTTCCACGCCGATCAGAACCAGATCCAGCAGTTCGGCGAAGGATCGGTGTTCAGCGGCGAGAAGGTCTGAGGGACGAAGTCACGGCCGGTCCGGCCATCAGGAGATCACAGCGATGAAGCTTCTTCAGAACATGACCGTCATGGGCCACGAACGGGTGGCCTTCCACCAGGATCCCGAGAGCGGACTTCGCGCCGTCATCGCCATCCACGACACCACGCTGGGGAACGCCCTCGGTGGAACCCGTCGGTGGTGCTACGCCAGCGAGGCGGATGGGATCATGGACGTCCTCCGGCTCTCGGAGGGCATGACCTACAAGGCCGCCGCCGCGGACCTCGCGATGGGCGGCGCGAAGAGCGTCATCCTGCTCGACACGCCTGGACAGGAACCCACCGAGGCACAGGCCCGGGCGATGGGCCGCTTCGTCGAGACGATGCAGGGCGCCTACATCGCGGCCGAGGACGTCGGTGTCAGCCCGCAGTTCTGCGCGTGGATGCGGGACGAGACCGCCCACGTCATGGGCGACGAGGACAACGGCGGCGACCCGTCGCCGTTCACCAGCCTCGGCTGTTTCAACGCGATGAAGGCGTGCCTTTCCTTCGCCGGACGCCCGGTCGACTTCCATGGTGTCACGGTCGGCATCCAGGGACTCGGCGCGACCGGGTTCAAACTGGCCAGATTCGTTCGCGAGGCGGGCGGCGAAGTCGTCGCGACCGAGGTCAACCCGCACGCGATCCGACAGGCACAGGATGAGCTCGGGGTACGGGTGCTCGGTGACGACGAAGACCTCTTCACCATGCCCGAAATCGACATTCTCGCACCGTGCGCCCTCGGCGCCGTCCTCGACGCGAAGAACATCGAGACCCTTTCAGCGTCGATCGTCTGCGGCACCGCGAACAACATTCTCGCCGAGCCGGAAGCCGACGGTCAGATTCTGAAGAATCGAGGCATCGTCTACGCACCCGACTTCGTGGCGAATGCCGGAGGCGTGATCCGTCTCGCGGGACTCTATCTCGGGCTGACCGAGACACAGGTCGACGAGAAGGTCGAACGCATCGAGGAAACGACCCTCGAAGTACTCCGACGCACCGCGAGTCACGCGAGCGCCTACGACGCGGCCGTCGCCTACGCCCGTGAGCGGATCGATGCCGGAAAGTCCGCGGCGACCGCCTGAGCGGCTCCACATTCCGAACACCTCGAAACGACCTCCGTCCGCGACGGAGGTCGTTTCGCATCCGGGACGATCATCCGCCGCCCCGTTCCGGTCTTCGATCAAGCCCGAAGCCCATTCGAGCCAGCACGGCGAGCGCCTTGAAATCGAGTCCGCCGAATCCTCGCCGAAGAAGATCCATCACCGCCGAAAGTCGATGTCCGGCGTGCCATCGCTCGCGCGCCGCGCGGCGACCGGCGGTTCCAGACCGCTTGCGAAAGTCGCGACTGATCTTCCCGAGTGATTTCGAATCGAACCACTCACCGAGCATCAGATCCGCCCGCTCCCGGCAGGACCACGCGCGAGCACCGTTCGAGGAGATGCTTGAATCCGTGATTCGATAATCGCCACCGCACCAGTCGGCGTGCCGACACTCCGCGAGATGAATCAGCCGGACGAACACTTCGTAGTCCTGGTTGTTCGTGAGTTCAGGACGAAATCTACCGCCGTGGTGATCGAGCAGAGCGAGCGCGGCGACTCGGACGACGGAAAAACTCGGGAGCACAAGACCGGTGTTCTGGAGGTACCAATCGAGTTCGATCTCCGTCGAAACGACCGGATCGGCCGGACCCGGTTCCTCGACACCACGAGGCGATCCGTCATTCCAGTTTCGAAACGATGAACAAGCGAGCATCGTGTTCGGGTGCGTCTGCAACAGATCGTTCATGGTCCCGAGGAATTCAGCAGACGGAAGATCATCGTCATCGAGAAACCAGATGGCATCGACTTCATGTCGATCGGTCATCCACGCCGCACCGACGTTCCGTGGCGTCGCCGGACCTTCGGAGTTTTCGGGAAGCACGATCACGTCGGGGTTCACCCGGTGTTCGGTGGCAACGGACTCGAGTTCGGGATCAGGGCCGTCGATCACCACGATCACCGAGATCGGCGAATGGGACTGCGCCGCGACGGCATCGAGCGTCGAGACGATCGTGGTCGCGGCCTTGTATGCCGGAATCACGATGCCGAATCTGATCTCGTCTGATCGGGGCATGTCCCTGATGATAGGAAGTCAGCCGACGATACTGAAGCGGTCCATTGGCTGATCGGGACATGCGATCACCATGATTGCGATGATCACCGGATCGATTCCTGAATCGATCCGGGGTGATTCGTGGTGATCGAGTCGACGCCGAATCGAATAAACGTTTGAGCCACTTCAGGGTCGTCGACGGTCCAGACGTGGAACTCCAATCCTGCCTCCCGAACGGAAGACACGAACGACTCGTCGATCACCTCGAGGGATGCCTGGACGTCGACACCATCCGCCCCGATCCGTCGTGCGGTTTCGATCAGCGATTCGACATCCGGCGACCAACCATCACCACGTCGTTTGAAACCCGTCAACCAGAGCGCCCGCCATTCCGGGCGGTTCGCCTTCAATGATTCGATGACGGCGGCGTCGAACGAGATCACCGTCACCATCTCGACGTCGATCCCCGATCGGTCGACCACGTCGATCAGCGCTGGCACGATGTGGGGGGGATCCTTGACTTCGATGAACACGCCACGGCCCTCGGGGATCGCGTCGAGGATCATTTCGAGGGAAGGCACCCGCGCGCCGGCGAATCCCGCTTCCCGCCAGGGGCCCCATGCCCCCGCATCGAGCCGCTGAAGCTCGGCGAAGCGGATTTCATCCACGCGTCTCGGATCACCCGTCGTTCGCTGGAGATCGATGTCGTGCATCGCGACGATGGCCCCGTCACGGGTGAGTCGAAAGTCGCCTTCGACGGCATCCGCGTTGCGATCGAATCCCAGTTCGAAGGCGGCCATCGTGTTCTCGGGCGCGTGTCCCGACGCCCCCCGGTGGGCGACGATGAGCGTTGGACGCGGTGATTTCGACCTGCCGTCCTCGTTCCACATGCATCCGGCCTGCATGATCGCGAGTGTGGGAGGGAGCAGGAACAGCCGAGTGATCATGAATGCGTCTCCGGGTCGGTCGAACGAACCGTACCCGCTCCGACGTGTGATCGTCCGGCCGTCTGCTAGCCTTCGAACATGAGCCGAATCGACTATCGACTTCCGTATCCCTCGCAACGCGAACCCGTCACGGCGAGAAACATCGTCGCGACGAGCGTCCCGGTCGCGGCGACGGCGGGTCTCGACATCCTGCGACGCGGTGGCACCGCCGCGGACGCCGCCATCGCGACCGCGGCATGCATGACAGTCGTCGAGCCCACCACCAACGGACTCGGCGGGGATGCGTTCGCCCTGGTTCACGATGGAAAGGATTCGTCCAGAGGGTTTCCCGTCACCGGATTCAACGGCTCCGGGCGGAGTCCTGCGGGCCTCGAGGTCGCGGCGTTCGAGAACGAGCGGCGTATGCCGAGGAGCGGCTGGAAACCGGTCACGGTGCCGGGTGGCGTCGCGATGTGGGTCGATCTCTGGCGAGCGCACGGCCGCCTTCCGTTCGCCGATCTCATGGCACCCGCGATCGACTACGCCGAGAACGGGTATCTCGTCGCGCCGCAGACCGCCGCCCTTTGGGGCCGCGCCGCCCGGGGATACGCGGACCGCGAAGACTGGAGGGACGCCTTCCTCTTCGATGGCGAAGCACCGAAGGCCGGTCAGCTGGTCCGGCTGCCCGGCCACGCCCGCACCCTGCGTGCGATCGCGGAGAGCGAAGGGGACGCGTTCTACCGGGGCGAGATCGCGGAAGCGATCGAACGATCGGCCCGGGCGGAGGACGGATTCATGCGGGCGAGCGATCTCGCGAACCACGAATCCCTGCGGGTCGACCCGATCGGGATCGACTATCGCGGAACCACCCTCCACGAGATTCCACCGAACGGGCAGGGACTCGCGGCACTCGTCGCGCTCGGCGTGTTGAGACACTTCGAGATGGAGGATCTCGACCCGGATGGTCCCGACGCGCTTCATCTCGAGATCGAAGCGGTGAAGCTGGGATTCGCCGACGCCCACCGTCACGTGGCGGATCCGCGCTTCGTCGACGTACCGCCCTCGGAACTCCTCGCGGACGACCGGCTCGCCCGGCTGGCAGCGAGCATCGATCGATCGAAGGCACAGACGTTCGATGCGGGAATCCCGAAACCGGGTGGGACCATCCTGCTCTGCACCGCTGATGGCGAAGGGCGATGCGTGAGTCTGATCCAGAGCAACTACACCGGCTTCGGATCGGGCGTGGTGATCCCCGGCTGGGGAATCGCGATGCAGAATCGAGGTGCGTGCTTCCATCTCGCGGACGGACATCCGAACCGGATCGCGCCCGACAAGCGGCCGTACCACACCATCATTCCGGCAATGGCCACGCCCACCGATCCCGCCGCGTCGCCCGCCGACGGGCTCATGGCGTTCGGGGTCATGGGAGGATTCATGCAGCCCCAGGGACACCTTCAGGTGCTGAGTCGGGTTCGCGACCACCGCCAGAACCCACAGGCGGCCCTCGACGCACCTCGGTTCCAGTGGATGAGCGGCGTCAATGTCAGTCTCGAACCCGGTTTCGATCCCACGGTCCGCGAGATCCTCGCCCAGCGTGGGCACCGGGTGAAGCAGGCGGAGCAGCGATCCGTCAGTTTCGGCCGCGGGCAGGCGATCCACGCGATCGACGACGGCTGGTGCGCCGGCAGCGATCTTCGCGCCGACGGGCAGGCGGTCGGGTTCTGAGACCCGCAAATCGCCCGAACTGGGGGCCGTCGGCCGCCCGAGAACCTCGATTCACGCCTC
>Ga0315320_10003797_pt1 | contig 12373 bp, 9 predicted proteins | sample M140m21515metaG_FD_203458 | JGI IMG/M metagenome (GOLD analysis project Ga0315320, IMG submission 203458) | Ammonia-oxidizing marine archaeal communities from Monterey Bay, California, United States - M1 40m 21515 | ecosystem: Environmental > Aquatic > Marine > Coastal | place: USA: California...
CGAAATCTAAATTTTTTATTGATAATTTGTTTGATGATTTCATTTCTTTGTCTGGAGACCGTTTCTATGGGGAGGATAAATCTGTTTTAACAGGATTTGCTAAATTTAATGGCACATCAGTTTTAGTAATAGGTCAGGAAAAAGGTGAGAATTTAGATACTAGAATTGAAAGAAATTTTGGAATGATGAGGCCTGAAGGATATCGCAAAACAATTCGACTAATGAATTTGGCTAATAAATTTAATATCCCAATAATATCATTTATAGATACACCAGGAGCATACCCAGGTGTAGGAGCTGAAGAAAGAGGTCAAGCAGAGGCTATCGCTAAATCAATCGAGTGCTGTATGGAACTAAGTGTTCCAACTTTAGCAATTATAATTGGTGAAGGTGGGTCTGGTGGTGCAATTGCATTAGCATCATCAAACAAAGTTATTATGTTAGAAAACGCAATTTATTCAGTAATTTCTCCAGAAGGGTGTGCTACTATTTTGTGGAGAGATCCTAAAAAAATGCTTGATGCTGCAAAAGCTATGAAGCTTTCAGCAAAAGATTTATTAGAATTAAAAGTTATTGATGAGATAATTCCCGAACCACTTGGAGGAGCTCATAGAGATAAAGATCAAATGTTAGATAATTTAAAAGAATCTTTATCAAAAAATTTAAATTATTTTAAGGATTTATCATCTGAAGAAATTATGAATGAAAGAAAAAATAAATTTTTAAATATTGGAAGAAATAAAGGTTTTATAAGTAGCCCAGATGATTTAAGCACACTGACAGTCAAACAAGATAATTTTGATAAAATTTTTAAATCTAAAAAAGTTTTAATTGGTTCAGCTATTGTAGGTTTAATTTTATTGCTTGTGGCTTTTAGCTTATTCTAAATTTATAAAGCACCACAACAATTTTTAAACTTTTTTCCTGTTGCCTCACACCTATCGTTTCTAGATATTTTTTTTCCTTTGTTTAAAATTAAGAGACATTTTGGGTTATTATCTATTTCAACTTTCTTTTGTGTATTTGTGACTTGATCCGATTGTGTTTCAACTTTTAAATTCATTAAAATGGTAACATAATCTAATTTTAATTTTTCAAGTAAATTAGAAAATAAGTTAAACGCTTCTTTTTTATATTCAACCAAAGGATCTCGCTGGCCATAAGATCTCAGTCCAATTACTTGTCTTAGTTGTTCAAGATACTGAATATGAGATTTCCAATTAAGATCGATTGACTGTAAGAAAATTCTTTTTTCAATTTCTTTTGCATGAGCCTCTCCTAAAAGTTTAATTCGATCTTCTCTAGACTTTAAAAATTTTTCTGTAATTTTTGCTATTATTTCATTATCTTTTGAAGTAAATATTTCTTTTAGCTCATCTTCTGCAAAACTTTTACCAACAATCTGTCTTAAACGATTACTAAATTCATTACTTTTTGGATTTGATAAATTTTGAATTTTTAATTTGATGATATCTTCAGTTATTTCTTTCAAAAATTCGTTTGAATAGTCAAATATGTTTTGACTATTCATTGCATTTTTTCGTTGAGAAAATACAACATGCCTTTGATCATTTAAAACATTATCAAATTTTATTAAGGTTTTTCTAATATCAAAGTTTCTGGCCTCAACTTTTTGCTGTGCTCTCTCAAGAGCTTTGTTGATCCATGGGTGATCAATACTTTCTCCATCTTTAAGTCCCAATTTTTCAAGCATTTTATTCATTGACTCAGATCCAAAGATTCTCATTAAATCGTCTTCTAAACTTACATAAAAGATGGAGCTACCTTCGTCTCCTTGTCTTCCAGATCTTCCTCTCGCTTGATTATCTACTCTTCGAGATTCCATTCTCTCCGTTCCGATAACAAATAATCCTCCTAAAGATTTTATTTTAGTTTTATTAGTTTGTAGCTGATCTTCTGAAATTGATCCTTTTTTACCACCAAGCTGAATATCCACCCCTCTTCCCGAGATGCTTGTTGTAATTATTACTGATCTTTCTTTACCAGCGTTAGCAATTATGTCTGCTTCGTTTTCATGATTTTTAGCGTTCAAAACAACGTGTTTGATATTTTTTTTCTTCAATAGATCTGAATAAACTTCAGATTTATTAATACTAGATGTAAAAATTAATATAGGCTGGCCTATTTCATGACGCTCAATTATTTTGCTAATAATTGCATTATTTTTTTCTTCCTCTGTCCTAAAAATTTGATCATTATAATCTTTTCTGATCATTTCATTATTTGTCGGAATTATTACAACTGGTAAATTATAAATTTCAAAAAATTCTTCTGACTCTGTGGCGGCAGTACCAGTACACCCAGATATTTTTTTATAGAGTTTAAAATAATTTTGATAAGTTATAGATGCTAAAGTTTGATTCTCTGCCTGAATATTAATTTTTTCTTTTGCTTCTAGGGCTTGATGCAAACCGTCACCAAATCTTCTACCCTCAAGTATTCTACCTGTAAGCTCATCTATAATCTTTAAACTTCCATCTTTAACAATGTAATCTTTCCCCTTTTCAAATAAATGCTTGGCTCTTAGAGCTTGGTTAACATGATGAACTAAATGTAAATTTTCAGGATCATAGAAATTATTATTTTTTAATATTCCAGCACTTGAAAAAATTTTTTCTACATTATTGATTCCTTCATTAGTTAAAAGAATACTTTTTTCTTTTTCATCTATCTCGTAATCTTTATTAGTTAAATCTTTAATGAGATTATCAATAGCAAGATATTGAGCTGTTTTATCTTCAGCTGACCCTGATATAACTAAAGGTGTTCTAGCCTCATCAATCAGGCATGAGTCTATTTCATCAACAATTGAAAAAGAATGTTCTCTTTGAACCATTTCTTCCTGAGAAAATTTCATATTATCTCTAAGATAATCAAATCCTAATTCACTATTTGTTGCATAGGTAATATCACAATTATAATTTTTCTTTCGCTCAATATCATCTTGATCATTATTGATATAACCTGAAGACAAACCTAAAAAATTGTAGATTTGACCCATTTCAATAGAATCTCTTTTTGCCAGATAGTCATTTACAGTAACAATATGAACACCTTTTTTTTCAAGAGCATTTAGGTAGGCAGCAAGAGCAATTGTTAGAGTTTTTCCTTCACCCGTTCTCATTTCTGCGATTTTTCCTTCATGAAGAACAATTCCCCCAATTATTTGAACATCAAAGTGTCTTTCATTCCGAGTTCTTTCTGAGGCCTCTCTAACTAATGCAAATGCTTGTGGTAAAATTTCATCCAAGGTTTTTCCATGTTTAATTTGCTCTTTATATTCTTGGGTTTTTTTTGGAAAATCTGAGTCGTCGAGTTTTTTAAATTCATTCTCAAGTAAGTTTATTTTTTTTACAATTTTACCTATTTTATCTAACTCTTTTTGGTTGCTAGATTTAATAAATTTTGTAATTAGGTTTAATGGATTAAACATGAGTATTTGATTTATTCTTTACTTATATTGTTTAATATATGTATTAAATAATTATTTTAAACACTATGGGAATTAATTTATCAAACTTTTTATCTTCAAAATCAAAAAATGCCAAAATGATTGATTTTCAAGACCTTGATCATGTTGATGGTCTGTCTATTTCTGTTGTCAGTGCAAATTTGTATAATGACAATAGAGATGACTTATCCTTATTTTATTTTAGAGATGGAGCAAATTATGCTTCAGTTTATACACAGTCAAAAATAATATCTGAAAATATTAAATGGAATTTAAATCAAAAAAGTAAAAGAATTTATTCTCTTCTAGTTAACACTCGGAATGCAAATGCCTTTACAGGCAAACAAGGGTATGAAAGTTTAAAGCATCTATCAAATATTATTTCATCAGAATTGACTAAAAAACAAGAGCAAGATGAAGATACTCCAAAAAAAATTTCTTCAAAAGATATAATTTTTGGATGCACAGGAACTATTGGAGAACTTTATCCTTATAAAAAAATTTCTCATCAAATCCCAATTTTAATTGATAAAATTAAGTATATTCAAAATAAATTTATTTGGATGAAAGCTGCGTTAGCCATCATGACAACTGATACTAAGCCCAAGTTAGCAATGGAAGAATGCACAATTGCAAATAAAAAAATTAAGATTTATGGAATAGCAAAAGGTTCAGGGATGATTCATCCAAATATGGCAACTACGTTGGCTTATGTTTTCACAGATGCCAAACTCTCAAATGATATTTTAAACAAGCTACTTAAAAAAAATATATCAACAACTTTTAATGCCATAACTTGCGATGGTGATACAAGCACTAATGATATGGCAACTATTTTTGCTACTGGTAAAGTAGATAATGCACAAATAAAAAATATAAATGACAAAAAAATTCAAAATTTTGATAAGGCTTTAAATAAGGTTTTATTAAATTTAGCAAAAAGAGTGGTTTCAGATGGAGAGGGATCTTCAAAGTTTGTGACAGTAAATGTTAAAAAATGTAAATCAGAAAAAGAGGCAAAGCAGATAGCTCTTTCTATCGCTAATTCTCCCTTAGTTAAAACTGCAATTGCTGGTGAAGATCCTAACTGGGGCAGAATAATTATGGCAATAGGTAAAGCTGGACCAAAAATAAATTTGAAAAAACTTTTAATAAAATTTGGAAATTTAAAAATTGTACAAGATGGAAAATTACATCAAGGTTATGATGAAATAAAAGCTTCTGAGTACATGAAAGAAGAAAATATTGATCTTGATATTGAAATTTTTACTGGAAAGAAAACCTTTACTGTTTACACTATGGATTTTACAAAAAAATATATTGATATTAATGCAGATTATAGAAGTTAGTGGTATTGAAAATTTTGTAAGAATTATTAATTCAATAATATGATTAAATATAAACTAGCATGCAAAGACTGTGAAACAACATTTGATAGTTGGTTTGCTTCATCTAAGGAATTTGAAAAATTAAAAAAAAAAAACTATTTAATCTGTCATATTTGTAATTCAAAAACAGTAGATAAATCTTTAATGGCACCAAGCTTAAGAAGCAATAAAAACGATATAAAAAAAGATTTACAATTAGATAAATATGAAAATATAAAAAAAACTATTAAAAGTTACCAAAAATTTATTAAAGAAAATTTTAAGTTTGTTGGTGAAAACTTTGCCTATGAAGCACGATCTATTCACTACAATCCTAAAAAAAAATCTAAAGGTATCTATGGAAATGCTTCCAAGAAAGATCTTATAGAACTAAAGGAAGAAGGCATCGATGCTCAGATGATACCTTGGGTAGAGGACAAAGATAATTAGAGTTTTATAGATTTCACAATATAATTAATTGAAGTGTCTGAAGAAATAGTCCACTCATCTTTAATTATATTAAAATTCATTCCTTCTAACTTTTCTAATTTTAAATTATTTTTGCTTAAAATTTTTTTAAGATCTTCTGGTTTCACAAATTTTTCCCAGTCATGAGTTCCCACCGGAAGCCATCTTAAAACATATTCCGCTCCAACTATTGCAAATATATAAGATTTTAATGTTTTATTAAGAGTGGCAACAAACATAAGGCCATTTTTTTTTAGAAGTTTTGAACAAGAATTTATAAAAAAGTTAATATCTTCTACATGCTCAACTATTTCCATATTTAAAATGACATCAAATTTTTTTTTAATTTTTAATTTTTCTGGTGATGAGCATAAATAATTAATTTTAAGTTTATTTTTTTTTGCGTGTAATTTAGCAATACTGATATTTTTACTTGATGCGTCAATTCCAGTTACATTTGCACCTAATCTTGTCATTGGTTCAGAAAGAAGTCCACCCCCACAACCAATATCCAATATATTGATTTTATCTAGAGGTCTTTGTTTGGCTTTTAATTTAAAACTATTAATAATATTTTCTTTAATATACTTAATTCTTATGGGATTAAACTTATGAAGTGGTTTAAATTTTCCACTTGGGTCCCACCATTCAGCCGCCATTTGTGAAAATTTTTCAATTTCTTTTTTATTTACACTACTCATAATCGATAATTAGTTGACATAACAACTAAGATGTATTTTATCAATTATTTATTAAATTATAATAAATAAATTTGATCAATGAAAACTGTAGTTTTAAAGTTTGGTGGAACTTCTGTTGGAAGTATCGATAGAATTAAAAAAGTATGTAAAATTATATCTTCTTATAAAAAGAAGAAGAATAATGTAGTAGTGATTTCCTCAGCAATGAGTGGAGTGACTAACGAATTAGTTAATAAATCTAAATTAATTAGTAATAATTTTGACAAAGCTGAATATGACTCTCTACTTTCCACAGGAGAACAAGTTTCTTGTGCTTTAATTGCTGGAAGATTAAAGCATATTGGGTTCAAATCTAGATCTTGGTTATCTTGGCAAATACCAATTATAACTGAAGGCCCTTACTCTGCAGCTAGGATCAATACAGTTTTTTCAAAAGAATTAAAGAGCTATTTCAAAAGTGGAGGTATTCCTGTAATCACTGGCTTTCAAGGAATAAACAAAAATTATAGACTAACAACCATTGGCAGAAGTGGTTCAGATGCTACTGCAATAATGTTAGCTAAATTTATTAAAGCAGATGAATGTATTATTTATACTGATGTAGATGGTGTTTATACAACAGATCCTAGACAGTACAAAAATGCTAAAAAAATTAAAAAAATATTTTATGATGAGATGTTAGAAATGGCATCTTTGGGCTCAAAAGTAATGCAGCCAACTTCTGTACAGGATGCAAAATTAAACAAAATAGACATACAAGTTAAATCTTCATTTGTTTCAAAGTCTGGAACTTTAATCACAAATTCATCAAAAGCCTTTAGTGATCAAATTATTACTGGAATTTCATCAACAAAAAATGATGCAAAAATAACAATTGAAGGAGTTAAAGATAAACCAGGGGTAGCAGCTTCTATTTTCAAACCTTTATCTCAAAATTTTATAAATGTTGATATGGTTGTACAAAATATTTCGCTTAATGGTAAAGAGACAGATCTTACATTTACAATCAAAGCTGATGACTTAAAAAAAACTGAAAAATTCATAAAACAGAATAAAAAAATATCTTACAAAAAGTTATCTTTCGATAAAGATGTATCTAAAGTTTCAATAATTGGGGTAGGAATGATAACAACCCCTGGAATAACCTATCGAATGTTTAAAGCTTTAGCTTCAAAAAAAATAAATATCTTAGTAATATCTACCTCTGAAATCAAAATTTCAGTTTTAGTTGCTACAAATCAAGTAAAAAAAGCTATAGCTGTATTGCATAAAGAATTTAAATTAGACTAAATTTTATGAGCCTCAGGCCCTTTAGAAATATTAATCGAAAAAAAACCAGAGTAATAAAAGTTGGTGATGTAAAGATTGGTGGAGATAATCCAATTTCAGTTCAGTCAATGACCAACACTCTAACAACTGATGTTAAAGCTACAATTGATCAAATAAATGCAATTCACGAAGAAGGAGCAGACATTGTAAGAGTTTCATGTCCAGATGAAGATTCTACAAAAGCATTAAAAGAAATAACAAACAATACAAAACTACCAGTAATTGCAGATATTCATTTTCATTATAAAAGAGCAATTGAAGCTGCTGAAAATGGAGCAAAATGTTTAAGAATAAACCCAGGCAATATTGGTGATAAACAAAAAATTCATGATGTTTTAAGTGCTGCAAAAAATAATGATTGTTCAATCAGGATCGGTGTAAATGCAGGTTCACTTGAAAAAGATATTCTAGAAAAATATAAAGAACCTTGTCCGGAAGCTTTAGTGGAAAGTGCTTTAAGAAATATTAATGTTTTAGAAGATCAAAATTTTTTTAATTTTAAAGTTAGTGTCAAGTCATCAGATGTTTTTTTATCAATTGCAGCTTATCGTCAACTTTCAAAAGTAATGGATTATCCATTACATCTTGGAATTACAGAGGCTGGAAGCTTTGTTTCTGGAAGCGTTAAATCATCTATTGGGCTAGGAACATTACTTTTAGATGGAATTGGTGATACTATTAGAATATCTCTATCTGATGACCCAGTTAAAGAAATAAAAATTGGAAATGAGATTTTAAAGTCATTAGGATTAAGAAATAGAGGAGTAAAAATTATTTCCTGTCCATCATGTGCTAGACAAGCTTTTCAAGTAATCGATACAGTAAAGGTTTTAGAAGAAAAATTATCACATATTAAAACTCCTGTTACATTGTCTATAATTGGATGCGTAGTGAATGGGCCTGGTGAAGCAGCAATGACTGATGTGGGTATTACAGGAGGCGGAAAAGGTAACAATATGCTTTATCTTTCTGGAGTTCAGAGTAAAAAAGTCTTAACAAATGAAATTATTGATAAAGTTGTATCTGAAGTTGAAAAAAAAGCTTTAGAGTTAGAAAAAAAATAATGATACCCACAAAAACAATTGAAGAACTTATATTAAAGCATTCAACTTTAGAAAAAGATCTATCCTCTGGTGAAATTGACAAAAAGTTATTTGCAGAAAAATCAAAAGAGTACTCAGATGTTAATGAAATTATTGAAAATGCCAGGAAATATTTGTCATATGAGGAGGATAAAAAAGATCTAGAAAAAATTTTAAATGATAGTTCTGCAGATAAAGAGTTAAAAGATATGGCTGAAATTGAATTGTCAGATTTAAAGACTGAATTCGAAATAAATGAAAAAAAATTGAAATTATTTTTACTTCCAAAAGATGAAGCAGATAAAAAAAATGCAATCATAGAAATTAGAGCTGGAACTGGAGGATTAGAGGCAAGTTTATTTGCTTCAGATCTTTTCAAAATGTATGAAAAAGTGAGTCATAAAAAGAAATGGACACTAGAATTAATTTCAATTTCTAGGAGTGATGCCGGAGGATTAAAAGAGGTTATAGCATCTATAAAAGGAACCAATATTTATTCAACATTAAAATATGAAAGTGGAGTTCATAGAGTTCAAAGAGTGCCTGATACTGAGACACAAGGAAGAGTTCACACTTCAGCTGCAACGGTTGCAGTATTGCCTGAAGCAGAAGAAGTTGATTTAAAAATAAATGAGACTGATTTAAGAATAGATGTTTTCAGAGCCGGTGGCCCAGGAGGACAGTCAGTAAATACAACTGATAGCGCAGTTAGAATTACTCATATTCCAACAGGATTATCTGTTTCACAGCAAGATGAAAAGTCTCAACATAAAAATAAAGCAAAAGGTATGAAAATATTAAGGTCAAGGTTATATGAATTAGAAAGATCAAGAATTGACCAAGAAAGATCACAAGATAGAAAAACAAAAATAGGTACAGGAGATAGATCTGAAAGAATTAGAACTTATAATTTTCCACAAGGAAGAGTAACAGATCATAGAATTAATTTAACGCTTCATAGATTAGAGGAATTTTTAGAGGGTGAAGCTTTTGATGAAATGATCGAGTCGTTAACATTACAAGCACAAGAAGATAGTTTAAGTAATTTAAATTAAATGAATATTCAATTAGCAGTTATCCAAGGAACTAAAATTTTAAAAAATAGTTATATTAAAACTGCCAAATTAGACACAGAAATTTTATTAGCAAAAGTTTTAGACTCAAATCGCGAAAATATTATTTTAAATAACCAGAAAGATTTAAATGATAAAAATTTAGATCACTTTAAAAGATTAATAAAAGAACGTGCAAATAAGAAACCAATCGCATATATTTTGAACAAAAAATTTTTTTGGAGTAATGAATTTTATGTAAATAAAAACACTCTTATCCCTAGACCTGATACAGAAGTTGTAATAGAAGAAATTTTAAGACTAACAAAAAATAAGAATAAAATAAATATTTTAGATATTGGTGTTGGGTCAGGTTGTATTCTTTTAACTATTTTAAGAGAAAGAAAAAATTTTCATGGTACAGGCATAGATATAAGTAAAAAAACTTTAGATATATCTAGGATAAATGCAAAAAAACTTAATCTGGAAAGTAGAGTAAAATTTTATAAATCAGATATTGACAAATTTATAAAAGGCAAATATGACTTAATTGTATCAAATCCCCCTTATATAAAAAGTTGTGATTTAAAATATTTGGAAGATGATGTTATTAATTTTGAGCCTAAATTAGCATTAGATGGTGGAATTGACGGATTATCAGAAATCAGAAAAGTAATAAATAAATCTTCTGAATTGATAAAAAAAAATGGTAAATTTATTTTAGAGATTGGTTTTGATCAAAAAAATAAAGTTATAAAATTATTAAACAAAAAAGGTTTTTATGTAAATAGTGCTTTAAAAGATCTTGCAAAAAACGATCGATGCATTGTTAGTACAAAAATATAATTAAATAAATTTATGGTAACATTTAGAAATAATAATAATCGAAGAAATAATTTTAGAAGAAACGACAGGAATTTTAAAAGTAATGTTGATAGACCTAAGTTTGGATCTAATTATTCAAATAATGAAAATTTTAAAAGAAAAGCTCCTGGTCGAAATAACCATAATGCTCCAAAATTAATCGAAAAATATAATGATTTAGCAAGAGAAGCTTCTTCGAGTGGGGACAAAATATTGTCTGAGAATTACCTTCAGCACGCAGATCATTTTACAAGAATTTTAAATGAACAAGAAAATTATAGAAAACAAAAATTTGCAGAAAATAAGCCTACTAGTGTTGAAACTATTGCCCAAACAAAAGAATTAACAGATACAGATAAAGTTGAAGAAAAAGTTATATCTGAAATTAAAGCTGAGATAGAGGAAAAAACAGAATCAAACTAATTTAATCCAATAATTTTTTCTGATTTAAGAACATTTAATTTAATTTTGTTAGTTTCAAACAATTCTCTATTTTTTCCCTTTAAAATTTTACCAGAAGGTAGCTTTAATTTTTGAGAATTTACTTTTTTTCCATTAATAATTACTTCGTAATGTAAATGTGGACCAGTTGATTTTCCAGTAGAGCCAACATAGCCAATAGTTTGACCTTGCTTAACTCTTACTCCACTTTTAATGCCCCGTGCAAATTTAGACATGTGAGCATAAACTGTTTCATACATAGAATTATGTTTAATTTTTACACAGTTTCCACCTCCACCACACCAACCAGCTTTTTGAACTATACCATTTCCTGATGCCATAATAGGCGTTCCCTTTGGAGCAGCAAAATCAGTTCCTCTATGCATCTTATTAAATCCATCAATTGGATGTTTTCTCATTCCAAAAGATGAAGATAATCTTGCACCATTTATAGGTGTTTTCATCAATGCTTTTTGAACACTTTTTCCATTTTTATCATAATGGCCTTCACTGCCCACTTCATTGAAAAAATATAGAGAATTATCTTGACCACTCAGCTTAAGGTTTGCATAAAGAATTTCTCCAGTTTCAATTATTTTATTATTTTCATCTATAAAGACTTCATACATTATTTGGAATTTGTCTTGCTTTCTAATGTCTCTTTGAAAGTCTACTTGAAAGCCATAAATTCTAGCAAATTCAATTACTATATTTGGTGGTATTCTTTGATCTGTAGCTGCTTTATATAGGCTTTGTAAAATAATATTTTCTTTGTAAATAATTTTCTTATCTAATTTTAAAATTATTATTTTGCGATTAAATTTTGCTTCTTGGTCTTTTCTTGTTAAATAAATTTTTTCTTTATTAGAAATTTGAAAAATAAATTCTTTAATTTTATTATTAGTTTGATCTAAAGTGATTTGAATTTTTTGATTGGTTTTAAGATTATTAATATTAATCTTTTTTAAAAGACTTTCCTTAACAGCTTCAATTTCTTTTTTATCAATTAAATATTTTTCTAATATTTTATTAAAAGTTTCACCTGATTTAATTTTGTGATTATAAATTTTATATCTTGGCTCTAAATTGTTTATAATTTCATTAAGAGTTTTTTTGAAATAAATATTATTTATAAAATTGTTGTATATTTGATTATCTAGTTTTTTTTGATAATTTAAGTAAGATGTGATTACAATGGTTGAAATTATAAAAAAGATTAACCCTAAAATATTTAGGTTTTTAATAAATAAGTTAGTAATTATTTTTATCATTTAAAAAATTTTGATCACAATTATTAGTTTAGCATTTAAAAAAAATCAAAAAAAACCCAATAAAATGAGCATTTCTTGCTAATTTTTTTATTCTTAAACGCTTGATTTCCTTTTATTTTAGCCTATAAGCACTGGACTTTCCGAATGAAATTATTGTTAACACAATAAATTAGTGAGGATTATTGAGCCTTTTAGGCTTAATTAGCTATTTAAAAAGTAAAAATTTAAGAAGAGAAGTGTGGACGGTTAAGGTTACCAAAATTTGTCGTACACACTTCAACATTATATAAATTTTATTCTTAGAATTTATATAGAAGCTAGTGTGC
>Ga0315320_10003799_pt1 | contig 12372 bp, 21 predicted proteins | sample M140m21515metaG_FD_203458 | JGI IMG/M metagenome (GOLD analysis project Ga0315320, IMG submission 203458) | Ammonia-oxidizing marine archaeal communities from Monterey Bay, California, United States - M1 40m 21515 | ecosystem: Environmental > Aquatic > Marine > Coastal | place: USA: California...
ATATATTTGATCTAGCTGATACATATACATATAGAGCAGATGATGCATGGATGGACACAGGCGGCCCAGGTGGTACACCAGTAACAAGATCATTACAAGATCGCTTAGATGATACAGTAAACGGTAAGGCTTTTGGCCTAACAGGTGAAACTACACAAGTAGCAACAGTTAAATTACAAACAGCTATTGACCAACTCTATCTTAGTGATGCAATCAAAGGTTCAATTGGAAGTAGAGTAAAATTATACCTTACAGCTGGTGAGTATGTAATTGACGATACAATTTATATTCCTCCATATGCAACTATTATCGGTGACGGTAGTGACAAAACAGTAATTAGATCAGCAACAACTAATAAGCCATTATTTAAAACTGTAAACAGCACTAGTACAGTAGGAACACCAGCAAGTGATGCAACTAGTACAACGTTAAACCAAGCAACAAATATTCACATTGAAGGTATAACATTAGAAACAACTGTAATAAACAAAGCCATAGTTTTAGATAGCTGTAAAGATAGTATATTTAAAGATGTAAAAGTTAAAGGTCCGTGGATAACAGGCGATGCAGCTGATGCAGGTTCTATAGGAATAGAAATGAACAGTCTAAACGGTACAGTTGAAACAAAACGTATTAAGTTTTACGATTGTGATATTCAAGGATTTGAATACGGAATGTCAAGTGATTGGGATACAAACAACAATCATATTAAAGACGTTAACTTTAGTAATTGTGCATATGGAATTGCTTTTGGTTCTGGATTGTTAACAGTAGATTTAACAGCAAACAGTGGTAAGCAAACAGGCCCATATGAAAATACAATTATGCATAACAGTTTTGAAAATATAAACAAGCATGCAATTTGGGCAAAATTTGGTACAAAGAATTACCTATCAAATAATATGTTTACTTTGTGTGGTAACGACGGAAGTGCTGATCACTTTCCGGCTGTAAGTGTTGTTAAATTTGAACAGCCAGGAAACTCAAGTGACCATGATACTTTTAGTAGAACATCAGTATTATCATATGATCCTTCATATTGGGACAGTGTAGCATACCTTCCAGAAGTAGAAGGCCCAGCCGATATTGTATTTGGTGAAACACATATATTAAATACAATTTCACGAACAGGCACAGATGATAGCGGTATCATACATCAGAAAAGATTTAGACTTCCGGCAGAAACTGATGTGGCTAGTCAGCGTTTTGATATACACTATCAAATAGCAAGTAGAAATTATTCAGCTTATAGAACAGGAATACTTACTATAAACGTGAACGGTAAAGACAAAACAGCAACATTACACGACAGTCATAACTATACTGGAGTACAAGCATATGAAGATGATATATCTTTTAACGTCCTTATACAAGATGCTGATGCTGATACACTCGACGAAACAATAGATGTAAACATAGGTAGCAATATGCCTAGCGATGATTTATCGCAAATAGAATTCAAGGTGACATTATCAAAAACAAACATTGATGCTACAGGTGAATAATGTTCGATAAAAATAACGATCAACGCCTTCGAGCCTGGTCCGAGTTTAGAAAATCTTTAGAAACATCAAATAACCCAATGCAAGATGTTTTTGACTTTTACAGTCAATCTCCTATAGTTAGTATTCATACTGATCCATGGGACGAAACTGTCTGGCCAACACCGTGGGAACTTGTACAGGAGAATCAATACTGTGAGTTCTGTATCGTACTAGGTATGTGTTATTCTTTACAGTTAACAGACCGTTTTTCTGAGTCAAATTTTGAGATACATATCGTTATAGACAAAAAGAATTCTATGTTTAATTACTTACTTTACATAGATAAATTATTAATCAGTTATCCGATCGGCGTGAGAAATTATGCTAAACTACCGCCAGATCAGTTTGAAGTCAAGAAGAAATACAGCATGCCCAAACTACAATAAATATGAAACTAATAGAGAACGAAGAGGAATGAAAATATGTCAAACGGAACAATGATCATCAAACGTGATGGTTCAAAAGAACACTTAAACATCGATAAAATACATAAAGTAGTGATGCATGCCTGTGAAGGATTAGCAGGAGTTAGTGCAAGTCAAATCGAAATGAATGCCAATATACAGTTTTATGATGGTATGAGTACACAAGAAATTCAAGAAGTTCTTATCCGTAGTGCAAACGATTTAATTAATTTAGATGCTCCTAATTACCAATATGCGGCTGCAAGATTATTAGCATATACTTTAAACAAGCAAGTGTTCGGCGAGTTTAATGCAATTAGTTTTTTAGATATGATAGAAAAAAATATCGAGCGTGGTGTATATGATCCTAGTATATTACAAATGTATACTAAAGAAGAACTAGCAACACTTAACTCATATATTAAACATAAGCGTGACGAAAACTTTACCTATGCAGGACTACGTCAAGTAGTTGACAAATATCTAGTTCAGGATCGTTCATCAGACGAAATATTTGAAACTCCTCAGTTCATGTACATGATGATTGCGGCAACGCTATTTGCAAATTATCCTAAAGAAGATAGAATGTATTATGTAAGGAGATACTACGATGCGACCTCATTATTTAAAATCAATATCCCAACGCCAGTCATGGCTGGAGTCAGGACCCCTGTCAGGCAGTTTGCAAGTTGCGTTCTTGTTGACTCTGACGATACCCTTGATAGCATCTTTGCCAGCGATATGTCTATTGGACGTTATACGGCGCAAAGGGCAGGCATTGGAATCAACGCAGGAAGAATCCGCGGAGTAAACTCTAAGATTAGAGGCGGTGAAGTAGCACACACAGGTATTGTCCCGTTCCTAAAGAAATTTGAAAGCACAGTACGTTGTTGTACACAAAATGGTGTACGTGGCGGATCAGCTACAACACACTTCCCGTTTTGGCATCAAGAGATTGAAGACATCCTTGTGCTTAAAAACAACAAAGGCACAGAAGACAATCGTGTACGTAAACTAGATTATTCGATCCAACTTAACAAAACAATGTATGAAAGATTGTTATCCGGAGGAGACATAACTCTTTTCTCGCCACACGATGTGCCAGGTTTATATGATGCATACTTTGGTGATCCAGAAGTATTCCAAGAGCTTTACGAAAAGTACGAACGTGCTTATAGTATTAAAAAGAAAGTGGTACCAGCAATGGAACTATTTTCAGCATTAATTAAAGAACGTGCTGAAACAGGACGTATCTATATTATGAACGTTGATCATTGTAATACACACAGTTCTTTTAAAGACACAGTGTATATGAGTAACTTGTGTCAAGAAATTACACTACCAACTAAGCCGCTTAATCATATTGATGATGACGAAGGTGAGATTGCATTGTGTATTCTTAGTGCTATCAATGTAGGAACAATTAAATCGGTAGACGACTTAGATGAATTGTGTGAATTAGCTGTAAGAGCATTGGAAGAAATTATTGATTATCAGAAATATCCAATCAAAGCGGCAGAAAAATCAACAAAGGCAAGACGTTCACTGGGTGTAGGGTACATTGGACTTGCACACTATCTAGCAAAAAACAAAGTAAACTATGCAGATCCTAAAGCATGGAAACTAGTACATGATCTTAGTGAAGCATTTCAATACTATTTGTTAAAAGCATCTAACACACTAGCACAAGAGCGTGGAGCATGTGAGTACTTTGACCGTACTAAATACTCAGACGGCATCTTACCTATTGATACATATAAAACAGATGTTGATACTATTGTGGAGAACAAGCTAAACTATGATTGGGAGGCTTTACGAGTACAGATTAGGAAACACGGACTACGGCACAGCACATTGTCCGCACAAATGCCTTCAGAGAGCAGTTCCGTTGTGTCGAACGCTACCAACGGAATCGAACCTCCTAGAGGTTACTTGTCCGTTAAGAAAAGCAAAAAAGGGCCTCTTAAGCAGATTGTTCCACAGTATCAAACACTAAAGACCCACTACACTTTGTTATGGGAGATGCCAAACAACACAGGATATATAAATACTGTGGCTGTTATGCAGAAGTTTTTCGACCAAGCTATCAGTGGTAACTGGAGTTACAATCCAACTCATTACGAAAACAATGAAGTGCCAATGAGTCAAATGATTCAAGATTTATTGACCACTTATAAAATGGGATGGAAAACTAGTTACTACCAAAACACTTATGATTATAAAACTGATCCAAGTGAAGCTGCAATTGATGAACCTACACATAACGTAGGCTGGCACGACAACGTAAAAGAGTCACCTGTAGAACGTACTGAGTTTAATGGTACTGACGACGAGTATGAAGAATATTGCGATAGTTGTGCAATTTAATTGTTGACACAGACAAATAACTATAGTATTATATAGTAGACATAGTAAGGAAAAGACACATGGCAAAGACAGTTTTTAACAAAGACAAAGTAGACTTCACAAAACAAAATATGTTCTTCGGAGCAGATCAAAACACACAGAGATATGATGTATTCAAATTTCCTGTGTTTGACAAACTTAACCAAACAATGCTTGGATATTTTTGGAGACCTGAAGAAGTAAGTCTACAAAAAGATAGAGCTGACTTTGCTAATTTTAGACCAGAGCAGAAACATATTTTTACTGCTAATCTAAAATACCAAACACTACTTGACAGTGTCCAAGGACGTGGTCCATGCCTAGCATTTTTGCCGCATGTTTCATTGCCTGAACTAGAAGGATGTATTGTTACTTGGGACTTCTTTGAAACAATCCATTCACGTAGCTATACACACATTATGAAAAACGTATATGCTGATCCTGCAGAAGTGTTTGATACTATTCTCGATGACGAAAAGATTATTGCTAGAGCAACAAGTGTAACAAAACACTATGACGCATTTACAGAAGCGGCAGATGCTTTTATACATCGCAAAAAAGGAAACATGCGAGATGTTAAAAAGAAATTGTATCTTGCAATGCAAACTGTTAACATCCTAGAAGGCTTGCGTTTCTATGTAAGTTTTGCATGTACATTTGGTTTTGGCGAACTTAAATTAATGGAAGGCTCTGCAAAGATTATTTCATTAATTGCTCGTGACGAAGCACAACACTTAGCACTTAGCACACACATATTGAAAATTTGGTCACAAGGCAAAGACGATCCAGAAATGGCAAGTATTGCAAAAGAGTGTCAAGAAGATGTATACGACTTATGGCGTGAGTGTGTAGCAGAAGAAAAAGATTGGGCAGAATACTTATTTAAAGATGGTTCAATGATTGGTTTGAATGCAGCACTTTTAAATCAATATGTTGAGTATATTGCAAACCGTAGGTTAAAGGCGCTAGGTATGCAAGCAATTTTCGATCAGCCTGTAAACACTAACCCACTTCCTTGGACACAGCATTGGTTGAGTTCATCAGGACTACAAGTTGCTCCACAAGAGACAGAAGTAGAGTCATATATTATTGGCGGAATCAAACAAGACGTAGACAAGGATTCATTGAAAGGATTTAGTTTATGATAACCATATGGGGAAAACCTGCATGCCCAAGTTGTATGAAGGCAAAAGCATTATGCGAATCAAGACAACTGAAATACGAATACAAAGAACTAGGTAAAGACTTTACTAGAGAACAAGTATTCGAAGAATTCCCAACAGCAAGAACGTTCCCGCAGATTATTGTTGGCGGAAACAAAGTTGGCGGATACGAACAAATGGTAAGTTACATAGAAGATACAAATTACAATGGTACAGGACACGGCTAATGCCAGGCATTAGTAGAGACAATGACGCCGCTGGTGGAGACTTACAACCAAGTCAGTCTACAGTGTTTGCAAACAAAGAAAAAGTTATTGTAGACGGTGACGGAGTTGCAGGTCACGGACCACCACCTCACACTCCACAAACTATCATTGCCGGATCAAACGCAGTGTTTATCGGCGGGATTGCTGTATGCAATGCAGGTGATAAGGCTTCAAATTGTGGAGAAGCTTCAACAGGTAGCGATGATGTCTACGTTGGTGATTAAAAAGGTTGACAAATAACAACAAACCTGTTATAATTTAAATTCACAAGGAGAATAACATGACAATACATGAAGAAATAGTACAGGCTTTTAACAATTATCTAGCAGAATCAGAGACATTCGAAGATAAGAGCGTAAAAGCTGCAGCTGCAAGAGCAAGAAAAGCACTAGGTGACTTAGGTAAACTAACAAAATCACGTAGAGCAGAAATTCAAGACAAAAAGAACGCAATGTAATGAGCGGACAACGGCGCTGGCTTAAATTATGGGCTAGGACTGTTGGTATGCCAGTTGGTATTGACGACAACGATAAGCCAGAGTTTCTTCCAATTACACAATCAGATGTAAGGAAGGCTTTGGCTTTTCGCACCTTTTGGATCATACTACACATTGTTACATGTTTTATGATCATAGCAGGAAATGCTAAAACCTTATTTTTTTAATTTTTTGATTAGTAACGGCAAATATACTGTTACAGCAACAAATCCCCAGAAACCACCTAAAACTGTTGCATAAAGTTTCCAATTAGCAAAGTCTAATATTATTCCTAGCGTGACGCCACCTATCCATGTATAGTCTAAGAATCCGTGTATCTTTTTCCATTTATCACCTAAACGGTCGATAAGTTCTTGGCGTTTGTTTGCAAACCATGGATGCACATGTCGCATGATAACAAATCCTTCGTTTAGAACCATTACTGTAAATCCTATCCAAAATATCATAATATTACTTATGCATCTAGTAAATACTTAGAATAGATTAAGGAGACTTCATTATGATGTGGGTAGATTATACAATAGATAGTATTCCAGGAGGTAAAGGCTTTAAAGTCAAAGGAGACTGGGAAGGCGAAGTAATGGGTATTGCACAAGATGGCACACACAAGGATCACTACTTGTATAAACCAGGGGATGTGTTTGTAGTAAACGAACATGGATGGTTAAAAAAATCAGATCATTTGTCAGCATTAATATTAAAATATGAAAAAGAGAAAAATGAAGTGTAAACAAGGCGATGTAGCCGTAATCAAAATGAGTGTTCGACAAGAAAATATAGGACGCATTGTAAAAGTAGCAGAACTTATAGGAAGATTCGAAAAAGGTTCGTTATTTACATTTAGAGGCATGAACTGTATGGCTCCAATTACAGATAATTATTGGTGGATTGAAGCAGAGGATTTGAATATACAGTTTGGTCCTAGTCCTAGAGCTTATATAGCAGACACTTGGTTAGAGCCTATTAGACCAGATGGCGAAGAAAAAGATAAAGCATCTGAAGATCTAAGCGATAAAAAGTTTGCTATGGATCTAATTTTAGGTTGACAAACTTACATTAATACGCTATAAATAGTCTTATATTTTAATATAGAAAGGACTACAAATTTATGCCAAAGTTTTCAGGAATCAATAGACCCTATAAAGCAGGCGAAATAGAAAAGACTCCGCAAGAAAAACAAAAAGAGCTTGATGAGAAAATGAAAGCGTTCTTAGACAAAGGTGGGAAAGTAGAAAAACTTCCAGATATGAAACCTACTAAAGAACAATTAAAAAGTTGGACAATTTAAAAAAAGTTCTTGACATTTAGGTAAAGTGACTGTATAAATAGTACTGTAACGTTGAAGCAATTCAAACGACGAGCTGGACTCCGGGGCAGTACCGGACAGCTCCACCATAAGCACATTTGCTGAATGTTTTTATGATGGGGCTGAACTAGGATCGACAGGCGGATTAGTAGAAGAGTGGAGTTGCCCGGATCTAAGCACGGTTATCGCGAAGAAAACTTATAATTGCAAACGCAAATATAGCGCCAGAAATGGCATTAGCAGCCTAAATTAGGTATGTAGGGGTTGGCAACTTACCTGGCAACAGAAAAGTTGTGCTTTAACTAATTGTATTAGATAATAAATAAATTGTGCCAAAAACACAAACACTATCTATTTGATTAGATAACTATTAAATGTAGACAAAGAGAGAACTACACTTCACATAAAAGAGGAATAAAATGAAAAAGACTTTAATCACAGTCGCAATGGCGACTCTGGCGCTTTCATCAGCGACTTTAGCAACCGCAGAAGATACAGCGGTATTGGCGCCAACTCCGATAATTTCAGGTGCGGTGTCACTTGATTTTGCAGAGACAGCAGCAAATAAAACAGCAGGCACAATGGGTGTCGAACTGGATATTGATGCAGGTGATGTTGCAACAGTTGATTTGGATTTCAAAGCAACAGACGGCGATTCACTAAAATTAGACACTTGGACTGTTGGAACAACAGCAGGTGCAGTAGCATTAGCATTTGGCGATAGCAATGGACTATTACCAGAAACAAATGCAAACACAACAGCAGACGGAACACTAAACGTACCAACAATGACTGAGTCATTACAAGTAACAATGGGTGGCGCAAGTGTAGTCGTAGGTTTAACAGACTGGACAACTGATGTATCTGAAGTAAGTAACCTACAAGGTGCATACACATTAGATGCAGGTGTTGGTTCGTTAACAGCAAGTGCTGACTACAATCGCACAACTGAAAACACAGTATTAGGTGGAGCTCTAACAGGCGTAGACTTAGTTGGATTAACAGCAGGCGGAATGATGACATATGACACAGACGCATCAAAAATGGCGTACGAAGGTTCATTAGCATCAAACGGAATTACAGCATATGTTAACGGTGATGACACTAACAAACTACAGCACATTGGTGGTGAGTATGTTGTTGCATGGAATGGCACAGAGCTATCAGCAGGTGTTGACTATGACACTGATTCAAAAGATTGGTCTCCAATGGCAGGAATCAGCTTTAAATTTTAAAGCAGTCTTAGAACTAATTTTAAAAAGGGTCGCTTAGTGCGGCCTTTTTTTATCAATAAATAGGGTACACTTCATGAAACATAATAAAAATAAAAGAAAAAATCCTTCGGATATATGCAAACAAATCATTGAACAACTACGCAAAGAATCTGATCCTATGGCACAAGAGATGCTTCGACAGCGTCTACACCACTTTAATACCCTCCTAAAAAAGAAATAAATCAATAAATACATACATAACCAAGGAGGGTTATGAAATTACACAAATTTTTCGTAGCACATGAAACACAACCAAAGAAAACAAGTATAGGAAATAATCACAGTAGAACAAAGTTTAGTTCTATGAATAAAGGTAAGAAGCGTTCTTACAAGAAGTACAAAGGACAAGGAAAATAAAATGGCAAACCAACCCGATGATCAAGGTAAACTAGAAGTAAGCGTTCGTGTATTAGGTAACGAACTAATTGGACTTAAAATGGTAGTAGACGATTTTAAAATGAAATGGTTAGTACTAGGAGTAGTTACTATTGTAGCATTAGGTTGGGCAGGTAGCACATTTGGTCCTGCACTATTTGATATGGTTGGCGACAATGTTAAGTAAACAATGTAAACTCCATTTAAAAGAAGTAGGCGAAACACCTTTACAACATATGAAGCATGCACTAATTACGGCGGCAAGATTACAACTATTAGTGCCTGCTTTACTAATACACAGTATTGCACCTAGGTTTTTTACAAAGACAGCAAGTAATGTTATGAAAGACATATTGGGTAAAAGATGAAACACGCACTAGCATGGTTTGGATTAGCGTTACCTTGGATACTAATTTTAATCTTTGGTTATGGTCATGAAACCTGCTTTGGCGGTGACGAAGAATACGGACCAAGTAGTTGTTACTACTTTGTAGATATAATTATGATGACTTCGTTAATTGTTGGTATAATCTATTTCCTTTGGGTATACAGAGAACAGTATAGAATTTTTCACAAGTATGCTAGTATGGTAAAAGATTGGTTCACACCAAATTGGTGGGCCGCAGAAGCCGCACAAAAAATTTCAGACAAAACAGGACTACAAGAAAAAGCTGAAAACAGTAGAGTCAGAAAATGGCTAGACAAAAGAGAATCATCACTAACAGGATGGAAATGGTTACTGTTCCAAGTTGTTCGTGCTGTAGTTGCCATAGGATTAATAGAATTAGTTTTCAATTTAATTGGAATGACTATTTTACCATGGAGAATGTAAAGGAGAGTAAAACATGTACGAATACAAATGTAAAATATTAAGAGTAGTGGACGGTGATACAGTCGACGTAGATATAGATCTAGGGTTTGGAGTTTGGATGCACAAAGAACGTGTCCGTATGATGGGCATAGATACACCAGAATCAAGAACAAGAGATAAAGTGGAGAAGACCTTTGGACTCGCATCAAAAGACCGTCTTAAAGAATTATTACCAATTGGATCAATACAAGTGCTCAAGACAGAAATTGATAGAAGCGGAGAAGATAAAAAGGGTAAGTTCGGACGAATACTCGGAGACTTCCTTATTGAGGATAAAAGAGCCACTGATATTCTTATTGAAGAGGGACATGCTGTAGCATACTTTGGTGGATCTAAGGACGAAATTGAGATGAAACACATGGCAAATAGAGAAAAATTGCTACGTGAAGGCGTTGTTCCCCGTGATGAATACGATGCTGCTGTTGCCAAAATGAGTAAATAAACCGCTAAAATACGCGGAAAATAGGTCTTTTACCAAAAAAGGTTGACGTTTGCGCTTTATTATTGTATATTAGTTTTAATTATGTTAAACTTAATAAAAAAAATAATAAGGAGTAAAAACATGACAACTAAAGCTAAAGGAACTAAGTTCTTTAAAGAAGGTACACAAAATCAACAAATCCTAGAAAATTACTGGGGCAACGGAAAATCTTTTACTACAGAAGATCTAACTGACAACTTGGACATTATGTCTCCAGGTGCTAGATTAACTGAGCTAAGAGATGCTGGTTTTGATATCAGAGTAGTTGAAACTAACTCACACGATTCAGTGGGTAGACCAGAAGCTACATACAAAATTATGCAAAGAAGAGCATTTGCGTAATTAAGTTACCAAAATAACTTGACTTTTGCGCCTAGGCGTGCTATTATATACAAGTAATAGGCAAACGAAAGGCGCAATAGTATGACAATGAGTTTAGTACGTGGTATGACCACGCTCAATACCAAAAAACGCAAGGCAACTAAGATGACAGCCGGTAGACTAGAGAAGCTACAAAAAGATCATCGAGAACACAACAAATATATGAAACGTATACACGCACACAGTAATGTGATGACGTTTGACGAGTACGTAGAATATGTAAGTGGAAATTTCAAACCTAAGAAAACAACATCTAACAAGCCATGGACATGGGACGGTCCTAAGGTACGTGAAACACAACACGTTCCTAGTTTATCTTCTAAGGAAAGTTTTGCTCCTGCGACCAAGAAAGAATCTATGCAGTACACAGGCGAACGGAAACTTGTTGGTATTGCTATGATGCATAAAAGTAATTTGGTTCCAGTGTTCGCAGACGATGACGATAAGACCGGACAGAAACAAGCAACTGAAATTGCACAGATGCGTCGAAACTAAAAACACATACTAAATGTTGTTTTGTTATAACTTAAATATACGATGAGGCAAACTATGAAACATATAATATACTGGGCAATAGCTGTTATGACGGTGTCGACCGCTTTCGCCCAAACACAAGCAAGTACATTTCAAAAGCCACAACTTGAAGAATTGTACACAGCAGACAATCATCCAGAACTTTATTGTCTAGCACAAAACATTTACTTCGAAGCGAAGTCAGAACCATTAGCAGGACAATATGCTGTTGCTGATGTAGTTTTAAACAGAGTGCAAGACACTCGTTATCCTAACACAATATGTGAAGTTGTTCGAGAAGGACCAATTAAAGAAAGTTGGAAAACAAAACAAGATCCTAACTTATCTGATGATGAACGTATCTACTATCCAAAAAAGAACAGGTGTCAATTCAGTTGGTACTGTGATGGCAAGGCTGATACAGTAAGAGATAACGATGCTTGGCGTATGGCTCAAATTGTTGCCTATAAAATTTTACATAACGAGAAGATGCGAGGTATCACAGAAGGTGCTACACACTATCATGCTGACTATGTATCACCTAAGTGGGCAAGTAAGATCCAACTAGTCGGATCAATTTCAACACACATCTTTTATCGTTGGAACTAAAGGTTTACCAAAACAGGTTGACTACTACCTTAAAGTGTAGTATTATATAAACATAATGAACAAACAACCAAGGCTATGGAGGCTTAAATGAAAGGCATTATAAAGACCGGCATCATGATTGGTGCTCTATCACTACTAGGCGCTTGCTGAAGCGGATATGTAGAAATCGCAGAACGGGACACATATGCACAACCTAAATGGTATGCAAGTTGTGCAGAAACTGGTAGCGAAGGCTGGTTCTGGTGGAAAGAAGATTATGCTTATTCTTGCGGTGCAGGTGAAAGTATTTTTGTACAAGCCGCTG
>Ga0315320_10003800_pt1 | contig 12371 bp, 9 predicted proteins | sample M140m21515metaG_FD_203458 | JGI IMG/M metagenome (GOLD analysis project Ga0315320, IMG submission 203458) | Ammonia-oxidizing marine archaeal communities from Monterey Bay, California, United States - M1 40m 21515 | ecosystem: Environmental > Aquatic > Marine > Coastal | place: USA: California...
TGGCCGGCTTCGTTCTCGAAGGTCGAGTGGAGCGCCGAAACGGGATTTCGGCCCGTTGCGATCTTTTCGTACGGACCAGGACGTTGAAGATGACAGTCTGCAAGGAAGCGAGCGATCGGTACCAGGGCCCCTGGTGACCGACCTTCGTCCCCGCACCAACGGCAAAATTGCCACAAATTCGTCCATCGATGCGGTATTCGTGGTGAATTCACAATAGTCTCTACCGACGAGCCGCCGGGGAGCGGGACGAAGAGACCGTGAAGACAATCCGAAATCCGAGGGCCCACGATCCGGGGCGGTGATTCCGTCGATTTCACAAGTAGAAGAGCAGCAAGATGTCCGCGAACACGAGACACCCACTCGCCCAGGCCCCGCTGGATGAGCTCACCGCCGAGCTCGACAGACGCCGCGCGGCGCTTCCGAGGCTCATCGCCCGTCGCGACAGACTGATCACCGAGATCGAGATGGTCAACACGCAGATCGATGCGCTGGAGCGGCTCGACGGGGCCAGCGTCTCGAAGTCCTCGTTCCGCTCGATCCAGACGCCGAAGACCGCCGGCGGCAAGTCCGGTCGGGTGACGATGCGAGTGAAGATCCTCGAGATTCTCGCAACGGACCCGATGCGACCGAGCGAGATCGCCGAGGCGTTGGTCGATCGTGGACTCCATTCGGGAACGAAGTCGCTGCAGATACAGGTCTCGAGCACCCTTGCGAAATACCCGGACTTCCAACGCATCTCGCGAGGCCAATGGGTCCGGCAGGTCACGACGCCGGATACCGCGGCCGTGACGACTGACGACTGAAGTCGGCGGCGTCGGTCGAATCGAGGGACGTCAACGCAGGAACAGGTAGTACAGACGCCCCTCCGCGTACTGGCCGCCCGCGAGGGTCTCCGCCAGATCCCCTTCGCCCATGTAGATGTCGGCCCGACCCGGCGCACGGATGCCACCGCCGGTGTCCTGATCGACCATGAACCGAAGAATCGGCGACTGGACGCCGGAGACGTTCACGCCATCGGTGTCCACGAGGCAGACGCATCCCGGAGGGTAGACGTCCTTGTCGGTCGCAAGCGATGCCCTGGCGTTGACCTTGAATCCAAGGCTTCCAGATGGCCAGTCACCACCGTCGTAGGGCTGGAAGTAGACGAAGTTCTCGTTGGCCAGCATCGCCGTCTCGACGAGTTCGGGATCGGCGTCGTGAAGGTCGTAGATCGCTGGAAGACTGAGTCCGCCCTTCGGAATGTGGCCGTCCGCGACGAGCTTCGCGCCGAGGCCGCTGTAGCGGCGATCGGTCTTGCCGGCGTAACCCACGTACATCTCACCACCGTCGGGCAGGTTCAGACGCGCACTTCCGTTCACCTGGACGACGTAGACGTCGAGCGGTGATTCGAGCCAGGCAACCTCGGTGCCGGCGTGCATTCCGCTCGACATGATCTCCGCTCGCGTCGGGTATCGCTCGATCGAGCGATCCGGCATGCGACGGCCGATCGGCGTCCCGTCGACTGGATCGGTGATCAGATCGGCGGGCCGGGCGTACAACGGATGTGCGAACCGATCGGTCCGAGTGAGACTCGCATCGAAATCCGGGGCGTAGTACCCGGTGAACAGCACCGAGCCGCCACCGTTCCAGCCGACCGATTCGTAGACCCGGAACTCGTCGAGCACCTGCCGACGAAACTCCGCCGACGTCGAGGCGGTCTCGAGGATCGTGCGAAAACGCTTGACCGAACGCTGCGCCTCCTCGTGCGTGATCTCCCCGTCGGTCGTCGCGTAGGGATACCGACGTCGGGAACTCGGCATCTCGAACCATCCGATGCTGCGATCCAGCGCATCGAGGAGGCCGGTGTCCCGCCGCTGCCAGGCCTTCTCGAGATCCGGCATCGAACCCGAGGCCACGGGCCGAAGCGCCCGACCGCCCGAAGGAAGCGGCCGGTCGTACTCGGGCTTCGAGGATGCATCGGGCGCACACCCGATCCCCCCGATGACGAACGCCGCGGCGGCGAAGAGCTGAATGATCGGCGAGCGACGCGAAGTGGTCCGGGGGTTCGAGATCGGCATGCCGAAACGGTAGCGGAATCGGAGTTCGTCGTCTTGAATCCGGGAGGGCCTCGAAAACCGCTGGCCTCGAGTCGCTCGCCACCTACAATCGACGCGTGATCCCCGCGCAACCCGAAGACCAGCGGCTGGTACTCCTGATCGGCGACGAGATCGGTCGATCGATACGGCAGCGCATCGTCGATCGACTCGAGGTCGCGGACGTCCCGTTCCGACCGGCCGTCGTCGGCTGCGACCGGCCGTTTCAGGGATTCGAAGCCGTCGCGGATGCGATGAGCGAACTGCTGCAGACCTTCAGACCCCACGTCGCCCATGTCGCCGTCGGTCGAGACGACCTCCGAAGGACGCTCGAGCCCGATGGGATCAGCCACCCCGCCCGTCGCCTGGCGGACATTCGACGCGATCTCAACCGAATCATCGACGCCGCCAAGCAGTCCGCCGATACCGACGTGGTCCTTTCGACCGCCGCTCCGGTTCGAGACGATCTCCAGGAAGCGATCCGCGACGACGACGTGGATCGATTGAACGTGGTGATCCGCGAGGTCGGCCAACGCCGAGACGTCCTCGTCGATCGCTGGGATCGGACCATCGATCGACGATCCGAAGGTCCGGACCACCTCACGGCCGACGGCCACGGTCTCTCCTCGCACGGCCTCGATCTCGCCGCAACGTCGACCACGACCGCGATCGTCGACGCCTTGATCCGCGCCGAGAACCCATGGAACCGCCTCACCCGGATCGGTCGCGGCGGTCCGCTCGACGGGATACCACGTCCTCGGCACCCCGAACTCTCCTGAAACACGGGGCTCCGCGTCACGAGGAGCGTCCGAATATCGATGATTCGCGGCTTCCCGCGTCCCGATATGCGGAACCCATCGTCGATCTTCGAGGAAACACCCCGTGCGTCGACCACCTTCACTGGGGTACAATTGCGGGTCGGTCGAGTTCTCACCGTCCCCGTGCCGGAGTCACCCATGTCAGCCTCGAGCCCATCCCATCTCGTCCTCGGTCTTTTCGGCATGCCCGGCGGCTGGGAGATGGCCGTCGTCCTCGTGATCGGTCTTCTGGTCTTCGGTCGACGGCTGCCCGAGATCGGACGCTCGCTCGGCTCGAGCATCGTGGAGTTCAAGCGGGGCATCAAGGGAATCGGCGAAGAGATCGAATCGGAGTCCGAACGCGGTGGCTCGTCGCCCGCCCAGCTCGACCAGTCCAACAACTACTCGGGGCACCACGATCCCAAGACCGGTGGCGAGAAGAGTCCCTACCAGACCGAATCCTCGACCGGCGAGAAGTCCGACTGACGCCGTCATCGAGACGTCGATCCAAGCGGATCGCCGAACCGGACCACGCCGTCGCGACACCTCGCGACGGCGTCTTCGTTCCCCCAGTGCACCACCCGTCGACCACACGGCCCCGATCCCGCCCCCTTCGAGATCCGGAAGCACCACGTGAGCCGATCCACCACGCCCATCATTCCAGCCGACTCGCGGAACTGGCGAAGCCATGTCGCGGCGATCGCCGCCGGTGACGTCGGACGCGCGGAGGATGCCGAAGCGGTGGCGGACGCACGCCGACTGGTCGATCGCGGCGTGCTCGGCGCAAGCCTCGCCTTCTCGGCCCTCGGACTCGCGGGCGTGATCGCGGGATGGACCGCCGCGGGCGGGCTTCTCGATCCAGCGGAATCCCGCGTCCACGCCCCCGCGATGCTCGCCATCATCGTGGGCGTCCCCTGGTGTCTCTTTCTCGCGAGGACGCTGATCCTGCTGGCGCTCCGCCGCCGCGTGACGCCCTGGCTCGGCCGACTCGTCCCCGCCGGACTCATTCGTTTCGTGGGCGGTGGCGACGAGACGATCGCTCGTTCCGTCGCCCGTCGAATCGGCGAAATGCTCGCCCACGGCGCGGGACGACCACTCGCGACCGCCGGAACCGGCACCTTCTGGACCGCCTACGCGATCGCCGCGATCCTCGCGATCTGGTTCGCGACCGCGCGGATCGCCTTCGGCTTCGGCTGGGAGAGTTCCTGGCTGCCACCCGAGATCGGCGAAGCGGTGGTCGAGATCGCCGCAGCCCCCATCGAACTCGTGGTCGATCTCTCCGATCTCGCCCCGGTCGCCGCCCCACCGGCCGCGCCCGCCGATGATCCCGCCGCCTTGCAGGCTCGTCGGACCTGGATCACGTTCCTCTCGATCGGAATCGGCGCGTATCTCCTCCTCCCGATGCTCGCCTGGACCGTGCTCAACGCGGCGATCGGTCACCGCCGCGCGGATCGATGGCGTCCGCCGGGAACCACCGCGACGACGATCCGGCGGACGTCGACGATGCCGACGCAGCCGCTGAACAGGGATTCGACAGGCGTCGAAACGACCGGATGCACCCACCTGATCCGCGTGGAACGTCCCGCCGATGCGACACCGCTTCCCGATGCGTTCGCCGACCTGGAGGATCTCGGCGACGACGATGCACGTGACACCGGATCCGACACCGAGAACGCACCCGGCCGGCTTGCCGTGGTGGCCTGGGCGCCCGCGACGCCCGACCGGGGCATCCGCCGTCGACTCTCCCGCCTCATGGAGATGTCCTCGAAGTCACCGCTCCTGATCCTCGATGGCGGGAACCGACTTCGCCGCGCTGAATCGTCGGCATCGATCGCCATCCGACTCGAGGACTGGCGACGCCTCGCCGAAGAACTCGAGATCGATCTCCTCGAATGCGATCTCGAGGAGATCACCGCGCGAAGCCGCGAGATCCTGAACGAGGCGATCACCGGCAACGCCGACCACCCTCGCGACGGGGCCACCGGACGGTCGAGGCTTCTGCTCAAGGATCTCGATGGTGCCTTCGCGATCATCGGCCGACACCTCGAAGGTGAACCCTCCCTTCCCGATGATGCCGCGACGGCGCGCTGCATGGCCGAACTCGCCGCCGAACTGGGAGGACGGACGGGCGATGAATCCCGTTGGCGAGCACGACTCGCCGATCTGGCCGGTCTCGACACGGCGTCGGTTCCGGCGCGTGTCGATGCGCTCCGCTCGTTGGGCCTCGGCCAGCTTCCGTCGGGCCTGCGATCGAGTGCCGCATGGGTCGGGGTCGGCGGCATGCTGGGCGTCGCGGCGTGCGCCGCGGCGGCCGTGGTCGCCCCGGCCGCCCTGCTCGCGGTCCCTGCCTGGGCGGGAACCGGGGCCGGGATCGCCGGACTCGTCTCGCTCGCCCGTCGCGGCAAGGCCGCCGATGACACCCCAGGAACCACGGGTGCTTCGAAGGAACCGGACCTCGGGACCGCGGTCCTCGCCCTCGCCGCCGCCGCCGTGCTGTGGTGGTCGCAGGACGGAGACGAATCACGAACCACGGCGATGCTGGAGGCCCTCACACCCGACGACCGTCGTCCGGAACTCGTCGATGCCGACGATGCACGTCGGTGGCTGGCCGCCGCCCGTGCAGGAATCGCCGCCGGCATGGAGTCGATGCCATGACCACCTCGCTTCGCATCGCGGTGGTGGGCCACGCCAACACCGGCAAGACCTCACTTCTTCAGACCCTGCTCCGCCGTCGCGATTTCGGTCTGGTGAGTCCGCGTGGCGGCACCACCCGCGTCAACGAGGTCGGCGAGGTCGCGGACGACCGCGGACCGATCGCCACCGTCGTCGACACGCCGGGCCTCGAGGACTCCGCCCGACTTCGCGACGCGATCGAAAGCACGCGGATCGAGCGACACGATGATCCTCGCACGCTGCTCGACCGATTCCTCGAGTCGAGCGACGCTGGTCCCGACGGCGAGCTCGCGCTCGAGGCCGAAGCCCTGCGCGCGACCACGGAGGCATCGGTGCTGCTCTACGTCATCGACGCCCGCGAGGAACCGAGACCACGACACCTCGACGAACTGCATTCACTGATCGCGACCGCCCGTCCCGTCGTCCCGATTCTCAACTTCGTCGCCCGCCCCGAGGCCGACGCCGTCCGCTGGCGCGAGGCGTGTGCTCGCCAGGGGCTCCACGCGACGGTCGCCTTCGATGCGATCGTGTACGACGACGCGGGCGAACGGCGCCTGCTCGATGCCGTCCGCACCCTGACGCCCGAGCACGCCGAGTCGATCGACCGCTGGATCGAACTTCGACGTCGCGAACGCCTCGACTCGGTGACCGCGGCGTCGGCCGCCGCCGCCGACCTGATCATCGACGCCGCCGCGGCGGTCCGGCTCACCGATCCCGCGAGTCGAGACGACGCGGCGAAGACCGCGGCCTTCGACACCGCCACGGCCACGCTCCTTGAGGATCTGCGAGCACGAGAGGTCGAGGCGCGGGATCGGATCGCCGCATGCTTCGGCTTCACCGGTGCGGAGGCGGAAGCCACGAACCTTGAGATCACCGAAGCCCTCGGTGGCGTCGACTTCGCGAGTCCCGCGAGTCTCGAGCGGGCCGGGATCTGGGCCGCGGGCGGCGGCGCCGGACTCGTCGCGGCCGGCGCCATGATCGATCTCGCGACCGGGGGGATCTCGATGGGCGGCTTCACCGCCCTCGGTGCCGCGGGCGCCGCCCTCGGTGCGGTCGGGGCGAGCGGTGGCAAGATGCTGCGGCGACTCCGCGGACAGGACGAAGTGCGGCTCGCGGACTCGGGAATCGACGTCCTGGCACTTCGCGCCCGCGCGACGATCCTCGCGTTCCTCGCCCGCGGTCACGCCGCCATCGAGCCGGTTTCGCTCGAGAACGTCATCGAGGATGGTCTTCGAGATGACGGCAGATCCGACGATGAACCCAAGGGATCGACCTGGCCCGAACTCCGACGCCGGGCTCGCGGCGTCGCCGCCTGGAGCGGGCTGTCGCATCCTCGGAGCACCCGCGGACCGGGCGTCGCGCGAGCCGAAGCCGCCCTGCGGATCGAGGAATGGCTCCAGAGGAACATCCTTCCGCCCTCCTGAACTCGGGATCCTTGGCGCGAACCGCGGGTTCGCTATACTCGACGACCCGCCGGATACGGCGAATGCGGGGCGATTAGCTCAGCTGGCTAGAGCGCTGCCGTCACATGGCAGAGGTCGAAGGTTCGAGTCCTTTATCGCCCACTTTCAAGACGCCCTCGGAGCACTGCTCCGGGGGCGTTCTACTGGGTCTTGACATCAGACGAAGCGCCGGTACTATTGACAACCCATTGCCATTGGCAATCGGTTGTCAGTAGCAGGTGCCCCCAGAAGCGGCAAAATCGACCCCGGACGCCAGAGAGAACGCTGCACATGTCTCAGATGACCGCCATGAACGCCATGAATGCCGATCCCCGACTTCCGGGATCACAGGCCTTCCGAGACGGACTCGGAGTCGCCGCATCGGTGCTCTGCGCCATCCACTGCGCGGCGATGCCCTTCGTGGTCGGGTTCCTGCCACTGCTCGGATTGAGTTTCCTGGCCGAGCCTTCCTTCCACAAGTGGATGGTCGGCATCTGCCTCGGACTCGCCCTGATCGCGTTCGTCCCCGGCTGGCGTCGACATCAGCGTCTGATGCCCGCCCTCATCGGGCTGGGTGGCCTCGGTCTGATCTCCTTCGCCGCCTTCGCAGGCCCCGACGAGTGCTGTCCCACCCCGCATGACGGGACGACCGCATCCACCGAATGCGCCTCGATGGGCCCGGCGGATCCTGACGCCGCATCCTGTGATGCCGCCTGTTGCGAGACGATCCCGACCGCCGTGGTCCCCCCGACGGACATGGTGGTGGTCGAGGATGAACAGGAATGCACCGCGTCGTGCTGCTCCGCGGATGTGGAAGCGACGGTTTCACCCCCCACCACCGCGATGACCGCCGCGGTGGTCCCGGCCGTGGAGACGGACCCGCCCTGCACCGTCGGTTGCTGTCCTGAAGACGACGAGACGATCGCGTTGGCGGGTTCCGGTGGCTTCATGAGCATGTTCTGGCTGCTCATGACGCCCATCGGCGGCGTGATCCTGGTCGTGGCACACCTCACCAATCATCACCTGACCCGGTGCCAGAAGGCCTGCTGCACGACTGATCGCGAACCGCACGCCACGGCGTGACGGGGCGATGACCCCAGCCACTTCCAGGCGACCACGAACCGGGAAGGTCCGTTCGACATGAATCTCGATTGGCTGATCGTCGGCGGTGGAATCCACGGCGTCCACATCGCCACGCGTCTGATCGCGGAGGCGGAGATCCCTGCCGAGCGACTACGGATCGTCGATCCGAGCAGTCGTCTGCTGGAACGATGGCACGACTGCACCGCGACGACGGGAATGAGTCACCTTCGCTCGGCCTCCGTCCACCACCTCGATGTCGATCCGCTCGCACTACAGCACTTCGCCGGCAAGCGGAAGAACCGGGCGGCGGGGCTCTTCGCCGCCCCCTTCGAACGCCCCAGCCTGTCCCTCTTCAACGCGCACTGCGACCGCGTGACGGGCGAACTCGGCCTGGAGGATCTTCACGTTCGCAGCAAGGCGATGACCTGCTCCCCCGAGGGGGCTCGAATCACCATCGGCCTCGACGATGGAAACGCGATCGAAGCGTCCAACGTGGTCCTGGCGATCGGCGCGGGCGATCAACCCGAGTGGCCGCCGTGGGCACCTCGGGACGACGCTCGCGTTCGTCACGTCTTCGACACCGGTTCGTCCGGGTGGCCCTCGTCTCCCGAGACCGTGCTCGTGGTCGGCGGTGGGATCTCCGCGGGTCACGTGGCGCTTCGGCTGGTCGCCGAGGGTCACCGGGTGCATCTGCTTTCACGGCACGCCATCCGTGAACACCAGTTCGACAGCGATCCCGGCTGGCTCGGCCCGAAGTACACCACCGATTTCCACCGTGAACCCGATCACGATCGGCGGCGGGCGGTGATCACCGAAGCCAGGCACCGAGGTTCCATGCCGCCGGACATGGGCCGCGCGATCCGGCGAGCCATCAAGCGCGGGCGAATGGAATGGCACGAGGCCGAGGCCACCGGGTTCGCAGAAAGGTCCGAGGGCGTCTCAATCAGTATCAGCGACGAATCCACGCTCAACGTGGATCGGATCCTGCTCGCCACCGGCTTCGCCAGTCGACGCCCGGGAGGGCCGATGCTCGACGACCTCATCGCGTCGGCATCGCTGCCGTGCGCCCGCTGCGGCTACCCCATCGTCGACCCATCCCTGCGATGGCACCCGGGCGTCTACGTATCGGGCCCGCTCGCCGAACTGGAACTCGGCCCGGTGGCGAGAAACATCGCGGGCGCCAGGCGAGCCGGCGATCGAATCGTCGCCGCCGCTCGATCGAGTTCGTCCGCCAACTGAACCCGAGCCCCCCGACGCCGTCCTCCGGGCCCGATCAGTATGCGGCCGCCCACACTGCCACAGACTCTGTTTCTTCGATCTTCGCGACGGAAGCCACGTACCCGAACTGGAGATCATCCATTCGTGCAGCATGTCCACCTGGATCGATGATCCCCGAGAAACCCATCTCCCGGATTTCGACGTCGACAGCCGGGTCGTGATGATCCCCTGCATCGTCGGGGACGTGGAGGGGAGCCATTTCTTCGAAATCGTGGACCGGCGCCTGGTGCCACTCGCCACGTTTCCGTGGAACAGTTCCTGGAACCGGCCGAACCGCACCGACGTTCCCGAGCAATGAATCGGCGAAGGCCCGCGGCCTCGCTCAGAGTGATTTCAGGAAGGCGACGATCGCCGCCCGTTCACTCGCGGACATGTTCCGGAAGGTCTCCTTGGAGGCCTCGGCTTCACCACCGTGCCAGAGGATGGCCTCTTCAAGACTGCGAGCGCGACCGTCGTGGAGGTAGGCCTCTCCACCACTGACGCCTTCGGTCAGACCGATGTTCCACAACGCCGGCGTTCGCCATTCCGCACCACTGACCCCGTGGTCGCCGATGTTGTCGGCCAGCCCGGGTCCCATGTCGTGCAACAGCATGTCGGTGTACGGATGGATCGTCTGATCCCGAAGCTCCGCGTAGGGATGCGTGCTGCCCGTCACCATCGTCGGGACGTGACACGCCGTGCAGTTCGCCGCGGCGAAGAGGGCTTCCCCCTCGAGCGCCTCCTGATCCAGAAGATCGCGTCGCGCCGCGATTCCGAGCAGCGACGTGTAGCGATCCATCAGGTCGAGATCCTCGTTCGCGATCTCGATCGGCGATGGCTTGACGTCGCCGTCCAGCACGGGAAAGACTTCACTCGACACGCCCATGTCGCGGTTCATCGCATAAGCGATCTGCTCGCGCACCGACGCCGTCGAACCGCGAGCGCCGAATCGCCCGATGCGACTCCGATTCGGATCGGCAGGATTCTCGACCGTTCGAAGACGACCGGAGATCCCGTCCTCGTCGAGATCGCATTCGTCGGCCAGTTCGAGCAGCGTCGCTTCGTCGATCGCCTCGAGCAGGCCCACGCCCACGAGTTGCGGCGCGAGACGGACCGAGTAGAACTCCGGTACCGGACCGGTGAATTCATAGACGGGGCGGCGAAGCGTGTACGCCGAACCGTCTCCGTAGGTCCCCGGGATCTCATCCCATCCGGCGAGGAGCATCGAACCCTCGGAATCGTCGGCGTCACCACCGCCCTGGAAGCCGTCCGGCTCGAGGACCTCGAACCAGTTGAGGTTCCAACCACCGGACGCGGCGCTGATGCCGAATCGATGTTCACCCGCGGTCAACTGAACGCTGAGCGTCACGGTGATCCAGGACTGCCATCCGCCGGTCGCGGGGATGTCGATGGTTCCGTGCAGCGGCGATCCGCCGACCTCCTCGAAGCGAAGGGTCCCGCCACCGGGCACGCTCGCCACTCGGAAATCGATGAGATACGTGCCGGTCGTCGGAATCATCACCGGGTGATCGACGTAGGCCATCCAGTCACCGGCGTCGATGTAACCGACGTTCAGACCGCCGCCCTCGTCGGTACAGGTCTCGGTCTGGACGCCGCTCATCACGGAGTAGTCCTCGGCCTCGACCCGAATGATCGCCGTCCCGTCACCACCGCCGCCGTCACCGCCACCGCCACCCGGCGTCGAACCGGTGCTGGGCTGGAGCACTTCACCGAGGATCGGATGCGGCGTTCCATCCGCATCGCTGCCGACCTGGATGACGGCCTCGTTGTAGGCACCGCCGACCGCGGGCGGAAGCGCGCGACCGTTTCCGATGTGACATGCCACGCAACTGGTATTGACGAATCGCGGCCCGAGCTTGCCGATGTGGTCGGTGAAGATCGGGTTGCCGTCCTCGGAATGAACGCCGGTTCCGAAGTCCGTGTGATGCAGACGGCGACCGACGGTGAACGCGTGACCGCTGGCGTGGGAGATGTTCCCGGCCATCTGCTTGAAGCGTTCGTCGGGTTCGTTTGAATACTGGTAGGGAAGCGTGGTCCGGCCGCCGAGCCACGCCTCTTCGGGCAGCGGGAAGGAATCGAAGGACGCCGCCTCGCGTTCCGCCGGGGTCTCGGCTTCCTCCTTCGCCTTCGCATACCACGGGACGATTCCCTCACCGACGACGTAGAGCAGTGCCGTACCGTAGTAGTTCAATCTTCCGTTCCGCGGCGCGGCGAGGAACTGGCTGAGCTCGATCTCCATCCGATCGCCGATCGCGAGCGGCGTCTGCTCCGGCCACTTGTTCTCGATCTCCGCGGTGTACCTGTATTCCAGCTCACCGGGATACCGCGTCGACGGCTCGGTGGAGACGAGCGTGACGCCCGCGTTCAGGAAGTCCGACATGTTGTTGTGGTAACCCGCGAATCCGGTCGCGTAGAACGTGCGGAATTCGGCGGGGTTCAGGCGATCGAGCGTCGTGAAGTTGAAGGTGAGCCCGTCGCCGCCCATCGCCGCCCGATCGACGATCTCGATCTCGGCGACCCGCTGCTCCCAGTAGAAGGGGAGCCAGTGGTCATAGGTTCGATAGGGGACGCCGTTGACGATGTCCTCGCGGGCGTGCCGGTCCCGCGCGCGGTCCGCGATCCGGGTGATCATCGCGTCGGACGTGTACTCGACGATCTCCGGCTCGAGCGGTTCCGAGCCATCGTGAATCGGATCGAAGACGAGGTCCTCCTCGCACGGGCACCACCCCCACGCACCGAGCATCGCACCGATGTCCGCGCCGTCGACGCGACCGTCGCCGTTCAGGTCGGCGGATCCGTTTCCCTTCCCCCACTGGGCGAGCAGGAGTCCGATGTCGCTTCCGCCCACCCCGCCGGAACCATCGAGATCGGCGGGGCAGTCACCGTGCGTGGTGACACCGAACGAAGCGAACACTGCCAGCGCGGCGAGCTGGATGACCGCCCTCGATGACCGAAGCGAACCGGGAACGAATGACTGCTGAACTGCCTGCGACATGGTGCCTTGTTCCTCATCTGGAGCGAGCGTT
>Ga0315320_10003801_pt1 | contig 12365 bp, 5 predicted proteins | sample M140m21515metaG_FD_203458 | JGI IMG/M metagenome (GOLD analysis project Ga0315320, IMG submission 203458) | Ammonia-oxidizing marine archaeal communities from Monterey Bay, California, United States - M1 40m 21515 | ecosystem: Environmental > Aquatic > Marine > Coastal | place: USA: California...
CACGGGGTTCCCTGTTTGTCGGAGGCGGGGCAACGCTCGGCACCGCTCCGGTTGCCGGTGGTAGCGGTGGGCCGCTTCGCTTGTTCGCAGATCTGGCACTGGTAGATGCGTACTTCAATCCAAAAATCGCAACACGGCAGTGGTCGGCTAGCCGGGCGGGTGTGTCGGTTGCAAAAAACGACGCTCTCCTGAATGCCGGGTTGGCTTATGTTGATCTTTTGCAGGCGGCGGGGCAAATCGCGGACACTGAGGCTGCCATGGCTGCGGTCCAGCAGTTGCTGAATCTGACCGAAACATTTGCAGTAGCAGGTGCGGGGGCGCAGGCTGACGTTGATCGGGCTGCGACTGCCAAAGCCCGGCTAGAGCAGAAATTGCACAATTCCCAGAGGCTCTTCCGCACACGTTCAGCATCCCTTGCTCGACGGTTGCGGCTGGATCCGAGGTTCGAATTGCATCCTGCCGATCAAGTGATTGTTCCGCTGGAACTGTTGGCCGATTCCAGTGATCAGGAAATACTGATTCAGACAGCACTTTCAAAGCGTCCGGAAGTCAGTGAATTGGGGCATGAGATTGCCAGCCTCTGTCTCGAAGTCAAGAAGCAGCAAGTAGCACCCTGGATTCCGCTTGTTGCAGTCACGAGCAGTGGCGGCAGCTTTGGTGGAGGTAAAGGATCTGAAATCGACAATCAGGCGGGAAGAGCCGACCTCGATGTGCAGGCTCTATGGCAACTCGAAAGCCTGGGGGTGGGGGTTGTTGCAAAACGCAACCGCGCTGGCAGTCGTTTGGCTCAGAGCCGGACCGAATTGTCAGACCTTCGCGATGAAATCACGGCGGAGGTGATATCGCAGCGGGAGAATGTCCTGAACTATCGAATGCAGATTGATTCGGCCAATGAATCTTTGGCAATGGCAGAATCAAGTTACGATCGTAATCTGTTGCGTGTTCGTGCTGATGAGGGTCTTCCGATTGAGTTGTTGCAGGCCATTCAGGCTCGTGCAGCGAGCCTTGAGGATCGCACTGTTGCCGTTGCAGGATACAATCGGTCGCAGTTGCGATTACTGTATGCGACGGGACAGATCGGGCGGTAGATAATCGGCTGACCGGCCTGAGCGGGTCAGGACTTCAGGATGTCTGTCAAATCATTGGTGCTGTCGGAAAAAGTTTTCTGTTCCGAGCCAACACAATGCAGCATGGTCAACAACAGATTTGACATCGGAATTTTTTCTTCGAATCGCAGGTACTGTCCGTGTTGCAGACCCAGGTCTCCACCACCAGCCAATACCAACGGGTAATTTCGGTTGTTGTGCGTGGTGCTGTTGCTGCTGCCGTACAGGACCACTGTGTTGTCCAGCAGTGAAGCCTCGTTCTCTTTTGAGTCTGACATTCGGTCAAGGAAATACGAGAGTTGTTCGGCCATGAATTGATCCCAGCGACTGAGAGCCTCGGCGCCACCGGGTTTGTTCCAGTCGTGGGCAAGTGAATGAAGCGAAGACTTGAAACCTTCCAGTTGAGGGAACTTGGCCGCTTTGGACGAGCAGTCCGCCATGTTGGTGATTTGGTAAGTCGCTACGCGTGTTGAATCGGTCCTGAATGCCAGATAGATCAGGTCGTACATGGTACGAATGAAATTTCTGGGAGCCTCATCGTCCGCTTCCAGATGCAGCGTTTCACGATCTTGATCACTCAATTCGGGACGAGGCACTTCAAGCCACTGCTGGGATCGTTGCACGCCCCGTTCAATTTCTTCGACCGATGCAAGATATTCATCAAGTTTTTCGCGGTCGTGATTGCCCAGTCGTTTTCGCAGTGATTTGGAATCTTCTAAAACACGATCCAGCATGCCTGCAGCACTCCTGAGACGCCGCTGCTTGCGAAGCACGTCTGCGTCTCCCGCACCAAAGAAACGATCGAATATCTGCTGCGGCTGATTCAGGGCAGGCAGGGGGCGGCCTTTGTGATCGTATGACAGAGTGCTGGAACGAGTCGGTTCGCCGACACCGCCATCGGTTGACATTACCAAAGAAGAAAAACGGGTTTGTTCTGACGCTGCCAGCGCAGCCACCTGGTCAACCGAAACCGTATTCTGCAGCATCTTGTTGTTGAGATAGGCACCCGTCAGGAAAGTGTCGCCCGTGTCATGCGCCCCCATGCGTCGACCATTGGGATGTGACAAACCACCCAGAATGCTGAGGTGGTCACGGTGTTTTTCCAGAGGCTGAAGTGTCTCGGTGAATTCGAACTCTTTTCCGTCGCCGTTGGGAAACCATCTCCATTTGGCTTGGTCGCTGTCTTCTTTGGGTAGGCTGACTCCAAACCCAAAGTAGAAAGCACACAAACGTTTTGCCTTGGATTTTTCTGATGCTGCCGCGTGGGTCGAACCGCTCATGCACTCAAGCCACGGCAATCCCAGCGAGACTCCGGTTCCTCGAAGAAATGTGCGTCGGTTCAGATGCCACGATTTAGTCGCCATGGTTGATGATCCCTCAATCGTCTGATGAAGATGCCAATGGTGAAAGTGCTATTTGGTTCGAAAGGGTGAGCTGAGAACCAATTGGGTAATCAAATTCCGAAAACGATAGTCGTCAGCCTTGAATGATGAAGTCAACGCGAGTACTGCTTCACGATCTGTCAGCTGAATCGGCCTGCCAAGTGAGTAAGTCAGAAGATGAATCACCAGTGAACGTGAAAAATCCTCTGCCCGTTGTGTCAGAAGATGACGTTTCAGTCCTTCTGTATCCACTAATTCTATTCCATTAGGCAACCGATTCGCAGTCGTAGGATGCGTTTTCTCTTTCTCTCCGCCTTGCTCCGTTTTCGGTGCAGCGCGATACAAACCGGCTGCATCATAATTCTCCAAAGCAAGACCCCATGGATCGAGGCTCTGGTGGCAATTGTTGCAGGCTGTTTTTTTGCGGTGAATCTCCAATTGCTCGCGAATCGAACGTTCCCTGAACTTCGGGTCGCCATCCTCCAGTGTTGGTGCATCCGGTGGTGGAGGTAGGGGTGGGTCATTGAGCAGGCGATCACGGACCCAAACCGCTCGACGGATCGGATGCGAGTCCGAACCCGTTGAATTTGCCAACAGGATACTGCCTTGCGTTAACAGACCGCCGCGGTGGTATTCCGGCAGCGTCTCGACGGGACGCATGCTGGTTCCCATCACCCCGGGGATTTCGTAGTGACGCGCCAAGCGTTCATTGAGCATGACGAAGTCGGCATCGATCAACTGCAATGCACTCAGGTTTTCGTTCAGAACTCTGCCAACCAGAGCGTGGGTTTGCTTCCGCAAATCCCGCTTCAATGTTTCGTCAACATCCGGGAACCGTTTGGTATCCACTGCAATGCTTTCGAGTCTGTCCAGTTGAAGCCACTGGTCGGTGAACTGTTCGATAAAACGTGAGGCACGTTGATCGGACAGCATTCTTTCGACTTCCGATACCAGCACGGTATCTTTCAGCAAGTCGCCGTTGGCAGCCAAATCCAGCAGGTGTTGGTCCGGCATCGTACTCCACAGGAAATACGACAGGCGTGATGCCATCTCCCAGTCGGTGACAGGTCTTTTCTTGTCATTGGCCGGTTCTACAAGATAAAGGAACTCGGGTTGAATCAGTACCAAAGCCAGTACTTCCCGCAACGCTTCGATTTGGGAAGGAAAGTCAGAGCGAATGATTTCGTAGTGGTCAGCGAAGCGTTGAAGCTCGTCATCATGGACGGGTCGGCGAAAGGCCCGCGTCATGAAGTTTGACAGGATTTTACGCACGTATGCTGTGTCTGAAACATTCTGCAGGGGTGATTCAAGAATAATCTTCTGGTGTGTAGTGGGAGGCCACTGCTCAAAGACAGGGCCTTCAAATTGGACCGACTGAATCAACAGCTTTGGTAAGTGTGGTTCGTCGGGATAGAACTTTTTTTTCTGCTCATCTTTCTGTTCTTTGGGAAGTGCACTCCCATCGTCGTAGACATTCCGAACGCGAACGACCAGTCCCGGGTACTTGCCCTGTCCACGTACGGGCATGGGAAAGTCCTGCAGTTGGCCTCGGAACTGAAACACTTGTTCGTCTTGGGTCGAAACCTCGACCGGTTCAAATTCTCGGACCAGAATCTGTGTGTCCGGACAGTAGCCAACAGACACTTCGAGTAGTGGAAATCCTCCATCGGGTATCAACTCCGCTGTGAGTTTCACCGTCACGACAAACTCGCCGTCGTCAGGATATTCTTTCATCTTGGCAAGGAATTCCTGCTGCCGACCCAGGCGATTGGATTTTATTGCCGTGCTGATCCACTTGTCGTTCCGGCTTTCTTCAAACTCGTGTTTGAATACCTCCGGGGCTTCACCTGATTTCAGCACACGATCCATCGCGCGGCGCGCTGTATCGAGATAGCATTCCAGTTGATAGGCGGACATGCGAAGGGACTGGCCATCATTGATGAATCCATCAGGCGAGACCGCGTCGGGGGGAAGGTCCCGAACGTAGTCCATGTCGACACCCAATAAATCCCTCATGGTGTTCTTGTATTCCTGCCGATTCATTCTTCGCAGAATCACTCGTCCGTCAGTTTGTTGCCTTGCAGCAATTGCCTCGTTGATGTTCGTTGACAACCATTGCGTCAGTTTGTTCGTTTCTGTGGCTGTCATGGTGGAGGCATCTTCGGGCGGCATCTTGCCAGCTGATACCACGTTCAAGACCTCATGCCAAACTTCGGCGGCGTTGCGATCCTCAAGCATGTTCTGGGACAAAACGTCCAGTCGCACTCCGCCTTCCTGCTCCTGCTTTCCGTGGCAATCAAAGCAATGCTTCTTCAATACTGGCAGCACGTCTTGTTGAAATGCCAGCTTGGTTTCCAGTCCTGTGAGTGTCGTTGCCTCTTCACTAGCGGTTACCTGACAGGTCGTAGCGGCGAACAAAATCGAGACTGCCAGACATGCACGTCCAACGTGCTGCAGAAGCATGGCAGACCGAGGGAAGGGAAAACGCAAAGTAGACGGTTGGGTTGGTGGGGCAAGGTCAGCCGCGGGGTATCAGAGACGATGCATCGCAGCCAAAGGGTGGGCATTTGAGTATACATCAAACAGGCTTTCGCCACACTGTAAATCGCAGCCTGCTAGTTGCTCAAAACATCTGCAACCGGGGTAAAAGGTTGCACTTTCTGCGAGTTGTCTCACGCGCGGGTGCAATCCGTCGGGTGATCTTCCCAAGTTCGATTCACTCACCTGGGAACCGTGTCTTTCCAGGCTATTGGTTGGCAGAAGTGGCTTGGATGCAATACAGGTGCTTTTCTCCACGAATGAAGACATTGCCCTGTTCAGGGACGGGAGAGCCAATCACAGGCTCATCCATCTCATTTTCCGAGATCAGTTTGAACTGATCATCTTTGACACTGGCAACAAATAATGTGCCGTCCTCGCGAGGCGCATACAGGATGCCATTGGCAATCATTGGGGAGGCATAATAGGAAGCACGACCCTTGGGTAAGGCGTCGCTCCAAATCGTCTTGCCAGTCGCTGGATCAATGCACTCAACCTCTCCACGGTCACGGACCATGTACACACGCCCCTTGTAAGCAACGGGACTTGGAACGAAAGTTGAAATATCGTCACGCTGCCAGAGGTGGTTGGTTGCGGTGACGTCACCACTGCCGTCGAGTCGGACTCCAAACATCAAAGGCAGTTTGCGGTCGTTTCTGCCAAAGGCAATCACCGCTACATCATTAACAATGACGGGCATTGCGATGGCTGGCCACAGCTTTTTTGATTCGGGATTGAAGCCGCCGCACGACCACAGAGTGTTACCGTCTTTTGCATCGTGGATGGTCACGTGCTCGGCACCCCAGACCAGCAATGCCTGTTTACCCTCATGTTGAATCACCAGGGGGGATGTATAGCCATGGTCACATTCCACTGGTGTTTCATAGTTGCGTGATACTTTCCAGGAAAGTTCGCCAGTCTTTTTGTCGAAGGCTGCCAGCCACGATTCACCGTTGTGCATTCTCGCCAAAATTGCGTGTTGATCGGTGAGCACGGGGGACGTTCCGTGGTCCCAAAACAGTGTGTCTTTGCCATACCGTTCTACGATGTTGGTTTGCCAGCGGATTTCACCGTCAGGTTCTACCGCCGCGAATGTTCCGCTCTTGAAGTACACATAGATGGCGTCACCATCGCTGACGGGTGAAGCGTTGCTACCTGATCCATTTCGGTGCTTGCCTTTGACTTCAGGGCCAAAGGAGGTGGTCCACTTGACTTTGCCGTCCCAGTCAACTGCCAGCAGGGAATCATTCCCGTCTTTGGGAGCCGTCAAATAAATGGTTTCATTCACCACGATCGGCGTTGAGCAGCCTTTGCCAGGTAACGGAGTCTTCCAGCGTATGGTCTGGTCGCTGATTTCACCTGGGTAATCACCTTCCGCGATGCTGCCCGTGTCATCCGCACCTCGCCAGCTGGGCCAATCCGCGTGGGCGGTTGATACAAGGTTGGTGGATACAATGCTCAGAAGGGTCAGGAACAGGGTGCTTTTGAATGGTCGCATGGCAGTGGTGGTGACAGCAAAGGAAGGAGGGAAATGCGGAGTTGGCTGTGAGGTGGTGCCCGAAAGATGAACTCGAAGCGAACCGTAACGGCGTGACATCAAGCGTTGCTGAAAATGGAATTTTCCAGAATGCCGGTGCTGTCAGCAAATGAGTCCACCTGAATGCCCATTGAGCGTAGGATACTGAGGTGCAAATTCGCCATCCGGGTTTCGCCTTGCCGCCAGTACTGGCCATGTTGCAGACCCATGTTGGATCCTCCCGCGACCAGTGTTGGCAGATTTTTTGACCAGTGGGTTGTGCTGGCACCGCTGCCGTACAGTAGCACGGTATTGTCCAGCAGCGTCCCATCGACATCCTTGTACTGTTGCAGTCGATTCATGAAACCAGCGATTTGTTCGCTTAGGAAAAGGTCGTATTTGGCAAAGTCCAATTGCCCGGCTTTGTCGCCGGCATGGGACAACTGGTGGTGGGTTCTGCTCAGTCCCAATTTGAGCGGAAACGTGTCGCTGATTCCCATGCCGTCTTCACGATTCAACATGAAGGCAACGCTGCGGGTGATGTCCGCGTCGAACGCCAGTGAAATCAAATCGAACATGTTTCGATAGTATTCACGCGGGTCATCTTCTTTGCTGACGTCAAGATTCAGATGCGAGTGGTCTTGGTCTTTGACAGGAATGTCAATCCATTTCTCTGAAGCAATCAGGCGTGATTCAATCTCGTTCAATGAAGCAAGGTATTGGTCCATCTTTCGACGGTCTGCAGCACCGAGTTGTTGATTGAACTTGCGTGAGCTTTCAAGAACCGCATCGACCAATTTGATCTTTGCCTGCAACTTTTTGCGTTGTGCTTTGAGGGACGTCTGGTCAACCCTGAACAAGCGATCAAAGACTCGCCGTGGGCTGTTCTCGGCAGGAATTGGACGACCTTGAAGATCATAGGAAATGGTGCCAGTTCGAGACAGGAATCCGACTCCTGCATCGATCGAAAGTACCAGCGAAGGCTGCCGGCAGTGCTGCTTGGTGTGTTGGGCGATGACTTGATCGAGCCCGGCGGTGTTGTACGTATCTCGAGTCGAATCGTGCAGTGGGGCGCCTGTCAGCCACATGTCCGAGCAGGTGTGTGGGTCAGCTTTGACGCCGTTTTCGTGGTACAGGCCACCCATGAAGCTGAGATGGTTTCGGAACGGCTTCAAGGGCAGTGTGGATTCTCCGAACACAAAATTGCCCGCATCTTCCTTGGTTGGGAACCAGCTCCATTCATTGATGTCGTGGCCAGTTTTTGGTAACGACATGCCGTTGGCGGTGTAGATGGCGCAAAAGCGTTTCGGTGAATGGTCGGTGACCTCGCTACCCATCGCTTCCAAGGGAGGCAGTGCCAATGCGGCACCTGCGATTCCCTGCAGGACTGAACGTCGCTTGATCTGGGCTGGGTGGAACATTGTGTCTCTTTTCGGGGCGGGACGAGTTACAGGTTTTGGATGGCAAGAATTACTTCTTGAGAAACAAATCACTCGCGACGACAAACTGGATGATGTCAAGCATCCCGTAGTTCTTCGCCTTTAATTCTAAACACTGTTGCTTCAGAACGCGATCCTCATTGTACGTCAGGCTGCGTCCCATGGCATAGACGGAAAGGTGTCGCACGACGCTGTACACAATGCTGTCCATTCGATTGTTGGCGAGATGGTCCCGTAAATCGTTCAAATTATGAACTTCATGTCCGTCGGGCAGCTTTGATGTGGCATCAATGCGATCATTTGAAAACAGTCCTCCTGCATCATATTGTTCAAAGGCGAGTCCCCAAGGATCAATGCCTTGGTGACACTTGGCGCAGCCTTTGACGTTGCGGTGTTGTTGCAGGCGTTCACGCAGGCTGAGACCACTTTCATCTTTCAGTTCTGGCACATTGGGTGGGGGATCGGCAGGTGGTTCGGCGATGATCTTTCTGGCAAACCACGCACCGCGTTTGACAGGATTGGCTTCTTTGCCATCTGAGAGTCCGGCCAGGACCGCAGCCTGGGAAAGAATGCCACCAAGATGTGGCTGTTGATGTTTCAAGGGAACAAATTCAAACCCGCTTTCAGACTGGTCACCGAGTCCGTAATAGTTGGCAATGATCTCATTGACGACTACAAAATCCGACCGAATCAGGTTTTCAGCCGGCAGGTTTTTTTGGAAAAGGTATTGCAGGAATCTGGCAGGTTCCTGACGAATCTGGCGCTTGACCGTTGAGGTCAGTCGCGGATAACGCTTTCGATCCGTTTCGACCACGTCAAACTTGTCGATGCTAAGCCACTCCGCTGCAAACTGATCTGCAAAGTTGCCGAAGCGTTTGTCCTGCACCATCCGAATGACTTCTGAACTCAGGCTCTGTTTGAGCTTTCCAGAGCGGGCTAAACCAATGAGGCGGTTATCAGGTGGCCCATTCCATAGAAAAAACGAAAGCTTTGAAGCAAGTTCCATTGGATTCAGATCTTCTGGTTGCGGACTATCGCTCTGTTCAACAATGAAAAGAAATGATGGTGATGTCAAAATGACGACCAGGGTTTCCCTGATGCTTTCTTGAAAGTCCTCGTTGACCTCATAAAAAGTTTTCCAGGTTTGTGCTAATTGTTGCAGTTCCTTTTCGGTGATTGGTCTGCGGAAAGCTCGGCTGGCGAATTCCTGAATGATCTCCCTTGCATAGACGTCGCGATTTTCTCGATTTTCACTTGGGATGAAAATCCGCTGATGTGAAGCGGGTGGCCAGGAATCATACAGTGGGCCTTCAAACTCAACTGAGGCTAATCGTAGTCGTGGCATGTCCCGACCGTCGGTGTACTCATTTCGAACGGTAATTTCACGCACACCCGCCAAGTAGTTATCGTTTCCTTTTTCGACAAACGGTCTCGGGTAATTGTTGATGGAGCCTTCAAAGACGTAGCTCTGCAAATCGGTGTTGGCAACCACTTGGGGTTGCTGCACCAGCAAGCAGGTGTGACCACAATCCCGACGCAGTCCCATGTAGACGCCAAGGTTCGGATTTCGACTCTCGAATTTCCTGAACTCGCTTGCCAGACGGCTATCTTCAGCCAATCGGGTGAGGACAAGTCGGCCCAGCTTCGCGTTGTCCTTGCCCGCATTGCCAATCAGTTGGTGATCTCCGGCTGGAATCCGAACCGCCAGAAATGCGGATTCACCCTTTTTCAGTTTTGAGCTGAACACTCGATCGTCCAAGGTTAGATCGAGCTGTTGAGGTCCACTGAGTGGCGGTTGTTTGACGATTGGTCGGCCTGGTTCCATCAACGCCTGCAATTCAGCAGGTTCCAAGGCACGCCGATAGAGTTTTACTTCGTCGATTTGTCCCTTGAATAGCTGGGCATCTTGAATGCGACCAAGGTGCAGGTCGACTGATGGGTTATCGAGGTTGGTTGCAGCAACGGTCCCCGAAGCCACCTTGTAGCCATTGACATAAAGGTGGGTTTGATTCTCTTCACGACGCACGACTGCTGCAACGTGCTGCCACTGATTGACCTGTATGACTCCCGGCCGTGATGAAACGGTTCCGTTGCTTTTGTTTTCTGGAGAGACGGTTTCGATACGCAGCACGCCTTCATTGTTAGGCATGTCGAAATACCAACCATGGGTCCAGTTGTAGCGTCCCAGACAGACGATGCCGCTCTGCCGCAGTTGGGTGGGTTTGATCCATGCCGACACCGTGAAGTTTCCTGCCCCGACGTTCATGGAATCATCTCTTGGCACGACAACGTAAGCTTTCGATCCATCTAGGCTGATCGCCTTGCCGTTCTTGCCGATGGGCGAGTTGACGGTTTTGGTGCCATCACTCAGCGTGCCAACGTGCTTACCTGTAGTCGATGTCCCCGGGGAATCACCCTCGAATGACCAGTGTCCAATCAGGCCTTCGGAAAGTCGGGTGTTGTCGGGCGCCGCATCGATTGGTTCCTCGAGCGGTTTTGGATGCACGTCGATTTGATAGATGCCAGACTCATCAATTTTCAGGGTGGAATCCTGTTGGTCGGTGTTGTATACGATTTGCCTGACGTTCGACGAATTATCGTTTTGCGTATCTGCTGCCTCAAATCCACGGCCGGTAAGTAACAGTCCGTCCTTGTATTTTGCGGCTTTGATGCGGATTCTGAATCTACCGTCTTCGGGGAGCTCTCTCAAAGCGATTTTGAAGTTTGCCTTGGGGCCATAGGTACTTGATTCTCGGAAAATTTCAGTGGTGGGAATCGAGGGGCGTAATAGCAGACCATTTTTGACCGTCCGGTAGGGACTGCCCTTGGGGTAACCGCCGTCACCTCTCATGCATGCGAATACTGCGTGGTAGATGCTGTCGTAATCCCGCCACCCTCGCACCGTGCCGTTGCCTTGATAACCTTCGTTGAATCGATACTTTGTTTGCATGCGAAACGGCTTGAACGCAAATGGTTTGTTTGCATCCAATTCGCTGATTTTGAAGTCCTGGTTTGGCAACAGGCGACTGTTGGCTCCAAGGATTAAGGACTCACCAAAGGGTTCTGCATTGATCGACTTACCCAAGTCCATTCGGAAGTTCTGGATTGATGGTAGGGACGCTTCATCGACCAAACAGGCATCGACCGCTTTTTCGGCGATGTTGAACCATGCTTCTACTTGTAACGGCGAGGTCAACAGGGTGTTCGAATCGTTGGTGAATCCATCCCGAGAAACTCCATCAGCAGGCAAAGAAGCCGCAAAATCTTCTTCCACGCCAAGCAGTTCGCGCAAAGCATTTTTGTACTGTTGAACTGTCAGGCGTCGGACGGATCCATTTACAGGCCTTGTTCTTGAACGAGCCTCGTGCAACGCATTGCTGATCCAATGGGTCATTGCTTTGCGTTGTTCAGCAGTAGGCTGTGGTTCCTCTTCGGGCGGCATGGCTGAAATTTCGATCTGTTCTGAGATCTCCTCCCAAAGTTTTAATGAGGCTTCGGGAAGATCGCCATCAAGTTGGTCTACCCGTATTCCTGATTCACGCTCCTGTTCGTTGTGACAGCGATAGCAGTGAGTCTTCAGGAAAGGTAAGGCAACCTTTTTGAAAGAAATTTCAGCCGTTGCGCTCACTGGTTGTGTGTTGAACGCACTGGGAGACTGCTGAGCGGGGAGCCGATTCGGAGATAGAACCAGAGCCAAGCACGCAGTGCTTGTGAGCCATGCGCATCGTTTGGCAACGCGGGAGAGTAATCCGTACATCTCGCTTTGATCTGTGAAGGGAGGCTTGGTGGGATTTGCGTTTCAGAGCATCAGCTTGATTCTGAATACGAAGGGCGGGTTTTTATTGTAACTGAAACGATATCGAGTCTGCGTTGACAAATTGATTCTGGAATGACCTTTTCGGTACATCGCAGACGGACGAATTTTGCTGGGGCGGTGTACTTTGACCCGAAGGACTTTGGGGAAGGTAAACTAGCAAGTGCGTGATGATGCTGCCAGATTCGCTGAAACAGCAGGTTTCAACCTTTTTCGCTCTGTGGGATGATTTCGATGATGCCAGTTTCCAGAAGAAACATGCTTGCCTGTCTTGGCGCCGGTTTTCTGACCGGCGGGAAGCGACTCAAAGCGATGGTTCCCCAAGATGAAACGGCCGGAAATCGAGCAGTTGATGGTGATGACCGCGAGCGTGTTGATTGGGTTGACCAATTGACCATCACTGTGGGGCAGAAAACGGGCGATGTCGTAGGGCAGGACGACAAGGCGATTCAAGCCGCTGTGGATTACGTCGCGCGACTGGGAAGTGGCACCGTCAAGATCGGTCCGGGGGTTTATCGGCTGCGTAATTCAATTCACTTGCCATCGGGGATCCATCTGGAAGGATCTGGA